>Ga0209295_1000290_pt1 | contig 34433 bp, 29 predicted proteins | sample Porto_5metaG_FD_187428 | JGI IMG/M metagenome (GOLD analysis project Ga0209295, IMG submission 187428) | Marine algal microbial communities from Porto, Portugal - Porto_5 metaG (SPAdes) (version 2) | ecosystem: Host-associated > Algae > Red algae > Unclassified | place: Portugal: Porto... | reverse complement strand
CTGTAAAAAAGACGAAAATTGTAGCGACATTAGGTCCTGCAACTAGCAAGAAAGAGGTACTCAGGAGCATGATTGATGCAGGAGTAGATGTATTCAGAATTAACTTTTCTCATGCAGATTACGATGACGTAAAAGAACGCGTAACTATGATACGTGAGCTAAATGATGAAATGGATACGTACACATCTATTTTAGCAGATTTACAAGGACCAAAATTACGTGTAGGCGTAATGGCAGGTGACGTTGTAATTAGCCCAGGTGATGAAATAACATTTGTAACGGGTGAGCCTTTTGAAGGTTCTGCCGAACGAGTTTACATGAATTACAAAGAATTCCCAAGAGATGTAAAAGCTGGGGAGCGTATTCTTTTAGATGATGGTAAATTAATGTTCGAGGTTGTAAAAACCAATGGAGAAGATGAGGTTCTTGCCAAAGTAATACAAGGTGGTCCGTTGAAATCCAAGAAGGGTGTAAACTTACCGAATACTAATATCTCTTTACCGGCACTTACTCCAAAGGATATTAAAGATGCTGAATTCGCTATTTCTTTAGAGGTAGATTGGATCGCACTTTCTTTTGTTCGTTTCAGTCAAGATTTAATTGATCTTCAAAATATCATCAATAAGCATTCTGAGCATAAAATTCCGATCATTGCTAAAATAGAAAAGCCAGAGGCTGTAGAGAATATAGATAAAATTGTTGCGTATTGTGATGGTTTAATGGTAGCTCGTGGAGATTTGGGTGTTGAAGTTCCTGCTCAAGAGGTTCCATTGATTCAAAAGCAATTGGTACTAAGAGCTAAGAAAGCTAGAATACCGGTAATTATTGCTACTCAAATGATGGAGACAATGATCACTAGTCTTACACCAACAAGAGCAGAAGTAAATGATGTTGCCAATTCAGTAATGGATGGTGCAGATGCGGTAATGTTATCTGGGGAAACCTCTGTTGGTAATTATCCTGTACAGGTAATAGAAAAAATGTCGAGCATTTTAGAAAGTGTAGAGGGATCAGACTTAATTCACGTACCGCATGATCCACCACATATTCGTACAAAAAGATTTATTACTAAGTCGATTTGTTATCATGCAGCTACAATGGCAAACGATATTAAGGCAAAAGCGATTTCTACTTTAACTAACAGTGGCTATACTGCATTTCAAATATCAGCTTGGAGACCAAGTGCACATATTCTAGTATTTACTTCGAACAGAAGAATACTTACACAGTTGAATTTACTTTGGGGCGTAAAAGCTTTTTACTATGATAAATTTGTATCTACTGATGATACGGTAGATGATGTAAATCGCATAGCTTTCAATAAAGGTTACCTACAGGTAGGTGATATGATCATTAGTCTTGCGGCAATGCCTATTAAAGATAAAGGTATGGTGAATACATTAAGGGTAAGCGAAATAGAGTCTGGAGATATCTAATCGTGTTTTAATATATAGAAGAAAAAAAGGGTCGCTATTTAGCGACCCTTTTTTATATTTATAATATGTAGATTAAGCAACCTCTTTTTCAAAAGCTATAAAATTGACAACATCGCCTTTCTTGTTAAAAATTGGCTGTCCTTGAATCCAGCACTTATAAGTAGACCCATCTTTTTTATAATTTACAACGGTAACTTCAAAAGGTCTCTTCTCTTTAACAGCATCTGAAACGATCTTTAAAGTTGAGGTGTTTGTCAAATTGCCCTGAAACATTTTTGGATTTTTACCTATAATTTCTTCTGGGTGGTATTGACTCATGTTCCACATATTTTGGGTAGCAAAAACAATATTCAATTTGGCGTCTGTTACAACGACAACATTCTTATCGACCTTTAATTTGGTGTCAAGAATTTCGGTGTCAATATTCCAAGAATTGGAAGAAACCAGTCTTAATAAGGTTGCGGCATCTTCTTCGGTTTGTTTTATTTCTTCGTAACTAGAAGAATAGAAGTCCCAAGAAAGAACGGGTAACATAGCAAAGTTCAAGCTTTTTCTAAACTTGATTACAGCATTGTCGTAATCTTTTAAATCTATCATTCTCTGTAGTTTAGACTTTAATTAAATTTTCTTTTTCGTAGCAATTTGTTATAAAGCTAAAAAATTACTTTAAAGGGCTATAATTTTAAGAGAGGATTAGTAAAAATGTTTAAATTATAATAACTATAGTATTAAAATGGAATGAAAATGTTGAACATTAATGAGGTTGTTTTTCTCCAAAAATGTATCATTTTATAAGAAATACGTGTATGCGAAAGTCATTTTTAGTTTGTAGATATGCCAGTTTTATCGTCTACAAAAGACATAGTATGGGTATAAAAAGCTGAATAAAAGAAATTGTTTTACTTATGTATGACAGTAATTAAAAATCGAATTTTAATTGTACCAAAATTGATTTATCATCAACTTTTTTAGTTTTCTTATCTTCTGTATTTAAATTAGATAATGAGATTCCTAATAGTCTAACCGAGTTTTGTAACTCCTCTTGATACAAAAGGTCTTTTGCAGTTTCTAATATAAGGTCTTTATCGGCAATAAAATAGGGCATTGTTTTACTTCGTGTGTTCAAGGTGAAATCGCTGTATTTTATTTTCAGCGTTATAGTTTTACCTGCTACCTTAGATTTCGTCAATCTTCTTTCAAGTTCTTGGGCAATATGCTCTAAACGTTCTAGCATAAAAACCTCGCTGCTGAGGTTTTCATTGAAAGTGCGTTCTGCACCAACGGATTTTGGTATGCGATGTGGTTTAACTTCGCTATTATGAATACCACGAACTACGTGGTAATAGTAAGGACCGCTCTTACCAAAATGCTCTGCTAGAAATTCGATTGTTTTTGATTTTAGGTCACTACCGGTAAAAATGCCCAGCTTATACATTTTTTCGGCAGTGACTTTACCTACACCATAGAACTTACGTATATCTAATTCTTCCAAGAAAGGAATTACCTCTTCCGGGTTTACTGTTTTTTGTCCGTTTGGTTTATTGATATCGCTGGCAACTTTTGCAATAAATTTGTTGATAGAAATACCTGCGGATGCATTTAAGCCTGTTTTCTCTAATATACGTTGTCGTATTTCAGTGGCCAACATAGTAGCCGAGGGATTTCCTTTTTTATTGACCGTAACATCAAGATAAGCTTCATCTAAGGATAGTGGTTCAACCAAATCTGTATACTCAAAGAAAATAGCTCGTATTTGTTTGGAAATTTCCTTGTACCGTTCAAACCTAGGTTTAACAAAGGTCAATTGTGGGCAGTTTTTTTTAGCTTGAAATCCGCTCATGGCACTACGTACACCAAATTTGCGGGCTTCATAATTGGCTGCGGATACTACACCTCTTTTTTCACTGCCACCTACTGCCAAAGGTTTCCCTTTTAAATCGGGATTATCCAACTCTTCAACAGATGCATAAAAAGCATCCATATCAACATGAATAATTTTTCGAAGGGGCATTTCATTGGGCATAAGCAAATTTAAGACTTATCTTAGTTTTTAGTTAGTAGTTTTAACCATTCATATGATAGAAATAGAGCGTAAATTTTTGGTGAAATCAGTCGATTATAAGTCTGAAGCAACATCTAAAACACGTATTGTTCAAGGTTTTTTAAATACTGACCCTAGTAGAACGGTTAGGGTTAGAATTAAAGGAGATACCGGTTTCTTAACCGTAAAAGGAAAATCGAATACCTCTGGCACTTCTAGGTTTGAATGGGAAAAAGAAATTACTGTAGAAGAAGCCGATGCTCTTTTGAAATTATGTGAAAAAGGAATTCTAGATAAATTTAGATATGAAATTACCGTTGGAAACCATGTCTATGAAGTTGATGAATTTTTTGGAGATAATGAAGGATTGACTATAGCCGAAATAGAACTTAACGATGAAAATGAAGCGTTTAAGAAACCTATTTGGTTGGGTGCTGAGGTAACAGGCGAGATTAAATATTACAATTCTCAACTAAGCGGAAATCCGTATAAAAATTGGTAAAATCTACCTTGTAATTGGTAGTGATATTTGATAATACAAAAGGGTCGATATTTATATATCGACCCATTTATAATAAGTACTTATTTTTAAAAGTGCTATTGCCAGCCGCCACCAAGAGAACGATAAAGTTCAACAGTAGCCGATAGTTGAGAAAATTTGTTGTCCACTAAGTTGAGTTCGGCGTTCAAAGAATTTTCTCTAGCCGTTAATAGATCTAAATAAGTTAGATAACCACTATTCAATAATTCTTCAGAATTGGTTTCAGCTCTTTTTAGGGCAACCACTTGTTTACTCACGAACACTTCTTTTTCAACAGAAATATTGTAATCATATAAAGCTTCAGAGACTTCTTTACCAGCGGTTAATAGTATTTTTTTAAAGTTTAATAACGTTTGTTCCTGTTGTGCTTTGGCAACCTCGTAAGCAGTTCTTATTTTTCTACCATTAAAAATAGGTTGAGTTAAGCCACCTATTAAATTTGCGAAAATAGAACTAGAGTCTATCCAATTATCAATTTCTAAACTTTGAAAGCCACCTTGGGTAGAAAGTGTAATTGAAGGGTAAAAATTACTTCGGGCAACATTGGTGAGTTCAAAACTATTTACCAGGCTATATTCAGCCTGCATTAGATCTGGCCTATTGCTCAATAATAAAGCAGGTACTCCAAGTTTTAAATCACTAGGTAGTGTTTGCTCATCTAACGTGCCGCGAGTATAATCTTTCGGTTCTTCACTTAGCAAAATACTCAATGTATTTTCAGCTTGGTATTGTAGATTCTTAAGATCTAATAATTGACTTTGCGCACTATACAATTGTGCTGCAGTTTGGTCTACCCCAACTTGATTTTCTTGCCCTGCTTCCTTTAATGCAGTAATGGTTTCTAAACTCTTGGAACGTGTCTCAATAGTTTCTTCGGTTACCGCAATCTGTTTATCTAAAGCCAATAATTGATAATAGGTAGTGGCAATTTGTGCGACCAACCTTGTTTTTACTGCCCTATGGGCAGCTACCGTCTGTAGGTAGCTTGCATCACTAGCACGCTTTGTACTTCTTATTTTGCCCCAGATATCGGCTTCCCATGAAACGGAGCCCGACATTTCAAATTGATTAAAAGGTTGTGTGAAAAAACTACCAAACTGTCCGTTTTCACTGGTTCTGGCAGTTCTTGTAGCGCTAGCAGCACCGTTCAAGGTGGGCAGATAACCCGCCTTACCCTGTTTTACATATGCTTCTGCGGCAGCGATATTCTGCAATGCAATTCTAATATCAAGATTGTTTTGCAGTCCTCTTTCAATATAGGTTTTTAAGTAGGTATCTGTAAAAAGATCCTTGTATGAAATTGACGCAAAAGAGACACTGTCTTTTGGCAAGTTATCTGTTCTGTACAGATTTTCTGTTTCTAGACTGGGGCGTTCGTACGTTTTTGCAGTAAAACAAGACTGCAAAAAAAGCGGAAGTATCGCTACCAGTAGAAGTTTATTAGTTACTAATTTGTTCATGATTTCTATAGTTCTTTTATTCTTCGATAACATCTTGTGGCGTACCTGTAATACGCTCTTGAATAGTTTGGAAAATAACATATAGTGCCGGTATAACGAATACCCCAAAAATGGTACCTATTAACATACCACCAACGGCACTCATACCAATAGACCGGTTGCCTACTGCTCCAATACCTGTTGACAATGCCAATGGCATTAAACCAAGAATAAAGGCAAAAGAGGTCATTAGTATAGGTCTAAGTCGTGCTTTTGCACCATCTATGGCCGAGTCAATAATAGACATACCATCTCTTCTACGCTGCAATGCAAACTCTACGATAAGAATGGCATTTTTAGAAAGTAGACCAATAAGCATGATCAATGCAATTTGGAAATAGATATTATTTTCTAGACCTGCCAAGCTAACAAAACCAATAGCACCTGCAATACCTATAGGTAATGAAAGTAAGATTGATAATGGTAGAATATATGATTCATATTGGGCACTCAACAAGAAGTAAACAAATACTAAACTCAACATGAAAATGATAATAGTTTGGCTACCTGCACTGTTTTCCTCTTTGGTCAAACCAGAGTATTCATACGTATAGTTATTAGGTAAAACCTCTGCAGCGACCTCTTCAATGGCTTTGATCGCATCACCAGTCGAATACCCGGGGTTCATGGCGCCGTTAACTTTTACAGAACTTAATAAGTTAAATCTGCTTACTACTTCTGGACCATAAATTTTATTGAGCGATACAAATTGTGACACAGCCACAGACTCCCCATTTGCATTTGTAACAAAAATATGGTTCAACGAATTTTCGTCTGCTCTATCCTCTGGTTTTGCTTGGATCATTACACGGTATTGTTTCCCAAATTTGTTGAAATCAGTAGTATATAATCCACCGTAATATCCTTGCATTGCACTGAAGATATCTGTAACCGCTAAGCCGGCCATTTTGGTTTTTTCCGCATCAACCTCCAACTCATATTGAGGGAAATTGGCGTTGAAGTTCGTAATGGCATACTGTACCTCTGGTCTAGCGTTTATAGCGGCCAAAAAGTCATTTGTCACTTTGTTCACAGTTTGCCAATCATCCGCATCTTTACTTTGTAAATTCATTTCAAATCCGGTTGAGTTACCAAAACCACGTACACTTGGCGGCGTAAAAAAGAATATTTTAGCATCTTTCAATCCGGCTGTTTTAGCGAATAAACTACCAACAACTTCTTGTACAGATTCTCCTTCTCCCTTTCTTTCGCCCCAATCTTTAAGGCGAAGTACAGAAAAACCATAAGAGCCACCGTTTACACTATTTAAAATACTGAAACCGGTAATATTCATTCTAGCTTCTATGATATCCATAGATTGATAAATAGAATCTAATTTTTTAACCGTTTTCTGAGTCTGTTCTAAAGTAGTACCAGGGGGCATGGTAACATCGGCAAATACAATTGCTTTATCTTCATTCGGAATAAATCCGGTAGGTGTAGATTGGAACAACAAATACGCTATGACACCAAACACGGCAATATAGATCCATTTAAGCCATTTTCTTTTGGCTATATATTTAACTGAACCAACATACTTGTCGGTTACGGCATCAAAACCGGTATTAAAAGCAGAAAAGAAACGTTTGGTAATTCCTTTTTTCTTTCCTTCGGATGTATGGTGTGGTTTTAATAAAAGTGCAGCCAAAGCCGGACTCAATGTTAATGCGTTCACTGCAGAAATAAGAATAGCAATGGCCAATGTAATACCAAATTGCTGATAAAATACACCAGAAGACCCGCTAATGAAAGATAACGGTATAAATACTGCCGACATCACTAAGGTGATAGAAATAATGGCACCTGATATTTCTGACATGGCCGATTTGGTTGCTGTTTTAGCATTGGTGGCACCGTCCTCCATTTTTGCATGTACCGCTTCGACTACTACAATGGCATCATCAACTACGATACCAATTGCGAGAATCATCGCGAATAAGGTCAACATATTAATCGAGTAACCAAAAAGTGACAAAAAGAAAAACGTACCAACAATAGCCACCGGTACGGCTATAGCAGGAATCAATGTAGATCTAAAATCTTGTAAGAAGATGAAAACCACTAAGAAAACTAATAGGAACGCCTCAATCAATGTCTGTATAACGTGCTCAATAGATGCGCTTAAGAAATCTTTAGTGTTGTAAGGAATAACATAATCTAAACCTTTGGGAAAATCTGCTTTACTCTCATCAAGAATAGTTTGTATTTCATCAATAATAGCGTTTGCATTAGACCCGGATGTTTGAAAAATACCAACTGCGGTACCAGGTTTACCCATACCTTCGTTTTTGGTACCGTAATTAAAAGCACCTAATTCAACTTCTGCAACATCTTTAAGGCGTAGAAATTGTCCATTTTCTTGAGCTCTAATAATAATATCTTCATATTCTGCCTCTTTAGAAAGGCGGCCTTTGTATTTTAAAACATACTCATATACTCCGTCGGCATTCTCGCCGATTTTACCAGTTGCCGCTTCAAGGTTTTGTTCACGTAATGCTGCTTGAATATCAGAAGGCATAAGCTTGTAGGCTGCCATTTTCTCAGGGTTCAACCAAATACGCATCGAATAATCTTTAGCGCCGAATACAGTAACATTACCAACACCCTCTATACGTTGTAGTTTGGGTACAAGATTAATTCTGGCATAGTTCTCTACGAACGTTGCGTCATACTCATCATTATCAGAGAATAATGAGAAGAAAAGTAATGCACTGGTTTGAGATTTTTGGGTAATTACACCGGTCTGAACTACGGTTTGGGGTAATACACTATTTGCCCTTGCAACCCTGTTTTGAACGTTTACCGCTGCAATATCTGGATCTGTACCTAATTTAAAGAAAACATTAATGGTAGAAGCACCGTCGTTACTTGCGGTAGATGTCATATATAACATATTCTCAACACCGTTGATCTGTTCCTCTAAAGGTATAACGACACTCTTTAATACCGTCTCTGCATTTGCACCGGTATAGGTACTGGTTACTTGTACCGTTGGTGGTGCAATTTCTGGATATTCTTCTATAGGTAAGGTGGTTAAACCTAAAATACCGAGTATGACTATAATGATCGAGATTACCGTAGAGAGTACGGGTCGATCTATAAATCTTTGAAACATTGTTCTTTTTTTATACGTTATTTATATAGCGGATTATTTGTTGACCGGGTCAATGGTCATGCCGTCTTTTAATTTGGAAACACCTTCAATAACAATTTTTGTACCTGGATCAATCCCATTTTGTACAAGAAAACCTTGTTGTGTGTTGGCAACTATTTTTAATGGTATAGTGGTGACCGTATTATCATCTTTTAATGCGTAGACAAGTTTCTTGCCTTGTAGGTCTACGGTAGCGGTTTGTGGTATTTCAAAAGCATTGTCATATACAATGGGTAACTTTACTTTACCTGTACTACCACTACTTAGTAAATTGTTCTTGTTATCAAAGTCGGCCCTTGCGGTAACACTACCAGTGGTGCTATTGATAATGGTATTGATCATAGCAATTTTTCCAGGCTCTGAGTATTCTTCTCCGTTGATCATAATAAGATTTACCTTGGGGGCATTGTCAAGGTCCATTAAGTTATTGTCGCTTTTTGGCATAGACTCCTTTAACTTTAAAAGCTCTTTCTCGTTCAATGAAAAATAGGCACGAACTTCGCTGATATCAGAAACGGTAGTTAACGGTTTGGCCATATTTGAACTTACCAATGCACCCACTTTAAAAGGTATTTCGCCAATGTATCCATCAACCGGACTCGTTATTCTAGAATAACCAATGTTAGAGGTAACACTTTGGTAATTTGCTTGTGCTTGTGCAAGTTGTGCTTTCGCAGTTTCTAATTGCACTGGGCTAATGATATTCTTATCTACCAAAGGCTTTAACTTATTAACTTCCACTTGCGCTACATTAACAGAAGCTTTTGCAGCGTTAGCATCTTGGTTTAAAGTTTGCGTCTCTAATTTAAAAAGCAGCTGACCCTTTTTAATTTTTTGCCCTTCTTCTACAAATACCTTTTGCACGAAACCAGAAACCTTTGGCCAAATTTCTACATTCTGTTTACCTTCTAGGGTGGTAGAAAACTCGTTATATATGGTAACCGTTTCAGGTGTAAGTGTCGTAATTGCTAAACTTGGTGGCGGTGGTGCCGCTGCCCCTGGCGCAGGTTTTTCTGATGTTCCAAAGCAGGAACTCATAAGGAGTATAACACTTAGTATTCCTATAATTGATAACTTTTTCATTGTAATTGGATGTTAACTTGTTTAAATAGTTGTTTTCTTGTTATTTCAGAATGTTCGGTTAAAACCGAACCAAAATGGCACAAGAAATTATTCTTGTTGTTTCTGTTGTAATTTTAATTCAGCAATTGTTGTTTTCAAATTGTCAGACATGCTATCAATACACTTACTGTATACCGTAATCTTATTTTTATTTTCCTCATGTCTTTCTGGACGATATTGTTCGTTGTATTCTGAAATCTTACGAATCATTACACTTTCTCTTTCCAGTTTTTTTAAAGAACGATTTAGCTTCTTGATAAAGAATGTATTTTTTTCAGCTACTTTAAAATATCTTTTTCTGTCGCCTGATTTTGTAAAATATTTTACGAAATCCATCTGCAATAAAAGATTTAATGAGGTTGAAATAGAACTTTTGCTGGCCCCTCTTTTATTTATACAATCTTCGAACGTTAGACCATCTTCATCTGTGAGAACTAAATTTGCGAATATTCTTGCGGCCAATGGTGGAAGATCATATTCAGATTCGAAATGAACTCCGAACTCCTCAATTAACTTATTTTTTATCTCTTCTTTACTCATGTGACTTTTTTGAAGATACAAAAGTACAGTTAGTTCGGTTACAAGCTAACTTAAAGAACTTAAAATTTGTTAAAGCTTGTTAAGTTTATGTTAGGGTATTAGAAAAGAATATTTAGAATACTGTAATACAGATAATTAGCATGATGTATAATCAAGAAGAAAAATGTAGATTGATAAAATTAAATGAGATACTAATTACTTTAATCGGTAAATAGGTAGCGCTTTCAGTGATGGTAAATGGTTATTTTGCGTAAATCCCTTCTTTTTCGATTAGAGGAATAGTGGTAAGGTTAGATTCTTTTACTGTATTCTTTTCGAAGACAAATCGTTTGTCATACAATTTGTTATCGGCATAGAAGGTAATAAAAAATTCATTGTTCAAGGTTAACACGTCATCTTGAACCACTTCAATTTTTTTAAAGGATTTTGGCTCTAAAACACCAATACCATGTCTCATAATAGAAGTTTTACGTTCACCGTCATAACCTTTTGATACGGCCATGGTCATTTCAATCGTAGTATCTCTATCGTTAATGATGTATGCATTCCAATCTTTGTCCAAAAATTCTTCGTTCCATTCACGAATAATGGCAACATATACATCTTTTACAACGGGTATTTCAATATCTTTTTTCACGAAATATTGTTAAAGGGCACTTTTAAATTGCTCTAAAAAGCGCAAATCATTTTCACTTAACAAACGAATATCTGTTATTTGATGTAGTAGCATAGCAATACGATCAATACCTACACCAAAAGCAAAGCCAGAATAAATTTCAGGATCAAGGCCACAATTGGTAAGCACATTTGGATCTACCATACCACACCCACCAATCTCTAACCAACCAGTACCTTTAGTGATTTTATAGTCTGTTTCCGTTTCTAGCCCCCAGTAAACATCGACTTCGGCACTTGGTTCTGTAAAAGGAAAGTAAGAAGGTCTTAGTCTAATTTTAGATTTTCCAAAAAGCTCTTCTGTAAAGTATTGTAGGGTTTGTTTCAAATCGGCAAATGAAACATCTTTATCAATATATAAACCCTCTACTTGATGAAAGAAACAATGAGATCTTGCTGAAATAGCTTCGTTTCTATATACCCTACCTGGAGATATAGTACGAATAGGAGGTTGATTGTTTTCCATATAACGCACTTGCACAGAAGAAGTGTGTGTACGTAAAAGTATATCTGGATCTGTTTGAACAAAGAACGTATCTTGCATATCTCTTGCAGGATGATATTCTGGTAAGTTCAACGCCGTAAAATTATGCCAATCATCTTCAATCTCCGGTCCTTCGGATACATTGAAACCGATTCTCGAAAAAATATCGATAATCTTATTCTTTACTATAGAAATAGGATGACGTGAACCTAGCTCAATAGGATTTCCAGGTCTGGTTAAATCTCCATAAACCTTTTCTTCAGTCTGGTTACTTTCTAAAGTTTGTTTTAAAGATTCTACTTTTTCTGTAGCTGCATTTTTAAGTTGGTTAATAGTTTGACCGAACTCTTTTTTCTGCTCATTAGGTACATTTTTAAACTCCGCAAAGAAGTCGTTAAGAATACCTTTTTTACCTAAATATTTAATACGGAACGTTTCAACGGCTTCCAAGTTGTCAGCTGTGAACGATGCTACTGTAGCTATTTCTTCTTTTATCTTATCAATCATGAATGTTGATTAAAGGCACAAATTTAAAACTTTTAAAACAGGTATGATATGTTTTTGTTGGTTTTGATGGAGATGCAAGTATAAATTATGTTTTACTAGGTAGCGTGTAAAAAGAAAAATAGGGCTAGTGAACTATTTTATCGATAATATCAAGAATGAAATCTAAGGAAGTATTAACTATTTATAACGTGTTTTAAAATTAAAAAACCGGCTGAATGTGCCGGTTTTCAACTGTGTAAATAATTTTATTTTAGCTATAGAATTCAACACCGCCAGATGCAATATCGTACATAGCACCTACAATCATAATTTCTCCATTTTCTTCCATTTCAGCCAAAACCGAACTTTTCTTTCTAATATTTTCTATGGTCATTTCAACATTTTTCGCCGATACCCTATCTACAAACTCTAGATTCTTAGAATTTCTTTGGCTTTCATCCGTAGGTTCTTTAACTGCATCTACCGCTGGCTCTATTTTGTTGATTAAAGCAGTTAGATTACCTAATCTTGCATGGTCACAAGCACCTTTAATGGCACCACAACTAGTATGGCCCAAAACCACTATTAACTTAGTACCTGCCAATTTACAGCCAAACTCCATGCTGCCAAGTATATCTTCGTTAACGAAATTACCTGCAATTCGAACGCTAAAAATATCACCCAGTCCTTGGTCAAAAACCAGTTCTGCAGAGACCCTTGAGTCTATACAGCTTAAGATCGTTGCAAAAGGAAATTGACCGTCGCTAGTGTCGTTAACCTGCTCTAAAAGATTTCTGTTAGCTTTAAGGTTATTTTGAAATCTTTTATTTCCTTCTTTTAAAAAATCCAATGATTTAGAAGGGGTCATTGTTGCCTGGGTTTCTTTAGTATGTGCTTTCATATATTGTATTGATTTTTAAAATGATTCTTAAGCAGCGATAAATGTTTTACAAATGCTTAAGGTCTCATAAATAAAATTTTGTTGTTATAAACTTAGACTTGTCTTTTCTGGTTGTTGAAAAAATTCTATGTAACTAGGTGGGTTTTCAACTACACCTCTATTTGAAATTATTTTAATGTCAATATTTCTTTCTTTGGCTTTTAAGCTAAAGTCTTCTAAAATTTCAATAATATCATAATCTAAGTATTTTGTTTTTAAAATATCTATGGTTAAATGAGTGTCGTTCGGTAAACTATCTAATTCTTTTAAAATAGCACCTTTGTTTATGAAGGTTACCTCTTCAGCTAAAGTCATTTTAATTTTATGTTTACCATCACTTTTGTCTTCAATATGTAGAAAGTGTGAGTTTTGGTAGTTTTTTAGAAGAATAACTATAATACCCACAGCCAGACCCAAGCTAATACCGATTAAAAGATCAGTAAAGACAATACCTAAAACGGTAACAAAAAATGGAATGGATTGTTTCCAGCCAAGCTTGTACATTTTAAGGAATAGAGATGGTTTTGCTAATTTAAATCCAACAATAAATAGGATAGCGGCTAAAACCGATAAAGGAATCATATTTAACAATGTAGGAATCAAGATTACAGAAATCAATAAAAGAAAACCGTGAATCATGGCAGATAATTTTGTTCTACCACCAGATTGAATGTTAGCGGAGCTACGAACAATAACTTGTGTAATAGGTAGACCTCCTATTAAACCAGAAACAATGTTACCGGCACCCTGTGCCAAAAGCTCTCTGTTAGTAGGCGTTACATTCTTGTGCGGATCCAATTTGTCTGTTGCCTCAACACAAAGTAAGGTTTCTAAACTGGCAACTAAGGCAATGGTAAATGCGGTAATCCAAACTTGTGGATTAGTAATTGCACCAAAATTTGGAAAGCTAAACTGACCAATAAAGGAAGAAACGTCTTCTGGCACAGGTACGCTTACCAAGTGCTCTTTAGATATGGCCAAAACTTCACTTTCTTGAGTAACTATATAATATATAATACCAACTGCAACGGCAACTAAAGGGCCTTGAATAATCTGAAACACTTTACCCTTCTTAGAAAGTATTTTATCCCAAAGAAGAAGAATAGATAGACCTATAATAGCAATTAATGTAGCTCCAGGACTAATGTTATTAATAGTATTTAAAATCTCTGAGAATGTATTTTCTCCGTCCACTTGAAAAAATGCCCAATCTCCTTCTGGATCTGGATCATAACCAAAAAAGTGAGGAATCTGTTTTAGGATTATGATGATACCAATACCGGTAAGCATTCCTTTAATTACGGAAGAAGGAAAGTAGTAGCCTATGACCCCTGCTTTTAAAATCCCGAATACGATTTGGATTACACCTCCTAGAACAACAGCTACTAAGAAATTTTCATAACCGCCTAAAGTTCCAATTGCGGTGAGTACTATTGCCGCTAGACCTGCAGCAGGACCACTAACACCTATTTTAGAACCACTAAGACCACCGACTAATACACCACCGATAATACCAGCAATAACTCCTGAAAATAAAGGAGCTCCACTTGCTAAAGCAATACCTAGACATAGAGGTAGTGCAACGAAAAAGACAACAATACTCGCAGGAATATCGTTTTTGATAAATTTGAACATGTAAATAATATAATTATGCCCCAAATTTATTTTAGGACAGATTAGTTAATCGTTAAAAACAGGAAATGACTAAATAGCCATGTCTGGTGGGGGAGATAATACTTCTAATGACAGGTCTTGGTAACCTTTCATATTAAAGTTGCTGATTGTTGAATTTACATAAATAGCAACTATGGAAAAGTCTAATGACTTTTCTTTAACAAACTTTTCTTCACCCATAGATTTTTTACCGGACTCTTGTTCTTCTTCGTTAAGATTGGTAATTACAATAGGGTTTTCAACATCGCATAGGGTTATGATGCTTGGTGCAGTAACTGCAAAAAGCCATAACAGTAGTAAAGTAATGCGCGCAAAAAAAGTCATATACTAAAAATCAATCGTAAAGATAGTACGGAAACAGTTAAAAACTGTTAACAATCTTCTAAAAATCCTTCAACAGTTTAAGTTCGTTGTTTTGTATCCATCCAGTTTTCCCATCTGATAATCTAATTTTATTATAATCATCTAACTGATCTAAAACATTGACTTTAGTTCCTGCATGAATCAAAAACACTTGTTCACTTGTATTATTGGGCTCAGACTTAACAATACTTTCTTCGGCAAAAATTATTGCTGGTTGATTTTCGTCAAAATCTTTACGTTGAATAAAAGCAAACAAAACGGATAGTATACATAGGAAAAGGGCAAGTAAACTGCCAATAAATGTAAAACGTTTTCTTGTAGCGTAATTTGAATTATAAAAAAGGATATACAAAAGAACAAAAAGTAGCATGAAAGCTATGGCTACATATGCCCATTGATTAAAAGTTAATTTACCTGTTACGCCTTTATATAATTTAGATAATCCCGTTTCTGGCATAATATCAATGGCATCTATGGTCATATTCTGAGCATAGCTAAGGTTGGTCTTTATTTCTTGGTCATTAGGTGATAACAATAATGCCTTTTCGTAAAAGTAGATGCTTTCGGCAATTTTATTAAGCTTATAATAAGAATTACCTAAGTTGTAATAAACTGCGGAAGAGTGTTCACCGTTGTCAAGTATATCATTGTAATAGGTAATAGCCTTGTCGTATTCACCGGCATTATATGCTACAGTAGCCTGCTCGAACAATTTGGTGTTCTGAGCGGTACAAAAGAGAACCGCAAAAAGACTTATTATGGTGGCTAACTTTTTGAACATACTTATAATTGTTTATCCATTATGGAAATTACCTCACTTGCCTTATCATAATCGGCTTGCATTTGCACGTCAGAAAATGGGCTATATCGTGCAGCTTCACAGTTTTTAAGAAGTGCTATAAAACTATCTACGGTAGTGTCATCAATTTGTCTTTGCTTAAGCAGCTCTGTAATTTTATCTTTACTAAATTCAGAAGTTTCAATCTTTAGCTTCGCCTTTAAATAGTTATGAAGTGCGCGCTCAAGAGCTACATAGAAAGAATCTTTATTGCCCAATTGTTTCCTGGCGGCAGATAAATATTTTCGTGCAAGCTTATTGGCTTTTCTAATTTTATTACCAACGACATCACCGGCAATAGCATCTCTTTTCTTCCTAAAAACAATAGCTAAAGGAATTAATAATAGCGGGCATAATAACCACATGTAAAATGATGTGGAACCAAAAAAGTAAGAAACAGATTTGTTAGTTAGGTTAGGGCTTAGTTTTAAAAAATTGAATTCATTACCGCTACTAACAACAGATTGCTTATTGCTGTTAGAAGCTGTATTGGAGTTCGAAGAAGCACTTAAAGGACCTTCTAAAACATTGATAACGATTTCATCAGATGTTAGCGTGGTATATTTTCCGGTGGACGGATTAAAATAACTAAAGCTCAAAGGTGAAATTGGGTACTTTCCTCTAAAAGAAGGTACGATGGTATATTGATTGCTCACCTTACCTTGCATACCAGCTAGCGTAGTTCTTACACCTTCTGTGAACTCAGGTTCATAAACCTCCAATGCGCTTGGTAATTCAAGTTCCGGTAGTTTAAATAATTTCAAATTCCCTTTACCGCTTACCTCTACGGTAGCTTGCAAAGATTCTGTTGCATTCAAGCTCGTCTTACTTGTGGTTACTGCAAAATCAAAATTACCAACGGCACCATTAAAATCTGCAGGCTGGTTATCTAATGGCAAAGGCTTTACATTAATCGTTCTGTTACCGGCAGAAACGGTTTTGTTTGTTTGGGCATACATTTTTTGACCAAAGAAATCTCTTCTACCAGTGGGTACGTCTACTGTAACATCAAGAGAAAGGGGTTCGATATTTAATTTCCCGGATTTTTGTGGGTAAAGAACAACGCGTTTTAAGATAGCATACCTGTAAGGCTTTCCTTTATAAGTGCCATTTTGTGCGCTAAGACCGTTTACCTTTATATCTTGACTCCAAAAATTATTATAGGTAGGGTTATCTAAAGGCTGGTAATTGGATACGCTTATATTTGGACTCACATATAGCTTATAAATGACGGTAATAGCTTCGTTCAAATACGGATTCGTTTTTGAAACCTCGGCAACCAAATGTAGATTTTCATCGGCTACATCATCTGCGGTCATTTGATCACTAGGTTTGTCAACGGCTGCAGTAACTACAACATCTTGCGCTAGAGATTTATAGGTCTCACCATCAATAACAATAGAAGCCTGTTTTATAGAAAATTTACCTTTTGCAGTCGGTGCCAGTGTATAGGAATATGATTTAGAATAGCTTCTTACACCATTGATCCATGAAGAACTAATAGATTGAGAAGGTCCCATAACTACTTTGAATCCGTTAAAATCTGGCGGACTAAAATTATCGCCATCACGGTTCATGACAAAATCAACACGTAATCTTTCGTTTAGGCCAAGCTTTGGTTTGCTCAGTTTCATTTCAAAAGTTACTCCGCTGTTATTTTGGCCCATCATCCATATAGATGATAGAAAAACGGTTAATACTAACCCAAGTTTTGTTATGGATTTAAAGTCTACCAATCTTTTTCGGTTTTAATTTTAGCACCTTTTACCTTTTTGGCATCTATTTTATCTTGAACCTTTTTCTCTGCATTTTGCATTGCTCTCAATAAATTCTCTACCTGCTGCTTAGAGAGTTGATTAGGTTTAGGTTGTTGTTGATTTTGCTCGTTATCTCCTTCTCCTTGTTCAGGTTTTTTCTTTTGGTCAGATTCATTATCACCTTCACCATCTTTACCATCGTCTTTTTTCTCTTCATCTTTATCACCTTCGTCTCCCTTGTCACTGTCTTCTCCTTCATCTTTTTTATCCTCGTTTTCCCCCTCGTCCTTTTGATCTTGGTCTTTGTTTTCGTCCTTGTCGTCTTTGTCTTTATCCTTATCGTCTTGGTCTTGCTTGTTCTCGTCTTGGTCTTTTTTCAAAAGCTCTTTGGCCAAAGCTAAATTGTAACGGGTTTCTTCGTCGGTAGGATCGTTGCGTAAGGCCTCTTTATAGGCTTCAACCGCTTTTGCATAATCTTTACGCTTCATAAAAACATTACCCATATTATGGTAAGCCTTATGCTTGTCTGCTTTAGAGGTAGAAGCTTCCCCGGCTTCCTTGAACCTTCCAAAGGCTTCATAATATGTTTCATTTTGGTAATACGCATTCCCTAAATTATAAGGAGCCGCACTATTATCGGCACTTTTGGAAATTGCTTTTCTATAATCCACCTCTGCCGCAATAAAATCATCTTCTGATAATGCCTTATTGGCATCCCATGTATAGTTTGTAGATGACCTTAGGGCTTTCTCTTTTTCTTTCTCGTCAACCTCTTGAGCAAAAGATGACAAGCAAACAAAAAACAATAATAGTACTGTGCTTATTTTATTCATTTCTTTTCTCATTGAACAAATTGAGTTTCTTTAACCAGCTTGTCTTGCGGTCCAAGATAAAAATATCTAAAAAGAGAAGCAACAATGCCCCGCCAATAAACCACTGAAACTGATCGTTATATTCTGCGAATTGTTTGGCTTCAAATTCCTTCTTGTCCATTTTCAACAATTCTTCTTTTATATATTCTACTGCGGTATCTGTGTTAGAGCCATCTATATATTCACCATTACCTTCACTTGCAATATCCGCTAAAACACTTTCGTTTAATCTTGTGATTACGGTTTCACCTTGGCTATCTTTTTTAAGGCTTTCTAAAATTCCGTTTCTTTTGATAGGTATTGGCGCTCCTTTTTCCTTACCTACACCAATAGTATAAATGATAATGCCTTCATCAACGGCATCTTCAACGGCATCTAATGTAGACCCTTCAGAATGGTCTTCCCCATCAGAAATAATGAACAATACACGGTTGGTCTGCTCTACATCGTCATAATATGTAGTAGCCAATTCAATAGCTTGATCAATAGCGGTACCTTGAGACGTAAGCATGTCTGTATTCATACCTTGTAAAAACATTTTTGCTGCGCCGTAATCAGTTGTAATGGGTAGTTGCGGGTATGCTTGACCGGCGTAGGCTATAATGCCTATACGGTCACTTGCCAATTGATTTATAATTTCAGAAACCAATCTTTTGGCTTTCTCAATTCTGTTAGGCGCAATATCTTCCGCTAGCATACTTTTACTAACATCTACCGCAAATACGATATCTACACCTTCTCTCTTTACCGTTTCTAATTTTGTTCCAATTTTTGGGTTGACCAAACCTATGATCAGTAATGCCAATGCAAGGATGAAAACGACCAGTTTTAAACCTCCTTTATTATAGGAACGGTTAGGCGTTAGCCTTTTTAAAAGGTCAGCATCTGCAAATTTCTTTTGCGTTCTTTTTTTCCATACCAATAACAAAAGGAACAGCACTATTATCACCGGTATGATAAAGAGTAAATAAAAATATATTTTTTCGTCGTACTGTATCATATTATACAAAGCTTCTAAAAAGCGTGTTTCTTAAAATCCATTCTAACAAAAGCAATCCTCCTGCTAACAATATCCAAATTCTAAATTTTTCTTCATAGCGGTAGTATTTAAATTCTTCTACCTCGGTTTTTTCTAGTTTGTTGATCTCATCGTAGATTTCTTCTAAAGACTCGTTATCGGTAGCTCTAAAATATCTACCTCCGGTTGTATTGGCTATATCTTTTAATAAATCTTCGTCTATTTCTACCTGTCTCATTCCAAATCTAAAAGAACCGTCAGGATTGTATGAAACAGGTGAAAGGGCATTGCCGTTTGTACCAAGACCAATAGTGTAGGTTTTAATACCAAATTCTAGTGCTAGGTCAGATGCGGTTTGCGGTTCTATAAAACCAGAATTATTTACCCCATCGGTCAATAATATGATGATTTTACTTTTTGCCTTACTGTCTTTTAAACGGTTTACAGAAGTTGCTAGTCCCATACCAATGGCAGTACCGTCATCTAATTGTCCGTATGAGATTTCTGAAAGCGCGTTAAGTACAATAGCTTTATCTGTGGTTATAGGTGTTTTGGTATAACCTTCACCTGCATATGCAACAATACCTATACGGTCATTAGGTCTATTTTTAATAAAATCTGCCGCGACGTCTTTAAGTGCAGAAAGTCGGTTTGGTTTTAAATCTCTTGCCAGCATACTAGAAGAAACATCTATTGCCATGACAATATCTATACCCTTTGTAGTTTTAGAGCGGGTAGAAATATCTTCTGTCTGTGGTCTTGCCAGAGCTATGATAATTGCAGCCAATGCTAATAAGCGTAGAATGAACAACGCAGGTTTAAATTTTGGTAAAATGCTATTGTAGCTAAACCCTTTTACACTTGATATACGTAATGATGCGGTTTGCTCTTTTTGTTTAAAGATATACCACACAATTGCCAATGGCAGTAATAAGAACAGCCAAAAGAAATCAGGATTTGCAAATGATATATTCTCTAACATTTATGCTTCTGTTTTTACTTCTACCGATGCTAAGATTCGGTCAACTATTTCTTGTGCGTACGTGTCGTCTTTAAGCCAAGTAAGAATTACGTATTGTTGAAACCCTTTACCTCCAAAAAGTAGTACTGTATATTCTCCTTCTAATAATTCTTCTGAGCCAGGCATTGGAAAATTGCCACTACCAAAAACTTTCACTCCTTTAACACCACTTATGGTACTAAACTCTTCTTGCTTGGTGATAATGTTTTTTGCTCCCTGATCCTCAAAATTGGATAGGATTTTTTCAATGGTCTTGTCAAACTCGGGCTCTGTTTCTTTTTGTGCTAACGTAATACTAGTGGTGCCCATGTTAAATAGAGCGATAGGACTTCTGTACTCAAAGGCCTGCACGTCTTCTATGGTAGCTTTGGCTTCTGGAGGTAATTTTATTTCCTGTCGTACCAAAACTTGCGGAGACTCTAACTGTATTGGTGGAAAACCATAACTGCTACGAACCCATTCGCTCTCTAAAAGTTCTTTGGTGGGGTGACCTAAAACGGTGTCTTTTAAATAGCCGAATCCGTATTTAACTCCTGCAATGGTAATGCCAATTAAAATTAGGGCAACAGTGGAAATTACCGCTATTTTAATTTTCTTCTTTTTTGCCTTACGTTCAAGTTCTTCTTGGTATTCCGCTTGTTCTAATAACTCTTCTTCTGTGGGTTCTGGTAGCGCTTCGTGTGTTTTTTCAACAATCTGTTCAACCAGTTTTCTATCATGTTCAGCAACTGAGGTAGAAGGTTTGTTCTTGGCGAATTTCACTAAATCTGCCGTCTGTAGTATTTGTTGAAACTGCTTTATAGTATCGTCTTCTAAATTTAACTCGCCGGCATCCTTTAAAAGCTCTAATTTTTCAATTAGTTGTCCGGTTGTACTTTCCATTGCGGTTACGTGAGCATCTTCCTCTAAGTAAGAACGTACAATGGTGGTCAATTCAGAATAGTACTCTTTGTATTCGTCTTGTATTAGGTATTTAGAATTTTCTAATCGTTTCAATTCTAGTAACGCTCTGTCATAAGGTGGTAAAAGTGCTACTTTTTCTTCTTCGGTAAGTGGCTTTTTTCGGAATACAAACCAATAAAGGAGTCCGCCCAAAATTAATAATACCAACAGACCAATCAGCAAGTACTTCCAAAGAGCATAATTGCTTTTATCTACATTGATTAGGGGCTTAATATCATACATTTTCTGATTCAAGGTGTCTACAGGTACAGTAGCTACATTGATCATTGATGAATCTGTCATAAAACCTACTCCGTTAATATCGATTCTTTGTGCAGGTAATTTGTATGCTCCAGAATCAAACTGGGTAAGGGCGTATATTTTTTGAAGTGTAAGTCTGTCTTTTTTTCTAGTGGTATCCGTAGCAAAAGCCTCTACAGTTTCTAGGGGAGAAAAGGTTTGCCCTTCAGGGAAAATTACAAAATCTGTGGAGTCGATATCCACAGTAACCTTCCATTGAACCTGCTCTCCAATTTTTATAAAAGTAGTGTCAACCTCAGTTGTAATGTTTGGTGTTTCTTGTGCGGAAAGATCAAAGATGAATAGTAGGAATACGAATAGAGGTGAAATTCGTTTACACCACGAAACACATTTTTCATTTGTTTTATTAGTAATAATCATTCGTATCAACCTCTTCTTTTAAAATAGCCCAATAATTTCTTTACATAGCTTTCATCTACCCTACAATCTAAAACTCCGCATCCAGATTTTGTGAAAGACTCCTTAAAGTAAGTAACACGGTTTTTATGATATTCAGCATAAGCGTTACGTACTTTTTTAGACTTGGTGTTTACCAATTGTAATTTTCCTGTTTCAGCATCCTCTACCTGTACCATACCTAAATTTGGTATAGATTCTTCACGTTCGTCATAAACACGAATTCCGGTTAAATCATGTTTGCTACCCGTAATCTTTAGGGTTTTTTCGTATCCGTCGTCAATAAAATCAGATAGAACAAAAACAATAGCTTTCTTTTTCATGACACTACTCAAAAATTTCATGGCTTGAGCAATATCTGTTTTGTTGCTTTTTGGTTTAAATTCCAATAATTCTCTAATGATACGTAGAACGTGGGTCTTTCCTTTTTTAGGTGGAATAAAAAGTTCTATTTGGTCAGAGAACAGAATAACACCTACTTTATCATTGTTTTGTAAGGCACTAAAAGCAAGTGTTGCCGATATTTCAGTAACGATTTCATTTTTAAATTGATTAGTGGTGCCGAATAATTCAGAGCCGCTAATATCTACCATTAGCATCATGGTCAATTCTCGTTCCTCCTCAAAAACCTTTATATAGGGTTCGTTATAACGGGCGGTAACGTTCCAGTCTATATTTCTTACATCATCGCCAAATTGATACTGTCGTACTTCACTAAAAGTCATACCACGACCTTTAAAGGTAGAGTGGTATTCCCCACCAAATATATGGTCGGAAAGACGTCTTGTCTTTATTTCAATTTTCCGTACTTTTTTGAGTAGCTCTTTAGTATCCATAATACAGCGCTCTAGCCCCCTATAGGAGATTTGATTGCGGTTAAAAATATATGTGAAACGGTAATTTTAAGCATTGTTCTTTATTAAACCCCTTAGAATAAACGAGTAAATATTCCCTCCTTTGGAAATTGTGGGCTCTTAAGGTACTTCTATCTCGTTTACAATTTTGTTGATGATATCAACAGAAGTAATATTCTCTGCTTCTGCCTCATATGTAATACCTATTCTGTGTCTTAAAACATCAAGAACAACGGCACGTACATCTTCTGGCACAACATAACCTCTTCTTTTTATGAAAGCATAACATTTGGCAGCGGTACCTAAGTTGATACTACCCCTTGGCGATGCGCCAAAGCTGATCAATGGTTTTAAGCTTTCTAAGTTATATTTCTCAGGATATCTTGTAGCGAAAACAAGGTCAAGGATATATTTCTCAATTTTTTCATCCATATAAACTTCACGAACAGCTTTCTGTGCGCTAAGTATTTGTTCTATAGATACAACGGCGTTTACAGTTTCGTAGCTACCTTTTAAATTTTGGCGCATAATCAACTGCTCTTCGTTTATTTTTGGATAATCTATAACGGTCTTCAGCATAAAACGATCCACCTGTGCCTCAGGTAACGGATAGGTTCCTTCTTGTTCAACAGGGTTTTGTGTTGCCATTACCAAGAAAGGTTTGTCAAGTACAAAAGTTTCGTCACCTATGGTCACTTGCTTTTCTTGCATTGCCTCTAAAAGTGCAGATTGTACTTTGGCAGGTGCACGGTTAATCTCATCTGCAAGAACAAAGTTTGCGAATATTGGACCTTTCTTTATAGAGAAATCGTTAAGTTTCATGTTGTAGATCAATGTACCCACAACATCTGCCGGAAGTAAATCTGGTGTAAACTGAATTCTACTGAAACTACCTTTTACAGCTTTAGAAAGAGTGTTTATCGCTAAGGTTTTTGCCAAACCAGGTACACCTTCCAGCAATATATGACCTTGTCCTAAGAGTCCGATCAATAATCGTTCTACCATATATTTCTGGCCAACGATTACTTTATTCATTTCAAGCATCAATAAATCGATAAAAGCGCTTTCTTTTGCTATTTTCTCGTTAACAGCACTAATGTCAATTGAAGTATTTTCTTCCATTTAAAACTATATATTATTGAATGTTAAGGCTTCTAATTTTAACAGTTACGCAAATTGAAAATTTATTCACTCAGTCGCTGTTAATGATAGGTTAAAAAATTGGAAAACCCCTTATTTTTATGAACGTTTTAAGGGATTTCTTTTTAATTTCATTAATCAAAATACAATATATTGAAATATTCTAGAATAATAGCAGGTACTATGACCTGGGGTAAATGGGGTAAACAACTTGCTACCAAAGATATGATATCACTTATGAATCATTGCATAGATCATAACATTACTACTTTTGATCATGCCGATATTTATGGTGATTATACCAATGAAGAAGATTTTGGTAAAGCATTAAAAGAAAGTGCAATTAAAAGGGAAGATATTCAATTGATCAGTAAATGTGGAATTCAGTTTCACGTAAAAGAACGATCAAATAGGGTTAAGCATTATGACTATAGCAAAGATTATATAGTATCATCTGTAGAGCGTTCTTTAAAAATGCTACAGACAGATCATTTAGATATGCTATTATTACACAGGCCTAGTCCTTTGATAAACCCTTCAGAAATTGCGGAAGCTATAGATAAATTGAAGAATGATGGAAAGATCAGGCAATTTGGAGTGTCTAATTTCAGCCCATCTCAAATTCAACTTTTAGAAAAGGAAATACAGGTAGAAGCAAATCAGGTAGAGTTTTCATTGTCTTCTAACAAAGTAATGTACGATGGTACTTTAGATGATTGTATTACGTTTGATAGGCTAGCAATGAGCTGGAGTCCTCTTGGTGGTTATTTTAAAGAAACTTCCAAAGCAAATACAAGGATTAAAAAGGTACTGGCGGATTTTACTAAAAAATATAATGCCACGGAAGATCAACTTTTACTGGCTTGGATTTTAAAACATCCCTCTAAAGTACATCCAGTTGTAGGTACGTCAACGCCAAAACGATTAAAAATGGCAATGGAAGCTGTTTCAATTGAAATGGATGTACAAGATTGGTTTATCTTGCTAGAAGCCAATGAAGGCCATGAAGTTGCATAATTAAAATTAAAAATGACAAAAACAGCATTTATTACTGGAGCTACAAGCGGAATTGGAAAATCCACCGCGATTCATTTTGCCCAAAACGGTATAGATTTGGTGTTGTGCGGTAGACGTCAAGATCGGCTAGATGCCCTTAAAGAAGAACTTGCTAAACATGTACAAGTACATACCCTGAATTTTGATATTAGAAACAAGGCTTCGGTTAATGAAGCTGTTGATTCATTGCCAAAAGAATTTGCAGAGATAGATATTCTAATAAACAATGCAGGTAATGCCCATGGAATGGATACCATTCAAGAGGGGAACATAGATGATTGGGATGCCATGTTAGATATTAATGTAAAAGGATTGCTCTATGTTTCTAAAGCGGTAATTCCACAAATGGTAGCGCGTAAATCCGGTCATATTATCAACATAGGTTCTACGGCAGGCAAAGAAGTTTATCCTAAAGGCAATGTGTATTGTGCAAGCAAACATGCGGTAGATGCTATTAATCAGGGAATGCGTATAGATTTGAACGGCACGGGAGTGCGTGTTGGTGCAGTAAATCCGGGGTTGGTAGAGACAGAGTTCAGTAATGTTCGCTTTAAAGGAGATGAAGATAGGGCGGATAAGGTGTACAAAGGATTTCAGCCTTTAAAACCAGAAGATATAGCAGACATCATTCATTTTGTAGTCACAAGACCACATCATGTAAATATTGCGGATTTGGTAGTAATGCCAACAGCACAAGCATCCTCAACTATTGTAGATAAAAGTTGATACTATGAAAAGATTTTAGAATAAAATCTTTAAAAGCCAAAAGCCAAAAGCCAAAAGCCAAAAGCCAAAAGCCAAAAGCCAAAAGCCAAAAGCCAAAAGCCAAAAGCCAAAAGCCAAAAGCCAAAAGCCAAAATTATAACTATGATCAATAAACGCCTATTGGTAAAAAACTTGCTCGCTCATAATGACGAGAACAGTTTTTACGACAAAAAGCGATTTATTTCTATTGGCGAGAAGGAAGGAAAGGGTAAGTTTTTAAAGCATGTTTGTGCCTTGGCAAATAGTAATCCTGCCAATAATTCTTTCATAGTAATTGGCGTTGAAGATGAGGATAATAAAATAGTAGGTGTGGACTTTTTTGATGATAGTAAGATTCAAAATTTGGTAAACGCCTATTTAGATAATCCGCCATTGATTTCATACGAGAATATTCCATTTCCGCATTTGCCAGAGGGTAAAGTTGTGGGGTTGGTGACCATAAAATCTATTGGAAAAATTTGCTCCCTTAGAAAGAACATCTGGAAATATTATGGAGGTTCCGTTTTTTTTAGGGAGGGTAGTATAAGTTTACCAAAGGTGTTTGATATTGAGTTGAAAAATACTAACGCTGAGGCGGTTGCCACTATCGAACAACATGCAAAAAACAATATAGAGCTTACTTTAGATGGAGTCATAGACTTTTTAAATCACCGCCATAAAGATTTAGAAAGTGACTACAAGGTTTTTAAAGAACAATTTGTAGTATGTTGGGCCGGCAATAAAAAAGTAGTGAACGGAGAAACCTATTTTTATAGGGTAGATATTGAATTAATAAATGAGCAGGTAAAATTATTCTACTCTAATTTAGATGAGGTTACCATTACATATAACAATGATTCATTTACCACTATTGAATATGTGCAGCTTGGTTTGGCTGCGAAACAAAAATATTATCCATTAGAAAAAGTAGTTATAAATTTCAGTGAAAACGGCACCTATCAAATTACGAGCGATTTACTTTTTAATCCTCCAATACATGACGAGGATGAGTTGAAAAAGATTTATAAGAGTAATAATGCTTTGGTAGCAAAAGCAAAGAAAAATACCGAATTAACAATTGCAGAAGTAAAGCAATTGAAATACCTGGCAGATTCATATTTAATATGTTTTCTTAACGGATTTGAAGAGGCAAAAGAACGCATGGAAAAAGCTAGACAGATTTTGAAGCCTAAATACCCAAGAATAAATGCTTCGCTAAAAGAAGCGCTTCGTGTGCTTAGGAAGGTGAAATATTCTTAATCCAAATTTGTTCGTAGGGTTTTAGAGGCAATTCGTTATGAATAAGTTCAAATGATTTTCCGGTAAGTAAATCAATAGAATTTTTACCGGCATGAATACCAATAGAAAGCAACCAGCCTATATTTAAAGTTTCTGTAACCTCATTAAAATTGGAAAACACCCAGATATTTTCATTTTCATGGGTTCTTTGAAAGACAAATACATGCTCGTTAGGGCAACCATGAACCTTAAGATTGTTTGTGTCTGCAAATACGATTTGCTCTTTTCGTAGGCGAATCATATTCTTAATCCCGTTGTATATTAAGGTAGACGGACTATCTTTTTTGCTTTTCAATGTAGAGACAACACTCCAATTCTGCATTGGTCTATTTACCCAACGATTGTCATTTACATGATCTTCATTTTGCTCATAAGAATAGTCGTTTAAGGTAGCAATCTCATCTCCGGCATATATCATAGGAATACCACCGTAGGTTAAAATAATACCGTGCATCATTAATATTTTAGTGATGGCATAGTCGATAATATTTTTATTGTTTTGTTCTAGGGCGGTTTCTAGGCCTAGTAGAGAAGCGGCACTGCCCGTAATTCTACCATCACCGTTTTTAGGATTGTACATAAACATCAAACCTTTGGCAGGAGACCATTCTAACTTGCCGCAGTAATAGTTTAAAATAAATTCTTTGTGGGCGCTAGGGTCATAACCGGTAGCACGTACAATATCATCCTCATAACCAAGACCGATATCATCATGGCAGCGAATGTAATTGATCCAAGTAGCATCATTGGGTTTTACTGGGATCTCGTTCACACTTTTTACTAATAAAGAAGCTTTTTTGGTTGCGATTGAATTCCATAATAAAGCCATTAAAGAAGCATTATACGCTACTTCACATTCGTTACCTTCCGTGGTGTCTTCACCAAAATATTTTATAATATTTCTAGGAGCTACAATAGCTTCGGCCAAAAGAATAACACCCGGTGCAATTACCTGTAGGCACATTCTAAATAGTGAAATTAACGTATGTGCTTCTGGTAGGTTTTGTGATGATGTCCCTAATTTTTTCCAGAGAAAAGCAAGCGCATCAAAACGGATAACATCTACCCCCAAATTGGCAAGAGACATTAGGTTGCCAAGCATTTCTATAAATACCTCCGGATTTCTATAATTTAAATCCCACTGATAACTATTAAAACAGGTCATTACCCATTTTTCCATTTCTGCATTGTAGGTAAAATTGCCCGGTGCCGATTGTGGAAATATTTCAGGTAAGGACTTTTCAAACTCGTCAGGTATATGGCGGTCAGAATAAGTGTAATAGTAATTTTGATGGTGTTGGCTACCCGCCTTAGCTTTCTTTGCCCATACAAACTCATCTGAGGTATGGTTGACAACAAAATCAAGCATTAAAAACATATTATTTTCACGTGCCTTTTTGCTGAAAGCTAAAAAGTCTTTTCTTGTGCCGTATTTAGGATCGATCTCATGGTAGCTGTTCACTGCATAACCACCATCATTTTCACCAGCAGGTCTTGTGGTTATAGGCATTAGGTGAAGAAAATTAATACCTAAATCTTCAAAGTAAGGTATCTTTTCTTTGAGACCGTTTATGTCTTTGTTGAACCGGTCAACATACAATTGCATACCGACCATTTGCTCACTTTGGTACCAATTCCCAGAATTTAAACGTGTTACATCTTGTTTTTGTAGTTCTGTAGGTCGGTCTTTAAAAAGCGTTTCTAATTTATCTAAAAGGGTGTAGAAAAATGCTTTATGCTCTTTCTCTTTATATAATGAAAAAAACTGCGTTTTAATAAGCGAAAGATTGGTAGCTAATCGTTGCTCATATAAAGACGTTAAAGGTATTCCACCTTTTTTCTTTTGACTTTTTAAAGTCAACAACCGGTGTAATTCAGCTTGATTCATTTTAAGAGTCTAATTGTTGTAATGTAGGTAGCGATTTTATAGCTCCAAAATTTTCCGTTGTAATGGCCCCGGCTTTGTTTGCTTTTGAGACCATGTTCGAAAGCAGGTTTTCGTTTGCCAAAACATCTTCTAATTTAGAGTGTTCAGTAAGTTGTTGTAAAAGGCAACCAATAAAAGCATCGCCGGCACCGGTAGTGTCTTTTGGTGTTACTTTTATGCTTGGTATGGTTTTGTAGAAATCTTTTGTACTAAGCAAAGTTCCTTCGCTACCTAAGGTTACAACTATTACTTGGGTGCCCATTTCATGAAAAAACTGGCAAGCATCTTCAAGCTTATCTTTTCCTGAAAGTAGTTGTGCTTCCTCTAGGCTAAATTTACATAAATGGGATTTTTCTATAAAAGCATGGCACTTACGTATAAAAACATCCTCTTTGTTTTTCCAAAGATCCGATCTGAAATTAGGGTCAAAACTAATGAACGCATTTTTGGTTAGTCCGTCAAATAAATACCTGTTATAGGTTTCTTCAAGAGCGCCTCCTAAAAGAGCGGTAGCTGCACCAAAGTGAATAATATTATTTTCAAAATTGGATTTTAAGGAAGAGTCGTAAGTAAGCTCTTTGTCTGCACCACGGCTAAAAACAAAATCGCGCTCACCATCGGTATCAATTGAAACAAAGGCTAAAGTGGTAAAAGTATCGCATCTTTGGGCAAAGGAGATATCAACTTTTTCATCTTCAAGAATACGTAGTAAAAAAGTACCAAATGGGTCATCGCCAACAGCACCAATAAAAAAGCTATCGCCGCCAAGCTTGCTAATTGCACAGGCTACATTGGCTGGTGCACCACCTGCTTTTTTAGAAAATTCTTTTGCTTTCGATAAATCTTTGCCTTGGTTTTCGGCAACAAAATCAATGAGTAATTCTCCAATACAGAATACCTTTTTCATACGTTTAAAAAGAAAATTAGGAAGTCTAAGTTAATTAGAAATAACACCTATTTCCTAAAAATTATGAAGTAAATATTAAATTACGGTAGTTTACAGATTATTTTATGAATTTAATTCCCTTCGTATTTTGGGTCTGTTGCTGAATTGCATATATTGAATTACACATTTTAAAACATATACTGACCATGAGCATATTTGATGAAATTAAGAAAAAACTGAGCCACGAGTTTATTGATATTGTAGAATGGCTGGATAATACTGACGACACTATAGTTTATCGTTTTGAACGTTACCAAAATGAAATTAAGAACAATGCACAATTAATCGTAAGAGAAGGACAGACCGCAGTTTTTATTAACGAAGGTCAATTGGCAGATGTTTTTAAACCGGGCACATATACTTTAAATACGCAGAACCTGCCTATTTTAACGACTTTAAAAGGTTGGAAGTATGGATTTGATAGTCCGTTCAAAGCTGAGGTGTATTTTGTAAATACGCGTTTGTTTACAGATGAAAAATGGGGTACTAAAAATCCGTTCATGTTAAGTGATGATAGATTTGGTTTGGTAGAAATACGTGCTTTTGGTACCTATAGTTTTAGAGTAAATGATCCGGGAAAGTTTGTTGTAGATGTAGTGGGTACCGATGGTAATTTTACAAGTTATGAGGTAAATGAACATTTAAAAAGTTTAATAGTTACCCGTTTTACAGATACGGTAGGTGAAGCTAATTTACCAATTGAGTTGTATGCGGCGAACACGAGTGAACTATCTGAAACCTGCCAAGAAGTAATGCAGCCAGAATTTAATAGGGTAGGTATAGAGCTAGAGAAATTCTACATCGAAAATGTATCGATGCCTGAAGAACTTAAAAAGGAAATATTCGAATACAGCCGATTGGATAAATTGGACATGGGCAAGTTGGCGCAGTTCAAAGCAGCCAAAGCAATGGAGTTAGCGGCCAAAAATGAAGGCGGAACAGCTGGTGCCGGTATGGGCATGGGTATGGGTTTTGTATTGGCTCAACAAATGGGAGGCTTAATGGGGCAACCTGCGGCGCAACCGCTAGGAGGGCAAACAGCACAACAGCCACAAGCGCCGCCACCAATGCCGGCACAAGTAACCTATTTCTATGCGGTAAGCGGTCAGCAATTAGGTCCTGTTGGTTTTGATAAGCTCAAAGAATTATTTGCGAGTAGAACAATTAATAGAGATTCGTTGATCTGGAAACAAGGTATGCCCAATTGGACTGCATTAAAAGAGGTAGAGGAATTAAAATCATTCTTGGGTGGTAATACGCCACCACCATTACCAACAGCATAATTTTAAGCAATACCTTTTTTAAGATAAGGAATACTTTCTATGGATGATATTCAACAATCGGAATATAAAAAAGCATGTGCCAATTGTGGTGCCGAGTTAAAGTTTAAGCCAGGCTCGCATCAATTGACGTGTGAGTACTGTGGGTATGAAGAATTTATTGAGGCATCTAAAACTAGTTTTGAAGAATTAGAGCTGGAACACTACTTAAAAATCGTAGGAGAAAATGCCTATACCGAAACTATAGAGCTGTTGCATTGTAAAAATTGCGGTGCCAACCAGCATGTAGAAGAAAACTATAAATCGCTCAACTGTGTGTATTGTAGTGAACCTTTAATACGGGAAGATGTTGAGAAAGAAGGTTGGATATTACCTGGCGCTCTAGTTCCTTTTCAATTAGATGCCAATAAAGCACAGGCAATATTTAAAGCTTGGGTAGATAAAATTTGGTTTGCACCGGATAATCTTAAAAAAGCAGCGCTTGATCCAGAAGGGTTGCATGGATTATATGTTCCGTATTGGACGTTTGATGCCAATCTCTTTGCATCATACCAAGGGCAACGAGGAGATTATTATTATGAAACACAGACTTATAATAGTAATAAGGCAAGAAGAACAAGACGTGTTAGAAAAACCAAGTGGACGTATGCATCCGGCAGAGTAGATGGTTTTGTAGATGATATTTTAATAAGCGCATCAGAAAAGAAACGAAAAGAGATTCCGGCGAAAGTCGCCTTTTGGAATTTGAAAGATTTAGTAGCTTTTAATTCAAAATATCTATCTGGTTTTGTTACGGAAAAATATACGGTTTCATTAAAAGAAGGGCATCACAAATCGTTTCAAGAAGCCAAGAATATTGCTTATAATTGGATCAGGCGTGATATTGGTGGTGATACCCAAAGGGTAGCAAACGCCGATATAAAACTTTCAGATGAAAAGTTTAAACACATCTTACTTCCCATTTATCTAAGTTCATATAGATATGATGGTAAAGAGTTTAATTTTTATATAAATGGGCAAACGGGAGTGTTAAGTGGAAACAGACCTTATTCCTTCTGGAAAATCTTCTTTTTAGTGATTTTTATCCTTGCCATGATAACCATAATTGCGATTTTTGCTAAATGAGTACAAAAAGAACACTGGTTGTAGGTGACATTCACTCAGGATTACAAGCTTTAAAGCAAGTACTTGAGAAAGCAGCTATAACTGAAGATGATACGATAATTTTTTTAGGGGATTATATTGATGGATGGAGTGAAGCGGTTGAAACTGTAAACTATCTTATAGAATTGAAAGAAAGGTACAATTGTATATACCTAAGAGGTAATCATGATGAGCTTTGCTATGAATGGTTGACCGGTAAGGCAGATAACCCAACATGGTTTATGCATGGTGGTGAGGCCACTTCAAATTCTTATGGCAAAGCTTCAAAAGAAACCAAAGATAGGCACATCGAATTTTATGAAAGCTTAGAAAATTATCATCTAGACGCTGAAAATAGATTGTTTTTACATGCAGGCTTTACAAATTTGAAAGGCATTGAGCATGAATATTTTAAAAAGACATTTTACTGGGATCGTACTTTGTGGGAGTTGGCGCTTTCTTTGAATAAAGATTTAGAAGATGATCATATTCATTATCCAAAGCGATTAAAGAATTATGCTGAAATTTACATTGGTCATACACCGGTAACGCGTATAGGTAAAACTACACCGCAGAATGCCGCCAATGTATGGAATATTGATACGGGTGCCGCGTTCAAAGGACCCTTAACTGTGTTTAACGCCAATACCAAAGAATACTGGCAAAGTGAGCCGGTTTATACCTTTTATCCTAACGAAACGGGTAGAAACTAAGAAAACCGTTAACTTTACTTTAAAATAGATTGTTTTATTGACGATCTTTAATAAAATTTAAAATATGTCTAATAAAAATATAAGATTAGAGGTGATGCAGGCCTTAGAGCCTAAGGTAGAGAGTTTCATGGAATCTTTCCTTATAAAACCAGAGGATATATGGCAGCCAACAGATTTTTTACCGGATTCTGAAAAAGATACATTTTTACAAGAAGTAAAAGATATTCGTGAAGAGTCTAAAGAGTTAGGTTATGACTTTTGGGTAACCATGGTAGCAGATACCATTACCGAAGAAGCCTTGCCAACCTATGAATCTTGGTTAATGGATGTTGTTGGTATTGACCAGCACGGTGACCATAAAACCAATGGTTGGGCTAAATGGGTACGTGCTTGGACTGCAGAAGAAAATAGACATGGAGATGTGTTGAACAAATATCTTTATTTATCTGGAAGGGTAAATATGAGAGAGATTGAAATAACGACCCAGCATTTAATTTCCGATGGTTTTGATATTGGTACTGATCGTGATCCATATAAAAATTTTGTATATACCTCTTTTCAAGAATTAGCTACCAATATTTCGCATAAGCGTGTGGGGCAAATGGCGAAGAAAAAAGGAAATGCCTTATTAGGTAAAATGTGTACTATAATTGCCGGTGATGAAATGAGACACCATTTGGCGTACAGAGAATTCGTGAAGACTATTTTAGGCGAAGATCCATCTGGTATGATGATTGCCTTTGCAGATATGATGAAGAAGAAGATTGTTATGCCAGCACATTTTTTACGTGAGTCTGGTGGTACAATTGGTTCTGCTTTTGAGAACTTCTCTAACTGTGCACAGCGTTTAGGTGTATATACAGCGCAAGATTACGTTGACATTCTAAGCAAGTTGAATGCATATTGGGAACTGGATTCTGTTCGTTCTTTAAATGAAGAGGCTGAAAAGGCTCGTGACTACTTAATTAAGTTACCATCAAGATTAGAAAGGATTGCAGAAAGAATGAAATTTCCGCAAGACCAATATCACTTTAAGTGGGTAGAGGCAAACGGAGCATTATAAAATAAAAAATCCCGATCAGTTATGATCGGGATTTTTTTTGCTTTAAACGGTAGATTATAATTTACCGTGTTTGTGCTCATCTTGCCATTTAACAAGTTCTGCCCATTTACCTTCGTAGCACATTTTAGCTTGTAACGGCCAAGAAGCA
>Ga0209295_1000288_pt1 | contig 34759 bp, 30 predicted proteins | sample Porto_5metaG_FD_187428 | JGI IMG/M metagenome (GOLD analysis project Ga0209295, IMG submission 187428) | Marine algal microbial communities from Porto, Portugal - Porto_5 metaG (SPAdes) (version 2) | ecosystem: Host-associated > Algae > Red algae > Unclassified | place: Portugal: Porto... | reverse complement strand
GCAGGCAGTTTAATACTATTAATTGGTTACCTTGCCCCATTACCACCCGCGCATGAGGAAACAGAAAACCAAAATCAGGCGTAATGACAAAGCTGGTTGGGTGAAATTGTGCCGTGAGCAAGGTGGTTCTGTAGTAAACTGGACACCATTAGAAAGTAAACGTTGATTGTTTTACTTTTAGCATTTTTATAAAAGGTTATGAAAGCAGATGGATAAGAGAGCAAGTATTCAGTGGTTCCCTGGGCATATGAACAAAGCCCGTAACGAAATCAAAGAAGTCATGCCGCAGATGGATTTGGTCATCGAGGTCATTGATGCGCGTATCCCTCATAGTAGTGAAAACCCAATGGTCGCAGCACTGCGCGGCGAAAAACCCGTCATCAAAATCCTGAACAAAGCCGATCTTGCCGATCCAGAGTTGACCCAAATATGGATGGATCATCTCGAGCAGCAAGATGGAGTCAAAGCCATTGCTTGCGATACTGACAAAGCCAATGATGTAAAACGCATCATCGCCATCTGTAAGCATCTCGTACCCAATAAAGTCGGTACTGGTCGTCAAATCAAAGCGATGATTATGGGTATTCCAAACGTTGGTAAATCAACGCTGATTAATACGTTGGCAGGACGCGCCGTGGCAAGGACAGGCGATGAGCCAGCCGTGACCAAGTCACAGCAGCTGATTAAGCTGGACGATGACATCATGCTCTATGACACACCTGGTATGCTATGGCCAAAGGTTGAAAACGAAAACTCAGGCTATCGTCTAGCAGCGACAGGCGGTATTCGTGATACCGCGTTTGATTTCGCTGATGTCGCCAGTTACACCGCTGAGTACCTAATGCAAGCCTATCCTAAGCTACTAAAAACCCGCTACAAAATTGAAGAATTACCAAAGACTGATTGGGAATTTTTTGAGGTCGCTGGACGTAATCGTGGCTGTGTACGCGCGGGCAACCAAGTCGATACGTATCGCATGTCTGAAATCCTCATCAACGAATTACGTAGTGCTAAAATTGGCCGTATCACGCTTGAGACGCCAACTATGATTGAAGCGGAAGAAATCGTCGTCGCCGAACAAAGACTCGCTGCTGAAGAGAAGCGCAAAGCTAAAGAAGAAGAAAAGCGCTTACGTCGTTTGAAAACGCGGAAGAATCGGAAGTAAGTCCATCAATAATATAAGTTACTATGAATCCATTAATACCATCGGCTAAAACCATCCAAATCTACCTGCCCACAGGTAACCCTCGTGGGCTGCGTGTCGCTGAGATGACCACGCGCACCGTGCGTCTGATTGAAGTGCCGCGCATTCATATTGCAGATTTTTTAAGTATGCCCGACGCCAAGCAAGTAGGCTTATACTTTCTAATTGGTGATACCGATAGCACGGACAAACCACTACTCTATATTGGGCAAACAGGCGATTTAACCCAGCGTCTGAAAAGCCATAATAATGGTAAAGATTTTTGGACAAGGGTGTTTGTCATGCTCTCTACCAACAACACCATTACTCAGACGCATGCGCTGTATATGGAGCATAAAGCCATTCAAATTGCCACAGACGTTGGGCGTTACGATTTGCAAAATGGTAATAATGGCAGCAAGCCACACACGCCTGCACCGCTGCAAGCAGACTGCGAAGAACTGTTTCACACATTAGATATTTTACTATCCACCCTCGGACAGCCAGTTTTTGAAGCGATCGGTATTGATATTCCTAATACTGGAGCCTACCAGCCACTGATACCAGATACCTGCCAGTCTCTCCAAAACACACCAGCAGTCGTACCTGACAAGCAACCAATGCTATTTTATTGCAAAGCCAAAGACTGTGATGCTCAAGGCTACTACGATAATGACGGTTTTGTCTTGTTAAAAGGCTCACTCTTTCGCAAAAGGCATACGCCATCATTGGGAAAGTGGGCTGTTAATAAAACACACGAGCTGTTAGTAAATGGCAAATTGGTTGAACACAATAATGATTCTTATCGACTCACAGAAGACCAGCTTTTTAAAACACCAAGTGGCGCAGCACAAGCGGTTACTGGCCGACCAACCAATGGCTGGGTAGAATGGAAAAATGATTCAGGGCAAACACTTAGCGACATTTACCGCTAGTAAATCAACCAGATAATCACCATATAGGATAAACGCTTTGCTTAAATATAACCAAAGCTCCCTTTGCTTATTGCCAATTTTATAAGAGCCTATGACCCAACCTACCGCCATACCAGACACTCCCTTTTCTCAGTCTACAAAAGCATTAGACTCCTTCGCCCCGCGCCTACTCGATTGGTTTGCCGAAAATGGTCGCCATGACTTGCCGTGGCAACAGCACCAAACTGATACGCCCAATCCTTATATCGTTTGGCTATCAGAAGTGATGCTTCAGCAAACGCAAGTGACTACTGTACTGCCCTACTTTGCACGTTTTATGGATACCTTTCCGACTGTACAAGATTTGGCCGCAGCGGAATGGGATACCGTAGCGGAGCATTGGGCAGGGCTTGGCTACTATGCGCGCGCCCGTAATTTGCATAAAGGTGCTAAGCAGTTGGTTGAGGTCATCGCCGAAACGGGCGAGTTTCCGCAAACACTAGCAGGATGGGAAGCGATTTCGGGCGTTGGGCCATCGACTGCTGGTGCGATTATGGCGATGGGATTACATCATTATGGCGTCATCTGCGATGGTAATGTCAAACGAGTGCTGACACGTTGGGCTGCAATTGACGGCGATATCACCAAATCTGCTACCACCAAAGATTTATGGGCATTGGCAGAGCGACTGACACCGACAGAGAACTCAGGATTGTTTGCGCAAGCCATGATGGATATGGGTGCGACATTATGTACCCGTAGCAAGCCTGCGTGTCTATTGTGTCCATTAAAAGAAGACTGCCTAGCCCATGCGCAAGGGCGCGAGACTGATTATCCCGTCAAAGCAAAAAAGCAGCCCAAACCTAGTAAGTTTAGTGATGCACTGCTAATCGAAAGTGCAAACAGTGAAATATTGTGGCTACAGCGCCCTGACAACGGCATCTGGGGTGGATTATGGAGTTTGCCTTTACAGTTTGTGGAAAAGGTTGATGGTAAAACGAATAACAAGGCTACCGTTAAAAAGACACTAGCTAGCGATGATAAGACATCAAACACAGAAAACGACGTACGCAGTAATGAAAAAGTATACGAAACAGAGTTTACCACTGCTGAGCAAATCATTAATGAGTGGCTCATAAAGAATGAACTGGTCGCAAAATCAGTCAGTAATACTTTACTCGATGACACCCCTATCAAGCATTCGCTGACGCACTTTCACTGGTATTTGACCCCGCGTAAATTAACGATTAACGCGACGCAGGTTACTGAGTTAAATCAAAAATTAGCAGCGGCTGAAATTGACTTTAAATGGCTAACCGAACAAAAAGCGCAAGACAGCCTAGGGCTACCTCGCGCGATGGTTAAAATCTTAGAATAAAAATTGGAATAAAAAAAAGCGACTCATTATTAATAATGAGTCGCTTTTTTATGATGACAATATAAAGATAACTAAGCCTACAGTACTCTAAGACTTTGGCACACGTAAGCGCATGAGGCCTTCTTGTTGCACGGTAGCGACCAGTTTGCCATCTTGCCAAAACTGGCCATGATTCAACCCTTTCGCATTAGACGTGGTATCGCTCCACATGTCATACAACATCCATTTATTCAAATCAAAATCACGATGGAAATGCATCGAGTGATCGATACTGGCAGCTTGCAGACCACTGGTCATAAAGCTAACACCATGTGACATCAGCCCTGTGCCAACCAAATAAAAGTCCGACGAAAATGCCAATAGTGCTTGCTGAATAGCCACTGGCTGATTGCCCAATTCACGAATGCGTAGCCAGTTTGCTTGTTTAGGCTTCATTGGTTCTGGGCTAATCGGATTACGCGGCTTTACTGGCTTAATCTCGACATGACGGCGGCGCATAAATCTTGCTTTTAGCGCTTCTGGCACTTTTCCGACATTCTCTTCTTTTAAATCTTGTTCTGTTAGCAAGTCTTCTGGCGGTGGATAGACAGGCATATCTTCTTGATACTCAAGCCCATCTTCCATTGGTGAAAACGAGGCAATCATTGAAAATATTACTTGTTCAACAGGTGGCTTACCACGTACTTCTTTATACTGAATAGCCGTGACTTCACGTGCAGACAAGCTACGACCATCACGCAATCGACGGACTTGGTATATAACCGGTTGGTTGATATCGCCACCACGCAAAAAATATCCATGCAGTGAGTGACAAGGTTTGTCTTTATCTAATGTATGCGCCGCTGCCATAATCGCTTGAGCGAGCACTTGCCCACCAAATATACGACTGCCCACATAGTCATGGCTTTTACCCTCAAACACATCAGGGGTAACTTCAATAAGCGCGATAGTAGCCAGCAGCTCATCAATCAGTTGTAGATTGTCGGACATGACGATATGTTTCCTTATTTTTATCAAAAACGCTCAGCATCTGATGATATTGATGCCATATAGCCATCATATTTGAATGTAAAATAATGCGAGATCACTTGTTAAGATCTGTCGAAGGAGACCTTAAAATAAACATACAGACACCGTTAACGATGTTATCACCGAATATTTATTTTCTATAGAAAAGGTAAACATCTTACCCAATATTGGTGGCTTTGACTAGTTGCTGTCGGCTTACTCATAAGTATTGCTTGTCTGTTTTTGCCAGACAAATCGCAACTAAAGAGCAAAACAAGCAATCTCAACCATAAAAAAACGAGATGTATAACAACACCTCGTTTTTGACAACTACGCCGATGTTTATGGCTTAACTGCTACGAGTACGCGAATAGAATCCGGTACTAATGACAGGTTATCAAGCGCTTGCTCACCTTGAGCTTTAAGCTGCTCTAAACGCTCAATCTCTTCAGGACGTACGTTTGGATTGATCGTCTGTAGATGCTTTAGACGCTTAATTTCGCGTGACCACTGCTGGCTAAAGCGGCTACTTGCTTGCTCACCAATCTCAGCGATCTGCTGACGAGCAATGTCTTCAGCTTCGTAATAACGCTGCTCAATCACATCGCCGCGTACTTTAATGACTTGGCGAGCACGGTTTTTATCCAATCGCTCAACGTGCGGCATAATCATCTCAGCACTGATACGAGCCGATAAATCACTGCCCTGCTCACTGATAAAGACACGGATATTTTGCGTGGACAAAGTCGCTGGCAGATTAAGCACTTTTGGCGCAATCGCTTCAACACGGAAGTTCACCTCTAGCAGTACCATACCTTGCGGGACAGCGGCGCTTTTTAGCATAGCAACTGTAGTGTTACCAAAGGTGCTGGTGCTCGCTAGCTCATAAATCGCACGCATCAATGGATGCTCGTGAGTGATAAACTCGATGTCTTCACGCTGAAGCGCTTGCTCACGCTCAAAGGTCAACGTCATACCGTCTTCATCACCAAGTGGCAAACCATCAATATAATCACTGATCTCGGTGCTATCGATCGGTGCGATCACCCACGAGCCATCACGTTGGATATTGTGATCGATATTGGCAGATGCAAAGAAACGCTCAATAAAATGCGGCAGCAAATTATTGCCATCAAAGTCACGCATAGCATCAGCGATACGACCTGCGACACGCGGACGGCATGAGTTGTACTCTAACAGGCGATCACGACCAGCTTGTAGCTGTGCTTCTAGTCCCAAACGTGTCTGTAGCGCCTCGTCAATGATGTCTTGCAAGATGACATTGTTCTCAGGAGTATCAGCACCCTCAAGCATTGGCTTAAGCTCTTGGATATATTGCTCTTGTACGCTTTGTGCGGTTGGCGATATCTGATTGAACATGTTCAGCGCATCGTTGTACCACTGATACAGACGCTCTTGCGCTGTACCTTGTACATAAGGCACATGTAGCATGATTTGCTGCGTCTGACCGATACGATCTAGACGGCCGATACGCTGCTCTAAAGTATCTGGGTTAGCAGGTAGATCCCATAGTATTAATTGGCTTGCAAACTGGAAATTACGACCTTCCGAGCCAATTTCTGAGCATAGTAGTATCTGCGCGCCTTCACTATCTGCAAAAAATGCTGCCGCTTGGTCACGCTCAAGCAAAGTCATCTGCTCGGTAAAGATAGCTGTTTTGATACCTGCATGCAGACGCAATACCGCTTCTAAACTCTCTACCGTCGCACCACTACGAGCAATTAATAATACCTTTTGATGCTTAAGCTCACCGCGTAGAATATCAACCAACCAAGAAACGCGTGGATCATCTTCTAGCCAGCCACCATCTGGTTGGTTTTCTTCGCCCCATAACTGCTCACGCAACTTACCATTGGTTTGATAGCTGTCTTTCCATGCTTCAGGAAGTGGCAATGGATATGGTTGGCTGCTACGGCCATAAAAGCCTTTCACACTCTCACGAGTATTACGGAACAAAATACGACCTGTACCATGACGATCCAATAGCTCGTTTAGCGCATGCGTTCGTAGTTTTTCGTCTTCATTGATTGAGGATAGCTCTTCAATACTAATATCTAATAAGCTACTTAAGGCAGCGATTTGGCCTTCATTCAATGGCTTTTCTTCTATCAAGACACCAGCAACTGCTGCTGTCTCTGCAAATGCTTCTTGACCATCGATAAACTCATCCAAATCATCAAAACGATCTGGGTCGAGCAGACGCAAACGGGCAAAGTGACTTTGCGCACCAAGCTGCTCTGGCGTTGCTGTCAATAGCATCACGCCTGGTGTTTCTTCGGCGAAATCCGCAATCAAGTCATACTTATCATTGCCGCCCTGTGCTTCATCCCAATGCAGATGATGCGCCTCATCAACGACCAATAAATCAAACCCTGCATCCATCGCTTGATCATACAAGTCTGGGTGATCGAGTAACAGATCCATACCACCAATGATACATTGTTCAGTGGCAAAGACATTTTGTTCAGGATCGTGTTCTTTAATAGCCGCAGTACGCACTAGATCAAACAAGGCAAAGTTTAAATTAAAGCGGCGACGCAGCTCAATCATCCATTGATACTGCAAACTATCGGGTACTAAAATCAATACACGCTCGGCTTTACCCGTTAGCAACTGCTGATGAATAATCATGCCCGCTTCGATAGTTTTACCAAGGCCAACTTCATCAGCCAGTAGTACACGCGGCGCGATACGCTTGCCCACTTCATGTGCGATATATAGCTGATGCTCGATGATATCGACACGTGCACCCATTAGACCTTTTAACGGATGACCTGCTAGTGCTGACTGCATTCGCAAGATGTCTTGACGCAGCTCATACCAATCACCACGTTCAATACGCCCAGCAAGCAATCGCTCAAGCGGCTTGGCCAACGTGATATTGGCAGCAAGGCGGGTTTCCATTATCCCTTTAGAAGCAGTGCCGCCCTCGTGCTCATCGACGCCATATTTAAGTACACCCATCACTTCATCAACAGCATTGACCGTATAGCTTTTGCCATCTTGATCGTAAATGGTATCGCCAACTTTAAACACTACGCGCGATAGTGGCGCAGAGTTTTTGGCGTAGACGCGTGTCTCTTCACTTTGCGGAAATAAAATATGCACACATCGGTCGTCAACATCGATGACCACACCTAAGCCAAGCTCAGACTCCGTATCAGATAAATAACGTTGACCAACGGCGAATTCAGTACTGTGCAATGAAGCAATAGAGATAGTCATAAGGCGATGTCTTTTGTACTCAGATAATGAAATTTAGATAGCAATGGTAGATTGTGATAGCGGTAAGATTACAAAGAACATAAATCGTCAATAGACGCAAAATAAATGTCGTAATCTTAGTAGAGCCAGCAGCTCAGTCACACCATTATATAACGTTAGCGGGTAGATGAGTGCGTTAAGTTGACTTTTCAAGAGCAGATTCATACAAGATTATGCGAAAGCTAAGCATAAGTTGACCATATAAAACAATAAGATAACGACTCGCAAGTATAGAAAAAACATTTACATCCTGAAATTGTTTCTGTAATGTTACTTTATGAAAATAGATGTGTTTTTCGTTACGTCAATTGTTCATATTTATGATTAAAAAATAGTGTTTTAGCATTTCCCGTCTACTTATCGACAGGTATCAATGTTCATAAATAAATGACTTTACTACTTGCTATAGGGACTTAGTTTGTAGATAAACATAGGGGTTGAGCCTTGCTTTAGAAGTAACGGCTCCACACCGTTGTGCTATTTATTCAGACATTTAGACATCAAATTATTCAGCATTAATAATTGCAGCTCTTTTTATACTAAAAATACTGTTAATCGTATTTTTTGTACTTTATATAATTCAAGGATGAATACATTTATGAGTGCCTCCAAAAAAGTTGGCTTATTTAACCAAGTCAGTACCCAAGTTACCATTATCTTGTTCCTTGCTTTTGCCGTTGTTGTTGCCGTTGTGGTTTACATTGTCGAAAAAGAAGGGTATGAAAAAATCAGACTTGAGTCAGGAAAACTAGTGGCTCAACGAGGTAATACCGCCGTCAACAGCATCTCGGCTGATGTCAATCGCGTCATGCGTAGCGCGTTGCAGCTTCAACAAAGCGCTCAAACGCTACCAATCGAAGAAAATATTTTGCAGACCAGCACGGCTAACGCCTTTGATAAGCGGGATTATAGCTTATTAGGTAGTGGTGGTATCTGGCCTGATAACGGTGCGCTCGGAGACAGTACGGCGACTCATCCATTTTTGATGGTGCGCCAAGATGGCGATTACCGAGCAATATTAACGGATCCAAACCCTACTAATCCTTATTACAATGAAACCTGGTTTAATAAGGTAAAAGTACTCAGACCTAATGGCTGTATATGGGCTGATGTAAGCCCCACTCAAACCAAAGGTGAATTGGCAATGAGCTGCGGTGTCGCTATTGAACGTGACAATCAGTTTTGGGGTGCAAGTACCGTTAACTTTACGCTCAACCAGCTACAAGAAAACATTGTTAAGCTGAGTGAAAGCTCTGGCTCAGGTTATATTTTATTGATTGATAACAGTAATAAGGTTATCGCTTCATCTAACCCTGAGCGCTTAAACTATATTGACGAAGAAACTGGTGTCCCACTAGATATCAAACAAGTCATTGATTCAGACCCTGCATGGCAACCTATCTTAGATTTTTTAGATGCTCAGCATAGTGAGATTATCAAACAAATTGCCGCAAAAATGCCTCCTGAAATACAACAAGTCATTGCAACACTTGAAAAAGATGAGGCCACTACTGTTAGCAGCTCTGAGCTTATCAACTACGCTGCGTATTTGAATGCTAATGAAAGCAATAAAAGCACGATGGACAGTCGCTTGCTACAAAGTTTCGATCTAACTAATGACAGTTACTACAATGGTAGTCAGGCATATGTTTTCCAGATTCCTGAGACCTACTGGAAACTAATCGTAGTACAACCAGATGCTGCCGTTAATGCTATCGCAGATAACTTGAGCAAAAACCTAATCAACTTAATCATGCTAGCGCTATTTATAACCGCTGCACTGATCTATTTTATGCTGACGTTCTTAGCATTCAAACCATTGAAAAAGACCACAGACAAAATCTCTCTCGCAGAAAAGCTGATCGATGATAAGCAATATAATAAGCTTAGTGACGTTAAATTTGCAGGCGGACGTAATGAAATTGGTCTAGTAAACCACTCTATCAGTGAGCTACTCCATCGTATCCAATCTAATGAAGGTAAGCTTGCCAATATCAATCAACAGCTAGAGGTTAAAGTTGAAGAACGCACCGCTGAATTACAAGACACACTAAAAGAGCTGAAAAACTCTCAGCTACAGCTGATCCGATCTGAAAAAATGGCCACACTTGGTCAGATGGTTGCAGGCGTTGCTCATGAAGTAAATACGCCACTATCTTATGTACAAAACAACCTCGAAATTATCGGTCAGCTGACTGAGCAATACGAGGAGCTGATTGAGTTGGTACAAGGGTTAAAAGGCGTTCAATCTGAATCGGCTTCTGATGACAAAATAGATAAACTGCTAGCAGATATTGTCCGTGCGTCGGATGAAATCGAAGAAGATGACTTATCATCTGAGCTAAAAGAGCTAATCAAAGATTCTTTGTTTGGGGTAGAACAGATTACCGAGATGGTACTCAACTTACGTAATTTCGCCCGTCTTGATGAGTCAAAAGTGAAAACCATCGACGTGCGCGAGTGTATTGAGTCTTCGCTTAAAATCGCTGGTAACTCTATTAAGCATCAAGATATTATTACCGATTTTGGCCCAACGCCTGAAATCAAATGCTCACCATCGCAGATCAATCAGGTGTTAGTCAATCTACTAAACAACGCCTCGCAGGCAATGAAAGGCACTCCTGATGACAAGATTGAGGTGCGTACCTACGCTGATGAAAGCAACGTCTACATTGAAGTCACTGATAATGGTAAAGGCATGAGTCAAGCAGTATTGGATCAGATATTTGAACCCTTCTTTACCACAAAAGCGGCAGGTGAAGGCACTGGCCTCGGCATGGCAATCAGTCAGCAAATCATGGAACAACACAATGGTACGATTACCGCCACATCTACTGAAGGTGTTGGCACAGTGTTTACTTTAACCCTACCCATCAACAATAACTTGACGGAACAAAGTATGTCGGCATAAGCAATACGCTTACTATGTTGTCGGCGCAGCTCAGTTATGCGCTGACAATATACATAATATTTACAATCTAGCCTCTATTATTTATCGTAAGGATACGATCATGAATGAAGTTAAAGACAACATACAACCCTCTGCTCTAAGTACTGAACCCAAACCAAAAATTGCGTTTATTGACGATGAACAACGCATTTTACGTTCTATGAAACTCCTATTTCGTAAAACTCATGACGTTTTTATCACGACCGATCCCACTGAGTATATCGACTATATTAAAAACAACCATGTATACGTCGCAGTCAGTGACCAACGTATGCCTGAGCGTGTCGGTGTCGATATCTTACGCGAAGTAAAAGACATATCACCGTCTACCATGCGTATTTTATTAACGGGCTATGCCGATTTGAATGCCATTATTGGTTCTATTAATGATGGAGAGATTTATCGTTATTTGACCAAGCCTTGCAAGTCTGAGGAACTCATCGCTGTGGTTGGGCGTGCCACTGAAATCGCATTGACCTACAATCCAGATGAAGACGCCGATCAGATTGATAGCTCAGACAATAAGCAAACCCTGTTGGTTATCGATGAAACAAATGAGCTAATCGAACAAATCCGCAAGCAGTTCTCTAATAATTATAAGGTACTGCATGCTGAAGGTTTAGAGGAGGCTTACGACTATCTGGCAAACTACGACATTGGTGTGTGTATTACTGACATCAATGTTAGTGGCGAAAATATCGCACCAATAATCTTTACTTTAAAGCAAGATGCACCGCATTTGGTCGTTTTAGTGCAAACTGAATTCCAAGATGCAGGTTTATTGATTGATTTGATTAACAAGGGTCAGGTCTATCGCTGCCTACCGAAACCGATGCGCGCAAGCTTACTAGAGATTAGTGTCAACCGTGCTTTTCAACATCATACAAAACTCAAAGCGAGCCCTGACTTAGTAAAACGTTATGAAGTAGAGCATGACCCTGACAATGACGTGCGCATTGACTTGAGCAATCGCGTACGCAACTTCATCGGCAAATTGCGCAAGCGTTTTTCTTTTTAGTATCTGTTCTTAGCAGTTTTTGCAAAGTTGGCTTGATAGCATTTGTAATACAGGCTGTATCAACAAAAAAGTGCATTGTCTAACGACAAGACCTCTACTTCGATATTGAAATAGAGGTCTTTTCTTTGTTTAAAGTAACATTCATTTTATAGATACTGCTTTCACGCTAAAAACAGAGTGAAAATTCCTTTTTGCTGCTTACTTCTTTTTGACTAAAAATACCAACGTGCTACATTAAGCCGATAAGGATTCATGCGATAGCCATTTATTCGCTAATTATCTATAAGACAACAATAAGTAAGGACTAGCCATGCAAGCCGTTTTTTTAGATAAAGGTACTTTTTCTGAAGGTATTGACCTGCCTGCACCCATGGGTGTGAGCGATTACATCACTTATAACGACACGCCAAAAGACACGGCTGTTATCATTGAGCGTTGCAAAGATGCTGACATTATTATTACCAACAAAGTCCAAATCGGTGCTGAGGTGATAGAGCAATTGCCGAAACTCAAGCTTATCCAACTGACTGCCACTGGCATGAATAACGTTGATCAAGAGGCTTGCGATAAGCACGGTGTTGCGCTGTTCAATGTTGCTGGTTATGCGGTCAAAAGCGTGCCCGAGCATACCTTTATGTTGATGCTAACAGCGATGCGTGCTGGTATTCATTATCATCAGAAAGTCGCTGATGGCACGTGGCTGGAAAACGGCAATTTTTGCCTGCTGGATATTCCGCTGATTGATTTGGAAGATAAGACATTAGGTATTATCGGTATTGGCACCATTGGCAAGCGCGTGACCGAGATTGCTCGTGCCTTTGGCATGACCGTCCTATGGGCAGAGCACCAAGGACGCGAACCACGCAGCGACGACTACACCGCGTTTGATGAAGTGCTGGCACGTGCGGATGTGATCAGTCTGCACTGTCCATTGAATGAACAAACTGAGCATCTTATTAATAAAGATACTCTGGCGAAAATGGTTAAACAACCGCTCATCGTCAACGTCGCACGTGGCGGCATCGTTGATAGCCAAGCATTAACTGACGCGATTAATAGTGAGCAAATTATCGGTTATGCCAGTGATGTGTTTGAACAAGAACCGATCGCTGACGATGATCCGTTGCTCAGTATCAGCGACCATCCGCGTGTTATCTTTAGTCCGCACAATGCATGGGGCAGCAAAAGCGCACAAGAAACCTTGTGGCAGATGCTAAGCAAACAAGTGGCTGACTTCATCGACAACCATCATCAATAACTACCAAGACGCTAATGACTAAACTGTAACCAGTCGTCTTTTATCTTGCGATACTTAAGCATGACCCGATCGCTTAGATAGTTGTTGGTCACAAACCAAGGATAGCGATCGCCCTGCTTAGGTAACCTGTCTTTTGCTCGTTTGACATAACCAGAAGATAGCGAACCCATCACAGTATCTGTCTGAGCATATGCTTGCGCCTGTTCAGTTTTTGCGTGCGGTGTTACCACTTGGTAGCGCCGTTTATGCATGTAATCCAATAGGCGCACCACATACTGACAGGCCAGATCAATTTTCAACGTCCATGAGGCATTGGTATAGCCAAACAGTACCGCCATATTGGGTACACTCTCAACCATGACTGCCTTATAAGTCATACATCTACCGATATCTACAGCTTGACCATCCACATATACAGCGGCACCGCCTAGCATTTGTAGCTTTAATCCAGTCGCTGTAACCACAATATCAGCATCTAGATGCTGGCCAGATTGCAGAATGATGCCCGTCTCAGTAAAGTGGCTGATGTGATCGGTCACTACTGTTGCGCGTTTGTCCTGCAGGGCTTTGAATAAATCACCGTCAGGTACCGCACATACTCGTTGATCCCATGGATTATAGTCAGGCATAAAATGCTTGCTATCAACGCCGCTACCCTTTAACTCTTTTTTCACCCCATTTTTTAAGACTGCCTTCATCACCTTGGGTGCATGAGTCGCAACTTTGTACAGGCCTTGTTGCCGTAACACGTTGCGCGCACGTAGTACCGTATAAGCTTGCTCTTTTGATAATGGTGAAAACTTGCCTGATAACCAGTCAATAGCATGGTCATCACCCGGCACGCTTGCCACATAGGTCGGCGTGCGCTGCAGCATCGTGACATGACGCGCACACTGAGCACTGTCTTTATCTACTAGCGCAGGCAGCAACGTCATCGCTGTGGCACCGCTACCAATAATGACGATTTTTTTATCATCATAGTCTAGATTATTCCAATGCTGTGGATGGACGATATGACCGTGAAAATCCTCCTCTCCTTCAAAATGAGGGCGATAGCCTTGCTCATAATCATAATAACCAGTGGCACCTACGATAAACTTAGCAGTTTTAACAAACCTCTCACCGCTTGCATGGTTTTTTATGGTTGCTGACCACCGTTGATCCTCACTAGACCATGATATCTGCTGAACTTCATGCTGATAATGGATATGTTCTGTCACCCCAAACTCGTATGCCGTATCAGCGATATAGCGTTTGATATCATCGCCTGCTGCCAGCATTCTATAATCAAGCCACGGCCTAAAGTTATAACCAAAGGTCAAGGCGTCAGAGTCAGAGCGAATCCCTGGATAGGTAAATAAATCCCATGTACCACCCAAATCAGCACGCTTTTCTAAGATAGCAAAGCGCTGTGGAAGTTTATGAGTCGATTTTGCCTGCTTTTGCTTTTTGGGAGCTTTATGACCGAATAGGCCTTTATGCTGCTGTTGCTGTAAACGGCAAGCCATACCAATACCTGCGATACCCGCACCGATAATCAATACTTCATAGTCGGCTACTTTGTCCGTCTTTGATTTTCTACCTTTAAAGCGGTTTTTGATAGCCTGTTTGGTCGTGGTGATATCAAGCATACTTTCATCCTTGTATTTGCATGACTGGCATTTTATAGCTGGCTTTAGAGCCGTTTATCGCATCTATTAACAGTAAGCGGCAAAACTTAACGATTTAAAATGGACAGGGACTCTCCCAGTCCATCCAAGCACCCAGTACTGGATGCTTTAAACGCAATTGCTGTGCATGTAAGTTGAGCCTTGGGGCTATCTCTAATGCAGCATCTTCAGCATAAATCGGATCGCCAATCATCACATGATCGACATGGACCATATGTACGCGTAGCTGATGGCTGCGACCAGTGACTGGCTTTAGCATGACCCGAGTGACTGCCTCGCCATTACAGGTTTCATGAGCCACAACTTCATATAACGTCAGTGCATGTTTTGACCATTCGTGATCGACGATATGACGCGGTTTGGTACTTGGCTCATAGCGTACTGGCACTGATATCTCACCAGTTGCACCGACCTGCTCCCACTTACCAAAGACACGTGCTTGGTATTTCTTTTGCGGTAAACGTTCGATGAATTGCTTACTGATATTGGTTTGCGCTGCTGCATTTTTTGCAAAAATAAGCAGTCCTGAGGTGTCCATATCTAAACGGTGAATCAATTTAACGGCTGGATTGGCACGCTCAAGACGAGCAAGCAGACTGACTTTGAGTGTTTTACCATCGACGCTTAATAGGCCTGCAGGTTTATCAACTACCCAAATATCATCGTCTTCATAAACCGTAATTTCTTGCGCAAAATTTTTAAAAAACTCAAGCGGATAAGTGCTTTCTTGGGCATTGAGGGTGTTTACTTCTTCATCGGTAAAAGGCATAAATTTAACTACTTATGTAAATTAGTTTTAAGATAAGGATTTTTGGTGGCTAATCTTTTAAACATGATAGCTATATTTGGCACAATAGCCATTTTATGAGCAACGGTTATATGGATAAAAGGGCAAAAATTTGGCTAATTTTTAACGTTATTAATATCGCTAGCTGCTAATCACTAGTTAATACATGAACAAGGTATAAAATACGACTTCTATAGTGCCGAGATACATACTTTGATAAGGATAATCGTATTAAATAACAGATTAGACACTCTTGTGCTGCACCGTTTCGATTTATTGTGCTAATACTAGTTGTTAAACAATTTAACCAGCCTGTATCTGTCAAATTAGGGCAAACATGTTAATATAATGGCACATTTTCACCCCTTCTAAACAATTCTTTGACCACCAACTGATTTATTATTAAACCAATATATAGGTTGATGAGTGGTGATAGAAGTAATAAAACAAGAGAGATAAAATTATGTCAGACCTTATTGTACATACTACCGACACAGACTTTGATCAAGACGTTCTACAATCAGACGTACCTGTACTAGTAGACTTCTGGGCACCATGGTGTGGTCCTTGTAAAGCCATCGCTCCTATTTTAGAAGATCTAGCGACTGAGTACCAAGGTAAAGTTAAAATCGTTAAAGTAGACGTAGACAACAACCCACAAGCGGCTAGCCGTTTTGGTATTCGTAACATCCCAACGCTATTTGTATTCAAAGATGGCGAAAAAGTTGATTCAGTAATGGGTCTACAGCCAAAAGCTGAATTGGCTAAAGTACTAGACAAGCATTTATAAGTTACATTTGCTCGCTCTAGATTATCTTGAGCGGGTAAAGTAGAATAATCGAGAAAGCCATTATCTAACCAAGATAGTGGCTTTTTTGCTTGTTTTTTGTGCAAAAAACTCGATAATGTGACTTTTTTGGCAAAATTTATTGACAACGCTATTGTGAAGACCGTATAGTCTGCTGACAAGAGAAAACCAACTGTTTTCCTAAGTATCTTGTCGCTATTCTCCTCGTGTTTATCAACAAAAACACAATCGTCATTATAAACACCATTGCTGAACAAAATGACTAAACGCAATTACTGATATTGAGTTTTTGACGCAGACTCTTATGTAGCCTTTTTTATCCTTATTTCTTATTACCTTGCATCCAATGATGGCAATGCGTACATAAGCAGACATATAAAACCAAAACTACATAAACTACAGCGCTGTGCACACACCCATATCATCATATTACCGTTATTTTAATCACTGTCGTGACTTGTGCTGCTAATGGCATCTCTCATCTGATCAATTGCTAATGACCTATCTATGAATCTTACTGAATTAAAGAAAAAATCAATCGCTGAGCTATTGGCTATCGCCAAAGAAATGGGTCTTGATAATATGGCGCGTAGCCGTAAACAGGACATTATCTTTGCTATTCTAAAAACCCATGCGCGTAACGGTGAAGCCATTTATGGTGACGGCGTACTTGAGGTTCTTCCTGATGGTTTTGGATTTTTGCGCTCATCAGAAGGCTCATATTTAGCTGGTCCTGATGATATTTATGTCAGCCCTAGCCAAATTCGCCGTTTCAGTCTAAAAACTGGTGACAGTATCGCTGGTACGATTCGTCCACCAAAAGATTCTGAGCGTTATTTTGCATTATTAAAAGTTGGCGAAATCAACTTTGATACACCAGATCGCTCACGTCATAAGCTTATCTTTGAGAACCTGACACCCCTATTCCCAACTGAACATTTAAAACTTGAGCTTGGTAACGGAACCACTGAAGATTTGACTGGTCGTATCATCGATCTAATCGCTCCGATTGGTAAAGGTCAGCGTTCTATCATCGTCGCACCGCCAAAAGCGGGTAAAACGATGTTGCTACAGACCATCGCACAATCAATCACACGCAATAATCCTGAATGCTATCTAATCGTACTATTGATTGATGAGCGTCCAGAAGAAGTCACCGAGATGGTACGTACCGTACGCGGTGAAGTGGTCGCTTCTACTTTTGATGAGCCGCCACAGCGTCACGTACAGGTTGCTGAAATGGTCATCGAAAAGGCCAAACGTTTGGTTGAACACAAGCAAGACGTGGTGATTTTACTTGATTCAATTACGCGTCTAGCGCGTGCTTATAACACGGTCATTCCATCGTCAGGTAAAGTGTTGACGGGTGGTCTGGATGCCAATGCTCTAGAACGTCCAAAACGTTTCTTTGGTGCTGCGCGTAACGTGGAAGAAGGTGGTAGTTTGACCATTATTGCCAGTGCATTGATTGATACTGGTAGTAAGATGGATAGCGTCATTTTCGAAGAATTTAAGGGAACGGGTAACCAAGAGATTACGCTTGAGCGTGACTTGGCTGAAAAACGTGTATTCCCTGCGATTAATATTAAAAAATCTGGTACACGCCGCGAAGAGCGCCTATTGGACGAAGACAAGCTGCGTAAAGTATGGATTTTACGCAAACTACTTCAACCGATGGATGGTGTACAAGCCACTGAGTTCTTGTTGGATCGCTTAAAAGAAGCGAAAACCAATGATGAGTTTTTTGAGCAAATGAAGCGTAAATCACAAAACTAATTCTTAATTAGTTTGCTAGAGATATTCAGCTTTGATTCAATACTAAGACTACCTATAGGTAGTCTTTTTTATGACATTATTAAAATACTAATAGTTAAATCAATTAAACTATGCTGCTCTGTCGTTCACAGCCATTGCCGATGATACAGTGCGGCAACATCGATTACATCTCGTTTGCAAAGTTTAGCGTTTTTACTACGACTATATTGTTAGTAACCGACTATTATGACAGACAGTAGGAATATACTTGAAAATATCATAGACACAGTATTTTGAAGGTATTGTATTTTAAACTTGATGACTTAATAGGTGATAAGATGAAATTTGCTAAAACGATCGCAATGACTGCAATTACTAGCTCAGCCTTAATCATGACTGGTTGTAACTCTTATAGCGGTATGAGCAACACAGCTAAAGGTGCTACTGCTGGCGCAGCAGCTGGTGCCCTTATTAAAAGCAAAGGCGACAGCAAAGATATCGCTCGTGGCGCATTGGCTGGTGCAGCGATTGGTGGCGCTGGTGGTTATGTTCTTGATAACAACTAAATCTCTCTACGCTGATATTATTTGACAATTGATTAAGTAATACCAGATGAAAGATGATAAAAAAGCCTGCAGTTCGTTGCAGGCTTTTTTATGTCTTAATTCTTATTATAAGTCTATGCGCTAGACTTATAATCAAAAACATCAGTATTGAAAAACATCGGTCTTAAAAAACATCATTAGTAGAGTACAAGACTATTGATATGTATAGCTATTAAAGTGCACCGCTGAACGTATCACAAGACTGTACATTACCGCTTTCTAGACCACGGGTGAACCATTCGACACGTTGTTGACTGGTACCGTGAGTAAAGTTGTCAGGCACTACTGCACCACCGCTCGCTTTCGCTAGACGATCATCACCAATTTGACTAGCTGCATTTACCGCTTCGTCAATATCACCAGCTTCTAAAAACTGTACGCGCTCTTGATTGCGCTGTGCCCATACACCAGCAAAACAATCCGCTTGCAACTCTTGCAATACTGATAGCTTATTGGACTGTGCTTGCGTCACTTGCTGACGAGCTTCATTGACCTGTTGGCTAATACCCAATAGCGTCTGAACATGATGACCTACCTCATGCGCTATCACGTAGGCCTGTGCAAAATCGCCAGCTTTGCCTTGGTTCTCTTGACCACCAGAGCCTTGCTGATCGCCTGAAATACCAAGATTCTGACGCATCTCTACAAAGAATGATGTATCCAAATAAACAGTCTGATCCCCTGGACAATAAAACGGACCTGTTGCAGAGCTAGCACTACCACATGCTGAGTTGACCTGACCATTAAACAAGATCAATGATGGCTCTTGATAAGTGCTACCAGCTTCATTAAAGATTTGATGCCAGACTTCTTCTGTGTCTGCTAGTACAACTTTTACAAATTGAGTGTCTCGGTCTGTGCTGGTTGCAAGCTCAGTAGATGACTCACTACCACCACCTGTTACCGCTTGTCCTGTCTGTAATGCAGTCATTGGGTTTACCCCAAATACCAACCATAAAATACCAGCGATGATAATGCCACCAATACCACCGCCGATCATCTTACCGCCACCTGTGCTAGAACGCACATTTGAGCTACCTCGTCTACCTTGCCATTTCATAACTTTATTCCTCAAATATAGATTGTTTCACTATTTCTATTAACCACTACTTACGTTATATATTATTCAGCCAATTAATCCACATTTTATTACTTAGTCTACTATCCCAAAATCGAGTACTAACCTATAAAATTGCTAATTTAGCTAGGATTTATGTAATATAAGACGATAATCGGAATATTTAACTTCATTTTTAGCTATAAAAACGGGATTAATATCGATAATTCGAGATAAAATCAAGAGCCAAAAAAGCTCCTAATCTCTCTGATGTTATTGATTATACGTCGATTAATCTGGCTTCTTGTATTAAAAAGTATGTCGAGAAGACAAAGTAAAATGTTACTTTAAATTTTATTGTTACTTAATTGTACAGACTATTTCTATTTACTTAGAAAACCTATAGAATGCGTGGAAGCTGAGTAGCTGTAACTGAGACTAGTTGAATTCTGAGAAATCTCGGATTTCGACCTTTGTTGCTGCTACTGCTTATTTCATTTTTCCGGAGAAAATCATATGAAACTTAAATTACTTGCTCTAGCTGGTATCATGACTGCAACTATGGGCCTTACTGCCTGTGATAGCAGCAAAGAAAACGCTGCTGAAGATTTATCTGACGCGCAAGAAGAAGTGCAAGACGCTTCTGAAGAGCTAAACGAAGCTGCTGCTGAAGGCGAAATGACTGCTGATGCTGACGCTGCTGTTGCTGGCGCTGAAGCTGACATCGCTGATGCTCAAGAAGCAACTGCTACTGACGAAATGGACGCTGAAGTTCCTGTAGACGGCGACACCACTAGCATGGACGTAGCTAGCGAAACTGATACTGCTGCTGTTGACGCTTCTGACGAAGTAGTAGTTGAAGAAGCTCAGTAATTTATTGTTCATACAATAGATAAACTGTAGTAAAAAAAAGAGAGCCTATGCTCTCTTTTTTTATGTCTATCATTTGCGATCTTAGTAGGATTCTAATTTATAGATAACTTTAATATACGATGCATGCTGCAATATCTAAATATATAGATGTACGCAAAAATAACTAAGTGCAAATACGCACTAGCATTCTTATAAACTCACGATAAAACAGACACACTATCGTTCAGCGCAGTGCCAAACTAGGTATTAGCTATCAAACAAACGCTCGTCAACCTTCTGACGAAATTTTTGCCCTGTTTTGAAAGTAACCACACGGCGTGCGGATACTGCAACAGGCTCCCCTGTTTTCGGGTTACGGCCTGGACGGCTGTTCTTATCTTTAAGCTCAAAGTTGCCAAAGCCTGAAAGCTTGACCTCTTTGCCATCAATCAAACTCTCTGACAGCTCATCAAAAAAGTTCTCCACCAGACAGCGGCCTTCTTGGCGTGTTAGGTTTAGGTGACTCATCAAATGCTCAATCATGTCAGATTTGGTTAAGGTGCTCACAGTACGACTCCTATGCTATGTCGTGATGTCGAATATCATGGTTTAGCGGTATGAGGGTTAAGGCTAGCTATTATAAAGGTTTTTTGACCGTTTTTTAACAAAGTCTTCATTAAAATCCTTTATTAATAACCACTTAACTTATTCTATGAATAGCAATGCTCCGTAGCCTCATGGTAAAAAGACTACAGAGCATTGGGTATAATACTTACTAAATGTTAGCTGTCGCGCAGCTGTACAGAATGCTGGTCAGTTAGCGCTTGTACCACTTTATCTGTGGCAGTCTTGACGGCTTCGTCAGACAACGTTTGCGTACTGTCTTGCCATATCAATGCAAACGCTAGTGAGCGCTGGCCTGCTGGTACTTTGTCACCTTGATAAACATCAAATAACCAAAGATCAGTCAACAAATCACCTGCCGCAGTTCGCACCGTTGTCTCTAGTGTCTGCAAACTGATGTCACTGTCTACCAAGATAGCAATATCGCGGCGTACTTGCGGGAACTTGCTTGGTGTCGTGATAGCATGCTGCTCACGTGCAGTCGTCAATAGCGGTGCCAGTGACAATTGAGCGACCCATGTAGTCGGCAGATCTAACTGCTTAGCAGTATTTGGGTGCAACTGACCCAACCAACCAACGTATATATCATCGATGTATAACTCAGCGCTTTGTCCTGGATGCAGGAAACTCAGCGTACTACGCTCATAGCGGATACGTGCGCTATCGATTTGAGCTGGTAATAGCTGCTCAATGTCATGCTTTAGGTCATAAAAATCTAAGGCGCGGTTTTGATAAGCTTGCTCGTTCCATATATCACCAACTGCAACTAAAGCAATACTTGGCGTTTGTACTAAGTCACTAATACTTTGTCCAACAAAGCTAAGACCTGTTTCAAAGAAACGTACACGTGGCTGCTGACGATTTAAATTATATTGCACGCAAGGCAGTAGGCTCGATAGCAAGGTACGACGCATAACGGCCAAATCACTAGAGATAGGGTTTGCCAGTGCCAACACCTCCCCTAGCGCTTCGTCGTCAAGCAATGCTTCTAGTTTTGCATCACTAAAGCTAAAGCTAATCGCTTCCATATAGCCGTTGTCAACTAATGATAGCTTCATCTCATGGGTCAAATCTGCAGTATCATCATAATCCATACTGACTTGCAAATGTGGCAGGACGCTTGGAATATTGTCATAGCCATAGATACGAGCAATCTCTTCGATTAAATCCTCGCGGATACTCATATCAAAACGATAAGATGGCGGCTTGCAAACTAGTGAATCGCTCTGCTGCTCTACGTCAAAACCCAATTGGGTCAAGATACGTACCATCTCAGTTGGTTCAATATCAATCCCAATGACATCACGAACTTTCGCGATTGGCAATGTAATCGGTGCGCGTGCTGGCAAATGCTCAAGGTTTTCGGCCGTGACTATTTGTCCAGCTTCACCGCCAGTAATACTGGTGATTAAATCACAAGCTCGTGCCAACGCCAATGCTGGCAATTCAAAGTCGACGCCACGCTCAAAACGCTGTGATGCGTCCGTATGTAGCCCGAAACGACGTGCGCGCGCAGCTATGGCTAGCTGATTAAAGAAAGCACTTTCCACAACGATATTGGTCGTACTATCGGTGACACTGCTACGCTGACCACCCATGATACCAGCTAGCGCCAAGGCACCTTTGTCATCAGCAATCACAAGCTCATCACCCGTCAAGGTAACGGTTTGCTCATTCAGCAAAGTAATGGTTTCATCAGGTTGCGCCAAACGTACAACGATATCACCTTCGATCGTGTCTGCGTCAAACGCATGTAACGGTTGACCCAATTCCATCAATACATAGTTGGTCACATCTACCAAGAAATTGTGTGAACGTAGGCCCGACTGTACTAGCGCATCTTGCATCCATTTTGGAGTACCGATGCTACGATCAATATTGCTAATTGATTGCAAAAGATAGCGAGGACACGCTTCCTTTGCATCGACTGTCACAGCTGGTGTTGCGGCAGTGCCAGCGGTATTGGCCGAGATTTCTGGCATTTGTACAGGTAAGTCGTTGATGACAGATATTTCGCGAGCGATACCACGTACGCTAAAGCAATCACCACGGTTTGGGGTGATAGAGATATCCAATATTTGATTATCTAAACCTAGATATTCACGAATATCTGTACCAACTGGTGCATCTTCAGGCAGCTCAAGCAAGCCATCTATATCATCGACTAAATCAATTTCAGAGGCGCCACATAGCATGCCATTTGAAGCCACACCGCGTAGCTTACTCTTTTTGATTTTAAACCCTTTCTTATCATCGCTTGGCAATACCGCACCAACGGTAGCAACCGGTGCTTTCATGCCGACGGTCACGTTAGGAGCACCGCAGACAATTTGTAATGGCTCAGCGTCACCGATATTTACTTGAGTAACACGTAATTTATCTGCATCAGGATGCTGCTCAACGCTGATGACTTCACCGACAACCACACCGCTAAAAGCACGGGCAACCGCATAGCGATCATCAATCTCAAGGCCTGCCATAGTCAACTGTTCGGCTAACTGTTCGCTAGTATTTGTAGGGTTTACCCACTGACGTAGCCACTGTTCGCTAATTTTCATAAATATCTCGGATCAGAATTTTATAATAAAGATGTTGGAGTAAAGCTTGGCGAATTCACTTGCTATAATCAATTCTATACACACTAGATACAGCGTCAGGCTCGCTCAGTCTACAATTTGTAGCACTTTCACTCGCCTTCCTTGTATCTAAATTATCTTGAACTGACTATATAGGTATAAGGGAAATTCTAGCCAAATTGCTTTAAGAAGCGCACGTCATTTTGGAAAAATAAGCGCAAGTCATCAATACCGTAATACAGCATCGCAAAGCGCTCGATACCCATACCAAAAGCAAAGCCAGTATATTTATCGCTATCGATACCGCAATTGGTCAATACCTGTGGATGTACCATGCCGCAGCCCATCACTTCAAGCCACTTGCCATTGTCATCTAAAATATCCACTTCTGCAGAAGGCTCAGTAAAAGGGAAAAACGACGGACGGAAACGTACGGTCAGCTCTTTGGCAAAAAATGCTTCTAGAAACTCACTAATCAAGCCTTTTAGTTCAGCAAAAGTACTCGACTCGGTGACCATAAGGCCTTCTAACTGATGAAACATCGGTGAATGAGTTTGGTCTGAGTCGTTACGATAAACGCGGCCTGGGCAAATGATGCGAATCGGCGGCTCATTTTTTTCCATGGTACGAATCTGGACAGGACTGGTATGCGTACGCAGTAGATAATGCGCATCAAAATAGAATGTATCATGCATCGCGCGCGCAGGATGGTGCGACGGGATATTCAACGCTTCAAAATTGTAGTAGTCGCTCTCAACTTCAGGGCCAGTTGCGACATTGAAGCCCGCTTGAATAAAGTACTGCTGCATACGCTGAGTAATCATGGTCACTGGATGCAGATGACCTTTTTGACCACCGCGAGCAGGCAAAGTGATATCAATACTCTCGGCCTCTAGCTTGGCATTGAGCGCTGCGACTTCTAGTTGTTGCTGCTGATTGGTTAATGCTTGCTGAATGCGGCTACGTACTTGATGCAACCAGCCACCATAGATTTTTTTATCATCAGCATCGAGCTTGCCCATTTGCTTTGACCAGCCCGTTAACGGACTCTTTTTACCAGTCAATTGCACACGCAAATCTTGTAGTGTACGCGCATCAGTTACTTGTAGGATTAGAGCTTCAGCAGCACTCGCAAATTCGGTAAGCTGAGCTTCGTTAAGCTCATTGAGCTCTGAAGACAAGGTCGGTAGCGCCGACAAGTCGTTGGTGGCAGCAGGGTTAGTCATAAGACGCATTATTCCTGATTTGAACGGACTATTAATTGTAGGGATTTGACCAAATATTGCAAACCATTTATCCAGTTATGTTTATATAAAAAATTGATATAAAGGCTACTTATAACAATGGCTTGAATATTTAGACGATGATAAGCATATTTTTGCTCTACAAAGTTCAATATAGAGCACGCTCAAAATAATTTAATATAAAAAAAGCCACCGACCAGCGGTAGCTTTTATTAATATCATACTATTAATCAATATTAGTTCTATCCATTTAGACAATTGCTTATAAATAACTATTTAAAAGCATCATACCTAAAGGATGGTTAATATTTAGGCCAATTCCGCTTTTGCTTTTTCGACCAATGCTGTGAAAGTCGCTGCATCATGCATAGCGATGTCTGCTAGAACGCGACGATCGATTGCGATGTTTGCTTTTTTCATGCCATTGATGAAGCGGCTATAGCTCAAGCCGTTTAAACGTGCACCAGCATTGATACGTGCGATCCAAAGACGACGGAAAGTACGTTTCTTGTTGCGACGGTCACGATAAGCATATTGACCAGCTTTGGTCACTGCCTGTACCGCTACGCGGTAAACACGTGAACGGGCACCGTAATAGCCTTTTGCGCGCTTTAAGATTTTTTTGTGACGGCGATTTGCCTGTACACCACGTTTTACACGGGCCATAATTTACTCCAAGATTTTTTAATCACTGTTAAGCGAGTGATGATGCCGTTAAATAACAAACATCATTGTCAGATTGCAAAGTCAAATATTTTCAATCAAAGATAGATGACGGTAGGCTATTAAATGTATGGGCACATACGACGAACTGCTGCTTCGTCAGACTTGTGCACCAACTTAAGACCACGCAATTGGCGAATACGCTTAGCTGATTTCTTGGTCAAAATATGGCTTTTGAATGCTTGCTTACGCTTGAAGCCATTCGCTGTTTTTTTGAAGCGTTTAGCTGCGCCGCTTCTGGTTTTCATCTTAACTTTCATGATGATTTGCCTCTTTTTCTGTTTTAGAACCTGGTCGTCAAATAGTCATGCTGAATAATCGTTATATAAATAACCACTAAACCTCTATTTGCCTCGAGGTGGGAGGCGCTATTTTAGCAGATAGTGCCTTGTTTTGCCAAGTAAAGTTTTGGCGAGGTTTTAGTAGACAATAAAGACAAGTCACCGACATCAAATAAGCGATAGCGGCTCCCCTAAAAGCACCAATAAAATGACTGATTTTTATCCAAATAGATTGAATGTCAGCCTAAGCTGTGCTTAAGTAGAGACTGAGCTATATCTTCATATAAACACTATTAAAACCACCTTATTCACCATGAGTATTTACGCTGTAATGTGTAGCTATAACGATAACAATGCTGCCAACATATAGCGCGATAAGTAGAACAATCTTTGGCCATCACTCTAGGAGATAGTGTGTCAAAACAAGAGTTAGTATTCGACGACGACTTGTTTGTTTTTGAGACAGTGATGCGTGTGCGTCATACGGAAGCCGACGTAGGACAACACATGACGGTCGAATCTCTAACAGCGCTATTGTCCGAAGCACGGCTAAGGTTTCTATACGCTAAAGGTGTCAAAGAAATCAACGCAGACCATCAAGGCTTAATTATTGATAAATTGCAGCTAGATATTGTGAGCCGTATTCGTGTACGAGAAGAGCTGCTGTTTGAAGTTGGTGTTGAGCCAATATATGATAATGGCGGTAATATAATCCTAAAGGTCACGCGGATGCACACGGGCGAGATAGTAGCAAAAGCGCGCCAGCATTTTAGAGGTTACGACTTTAACCTCAATAAAGTGACTAAGCTTGATAATACGATCAAAGAAGCGCTATATCCGCATTTATTTAGACTGTAGAATCACTTGTCATAAATAGTATGCTGTCATTTAGTATAGTTGCACTCTATAGCGCATTTGGTTGACATCATATTGCTAGCTGTCAGCATATTACAGAGCATTTTAGATAATCTCCCCGCTTTAATCATAAGTAGTATAATTGCTTATCACTCTTTTTCACTTTCTACCTATAAGACGACAAATACATTATGACTTTACCTGCTTGGCTGACTGCCGTAACTTTTAATGATGATGGTTTGATTCCTGCAATTGCTCAAGATCATCAAACAGGTCGTATTTTGATGATGGCGTGGATGAATGCAGAAGCACTACAGCTCACTGCACAAACACAAACAGCGGTTTATTTTTCACGCTCGCGTGCCAAGCTGTGGCATAAAGGTGAGTCATCAGGCCATACACAAATTGTGCATGATATTCGTCTAGACTGTGATGCAGATGTGATTGTGCTTAGCGTCACTCAGGCTGGCGGCATTGCTTGCCATACAGGACGTGAGTCTTGCTTTTATCAGCGTTTGGATTTATCAGGTCAAACGCCTGAATGGCAAACCGTCGATAAAGTATTAAAAGACCCTGCAGATATTTATCATTCTCATGAATCTACTAGCGACACTCATGAAACTGAAAACACTGGTGCGAATACTGACTCTGATACCATCCAAGCACAACCTGATACTGCTCAAGCACAAGTCGATAAAGCCTCTGTATTACAGCAGCTTGATAGCGTATTAGCAGAGCGCAAACAAGCCAATGCTGATAGCTCTTATGTGGCCAGTCTGTATGCCAAAGGATTAAATAAAATATTAGAAAAAGTCGGTGAAGAGAGCACAGAAAGTATCATCGCTGCCAAAGATTTTGCTAACTGCGATGAGAATACAGACAAAGCAAGCTATGATGAAGCTCGTCATGAGCTAATTTATGAAGTTGCCGATGTCTGGTTCCATACCTTGGTTGGGCTAGCATGGTTTGATATAGAGTCGGATGCTGTGTTAAATGAGCTAGGCAGACGTTTTGGGTTATCAGGTATCGATGAGAAAGCCGCTAGATAAGCCTAAATAAAAAATAAACGTCTATTTTATTGGATTATTGTTGCTTTCACCTATTTGTAATAAGTGCAGGTTATAATATAGCTCTGTTTTATCTCGCATTATATGTCGATGCCTTTTGTTTGCTAGTTGGACCTTTTTGCAAACTAAAAGCAGGCATATAAAGACTGAAAACCAAGTCACAAAACCAGGTCACAAGGATACCATTATGGGTAGTTTTTCTATTACACATTGGCTGATACTATTGGTCGTTGTCGTTGTCGTGTTTGGCACCTCAAAACTCAGAAATGCTGGTAAAGATTTGGGCGGTGCTGTGAAAGGATTTAAAGAAGCTGTCAAAGATGAAAATACAGAGCATGCCAAAAAACACGCGGTTCTTGACCACGATGCAACGGCACACACTGAAGAGCGCTCAACCACCAAGGTTGATGATAAGCATAACGTATAGCATCTAAACAGTGACATCGGACCATTATGTTTGATATCGGGTTTTCTGAACTACTTCTCTTTGGCGTTATCGCCCTAATCGTACTGGGCCCAGAAAAACTGCCACAGGCAGCGCGCATGGCTGGGCAATGGTATGCCAAAATTCGCCGTACAGTCTCAACATTGCAGTCTGAAATAGAGGCTGAGCTTGACTTGGCTGAGACACGCCAGCAAATGCAAAAAGAACTCGCCAAAATTCGCCAGACCGAAGCCGAAATGAGGCGCGAGATGGCTGAAATGCGCGGCAATATGAAAGCTTTTGAAAGCTCACATAGTCCTGCTTCGATAGCTTCTGAAACCGCTATGAATGCTGAAAACAGCAAGGGTGACGAAGCTCATGAAAATAGCCGCACACAAAAGCAGCAATCAGCCACGCCAAAAGCATTCGACTATGCTTATGCCACTGACGAGCAGCCAGATACATTAGAAAACGGACAATTATCGAAGCGCGGTCACAACGGTGACAATGTAGATGATTTAAATGTGGGCGATAACGCCAAGGCAGCGCCAGTTGTTCAGACCATCACTACTCGTCCATGGGAAAACATGTGGTTTCGGCTGGGCGCTTATGACAAAGCACGTCGGCTCCCAATGCCGCCATATGTGCCAAACTATAAAGCGGATGCCCTACTCAACAGTCTTGCCACCATGCAGACTTCTGACCATAAGCAGGAGACTGATTGATGCCATTATTCAAGCGCAAAAAAAGTCGTCAAGAGAAGGTCGCTGTTTCTGCCATTGCTGACCAAGATGTTATTGCTCAAGAAGCTATTGATCAAAACACGCTTAATCAAGATACTTCAGCAACGACCAATACCGCTCAAGATAAAAAATCAAAGGATGTTTTAAGCCCTTTGGCTGATATGCCTATTACCGAGCATTTGATTGAGCTGCGTCGGCATTTGATCAAAATATGTGTGGCGGTACTGATAATATTTTTAGGCTTGGTCGGCTATTCGCGCGAGCTATATAACTTGTTGTCTGACCCGTTGGTTGCGCAGTTACCCGCCAACTCAACCATGATTGCCACCGATATCACGTCAAACTTTATGGCGCCGATACGTCTGACCGTATTCGTAGCCGCGTTTTTGGCGATGCCCTATATCCTTTATCAAATTTGGTCATTTGTAGCGCCCGGCTTGTACAAGAAAGAAAAGAAAATCGCTATTCCAGTGCTGCTATCTTCTATATTTTTGTTTTATGCTGGTGTGGCTTTTTCTTACTTTATTGTGCTCAAAGGGGTCTTAAAGTTCTTTATCATGTTTGCCCCGCAAAACGTACTACCCATGACGGATATCGACAGCTATCTCAGTTTTGCCTTAAAATTATTTATGGTATTCGGCTTAACCTTTGAGATTCCAGTTGTCACTTTGCTATTGATATTGGCAGGTATTGTCTCCATTCAGAGCTTAGAAGAAAAACGTCGTTATATCATTGTAGGCTGTTTTGCTGTGGCTGCCGTTGTCACGCCGCCAGATGGCGTATCGATGCTCATGCTAGCGATTCCGATGTGGTTGTTGTTTGAGCTTGGTTTGTTTTTGGCGAAGATTTTAATCAAAGAAGAGCCCAGTCCTACTCTCGTATCGACAGACAAAGAATAAAACACTTACTAGTCTAATCTAGACTAAAATAAAGTTATTGATTACATATAGCTATGCGTTAAACTACCATTACACCGTTTTATTCTTGCCTCATTAGTAAGCTGATTGCTTACTATCACGTTTTAGCATCACCATCATCTATAAGCCATTGTTTACCCAGTGGCTTTTTTTGCCCCTTTTATTTTTAATCAATTTTTGTATTTAGGTAGCTTTATTATGTCCGCATCTATGCCAGCTTATATGAGCGATCCCACTGACGAGCAGCTGAGCGCGCTAAATATGGCGATGGATCACAAGTCGTTTAAAGTGGTTGCTTATGCGGGCGCCGGTAAGACAACGACACTCAAGCTAATCGGTGAGCGCTTACGTGGACGCGGACTGTATCTGGCCTTTAACAAAGCGATTGCCAATGATGCTCGGTCAAAGTTTCCGCCGCATGTAGAGTGCCGTACTTTTCATTCACTAGCTTATCGTCATGTTGCTCGTGATATTACCGCCAAGCTATCTTTGCCACGCTTTTCACCCAAGCGTCTCGGTGATGATTTGGGACTACAGCCTGTGCAAGTACGTCGACAAATGGATGGGGTTAATAAATACATTACGCTGACACCAGCACGATTGTCTCGGTTCGTCAGCGACGCAGTGAGTAATTTTTGTAGTACACATGCCAGCTACCCTGCGCCAAGGCACATACTATTCCCAAGCTGGCTCGATGACTCAGATGCAGAGCAGCTGCGCGAGATGCTCTACCCTGCTGTTGAGCAGCGCTGGTTACAGTCGATTGATGCGCGTCATCCTGCTGGTATTGGCCATGATATTTATCTCAAGCTTTGGGCGTTGTCTAAGCCTAGTATTCCAGCGGACTTTATCTTATTTGATGAAGCTCAAGACGCCGATCCCTTGATGATGGGTATCTTGACCCAGCAGTCGAGACAAGTTATCTATGTGGGCGATGCGCATCAGCAGATTTATGAATGGCGCGGCGCGGTCAATGCCATGAAAAAGCTGCCATTACCGCAGACATTATTGACACAGTCTTTCAGATTCGGTGAGCCGATTGCAGAAGTGGCCAATACCTTATTAAAAGCACTACAAGAGGACGTACCGTTAAAAGGCAATCCGAATAAGCAGTCCTCTACCGATAAGGGCATGGTACACAGTAAGAAAGATGCTATTTTATGCCGTACTAATGCTGCTGCCATGTCCCAGCTGTTGACAGGTTTAAAGCACGGGCATCGCGTGGCGCTACAGGCAGATACCGACCGTATGCTCAAATTCTGTCAGGCAGCCGAAAACTTAAAAAATGGTAAATCGGCTTATGGTGTACCTGAGCTGGCGTATTTTTATAACTGGGGTGATGTGCAAGAGTATGCCGAAACCAATGAGGGTAGCGATCTCAAAACACTGGTCAAACTGGTCGATGACCACGGTACCAATGTCTTGAGTCAAGCGGTCAATAGTCTGACCAGTATTGAAAATGCTGACTATGTCATCTCTACCGCTCATAAAGCCAAAGGGCTCGAATGGGGAAAAGTACAGTTAGATGATGATTTTTACTACGATGTGACCACCAATGCGGTCAAGATTAGTCCAGAAGAGCTGCGTTTGCTCTACGTTGCTTGCACGCGTGCGCAAAGCAATTTGGATATTCATAATATTAAAGACCTGATATCAGGATTGCAGACGGGCAAAAAAGTGATTCTTGGCAATACTTAATTACCCTCCACCTCTGTCAGCCTCAAGTTTTATTCAATCTCTCATAGTGACCCTTTAGCAGTGAATCACCAGCATGAATAATAACCAACAACTTCAAACGCGTCAAAATAATATTAATCAGTTATTTGCAGCTCCCGTCCGCCTTCTCGCACCTATGGAGGGTTTGACCGATCCATTAATGCGCCAAATTTTGACGCAAATTGCGGCGGATTTGGGACGTCCGTATGATTGGTCAGTGAGTGAGTTTATTCGCATCACTCAGCATGTCTTGCCTGCACATGTGTTTTATAAATATGTACCTGAGCTACATCATGATGCCAAAACGGCCTCTGGTACGCCCATTCATGTACAGATTTTGGGTAGTGAAGCACAGCTTATGGCAGAAAATGCCGCGTACGCTTGTGAGCTCGGTGCGCCTGCTATCGACATCAATTTTGGCTGTCCTGCAAAAACAGTAAATAGCCATCGCGGTGGTTCTGTATTGTTAGATGAACCTGAAACCATGTATCAGATTATCAGTGCCGTACGCCAAGCCGTTCCCGCTCACATACCAGTATCAGCAAAGATTCGCTTGGGTTATACCGACACTAGCCGAATGGATGATATTCGCGAGGCCATCGCATCTAGCGGCGCTGATTGGCTAACCATTCATGCACGCACTAAAACCCAAGGCTATAAGCCACCTGCCTATTGGGACAAAATTCAGAGTTTTAATGCGCTCGATATTCCAGTCATTGCCAATGGAGAAATTTGGAACATTGAGCATGCGCAAAATTGTATGACACAAGCAGGTACACCGCATTTGATGTTAGGTCGCGGCGCAGTAACGCGTCCTGATTTAGTGGCACAGGTTGATAATGATACTGAAAACAGTACTAACAGCGGAGAGAATACGGCTACATTGTTATGGCAAGATTTGATTGTGCATCAGATTAAGTTCTTGGAAGGTGAGGCAAAGAACGATGTGGTGTTAGTCGGACGCTATAAGCAATGGCTAGGTATGCTCACCAAAGGCTATGTTGAGGCACAAACAGTGTGGGAAAGTATTAAACGAGAGAAAAATAAAGCGGTTATTATTAGCGCACTACAAGCAAGCGTACGAGATTAATCACCTGCTTGTATTTGAGCGTTTCGGTAGTTACGGGTATTTTAGACGCTGACTCGTATCGCTAAATAAAATAGCATCAGACAGCAGGCCATTGATAATACCCATAGGATAGAGCGGAACATTGCCAAATTAGTAATATACGCCATACAAAAACCAATTCGTATCATCACATATAGCCAAGCCAATACGTTGATAATTGACTGCGGCACAAAGAACAGCATAGCAACTATCACTGCCGCCAAAAACACTGGCAAGGTTTCATAGCTGTTTTGTTGTGCTGCATTAGCACGTGCTACCATGCCTGTCGCATTTTGAAAAAATTCGCGAGGATGTGCATTATTTCTGATTCTAAAGCCACCAGATACTTTTGCAACGATTGACACCGCCCATGGCAGTAGACTTGCTACCACCATGGCTAAAATGGCAGACGCCACTTTGTCAGTTACCAACTCAAAAAATGCACTTATCATTATGTAAGTCCCTAGCCTGCAACTACTTCGAAATCATGGGTGATATTGACCCCACCTGCTACTAACATACGGCTGGCAGAACAGTATTTTTCTGCTGATAACTGGATGGCTTTTTCGACCTGTTTTTCTTTGATATCTTGACCAGTGACAACGAAATGCATATGAATATCAGTATAGACCGCTGGTACGGTTTCAGCACGCTGGGCGGTTAGCTCACAACGTACATCCGTCACTGCTTGGCGTGATTTTTGTAAAATCTCTACGACATCATAACTGGCGCAACCACCTAGTCCTAACAAAATCAGCTCCATCGGGCTTGAGCCTTTTTCTTTATCAGCATCGATTTGTACATTATGTCCTGATGGTGACACACCCATAAAGGCTTTGTTCTCTTGCCATATGACGCTTGCTTTTGATTCTGACATTGTAGATGTTCCTTATTCTAAATGGCGTATTGCCTATTATTATTGTGTGAATGATATATTGCCCAGCTAGTGTAGCATAAGCCAAAGCAAGATTTTATAGGCGCATTGTTTTGCTACTAGCTCACCAGTGAAATCTGTGCTTTTATCACTTTATACATATCGAAATAATGGAATTCGATAGTTTACTAAATAATTGTATGTCCATACGCCTATTACTACTCTTCAACACTTGCCTAAAAATGTCGCATAAAAATCTACAAAAGTTCATTTATAAATAGTTGATTTTAAAAGGTAAAACTCGTGAAACATTTTATAGCAAAATACTGTTACACATTTTGCTTGTTTCTTGGTTTAATAACGGTAATGAATCTTGTTTTGAGCGGATATCGATAACAATCACCTTATAATAATTACGATTGCTGTCACGGTTTCAAATCAGAACAAGCTATTTTTAAACAAATTAAAAGGTTTAGTCATGATAGATGCAGACGGCTTTCGCGCCAACGTCGGCATCATCTTGGCAAATACACAAGGGCAGGTTCTGTGGGCAAAACGTATTGGTCACAACGCTTGGCAATTTCCGCAGGGTGGTATCGACCGCGGGGAGACGCCGATGGATGCAATGTATCGCGAGCTCTGGGAAGAGGTCGGCTTACACCCGCGTCACGTAGACTTGTTGGCAGTCACGCAAGACTGGTTGCGCTATCGTTTGCCAAAACGTTATGTACGTCATGGTCAGCATCCCTTATGTATTGGGCAAAAACAAAAATGGTTTTTGCTACGCTTAGATGAGCCAAATACTCAACATATCCGCTTTGATGAAGGGAAACCTGAATTTGACCATTGGCAATGGGTCAGCTACTGGTATCCACTCGGACAAGTGATTCACTTTAAACGAGGCGTTTATCGTCGTGCCTTACAAGAATTGGTACGCGAACTCCCCCTAAAGCAAGAGCTGATCATTCCTGAGCAAAATAATCATTTGCTTATGTAATGAGTCACTCAATAGTACAATGCAAAACACCCACGATAGTAGCTAGAATGTTAGCAATTACCGTGGGTGTTTTTTTATTATC
>Ga0209295_1000286_pt1 | contig 34796 bp, 26 predicted proteins | sample Porto_5metaG_FD_187428 | JGI IMG/M metagenome (GOLD analysis project Ga0209295, IMG submission 187428) | Marine algal microbial communities from Porto, Portugal - Porto_5 metaG (SPAdes) (version 2) | ecosystem: Host-associated > Algae > Red algae > Unclassified | place: Portugal: Porto... | reverse complement strand
GATTGCCCAAGCATGCGCTGATGAAACCGCCAGCGCATCTGCATAGGAAACACGCCTTGCAAGGTCTGAAAGTGGATAAACGATGACAAGGCAATCCACAATGGGCTTACTATCATGACAGCGAGCATGATGAGCAACATGTCGCCTTTTTCTATCCATAAATTTTGCGGTGTATAAACGCCCAACCAATCGACGATATTACCTATCCAAGCAAACAGCATGGCCTCGTAGATACCGATACCAGCGGACAAAATCATAAAGATTAGTAGCCAGCCGCGTAGGCCATTGGTACATGCCCACAAAAACTTCAGCATACCATCGCGAGGTGACGGCAATGGCATAGGTGTATCTGGAAAGGCGGGTAGGCGGTTTTCAAAAAAGCGAAATAAAGCATTCATAGGCAGTAATAAAACATCAATAGCAGTACGTCAAGATGAACGAGAGGACTCGTTATCTAGAATCTTTACTTTTGTGATTGGGATTAGGGGCTATTTTAGCAAAATTACTAATCATACCTGCATGCTAATTGTAATTTGCTTAAGAATAGCTATGTTTTGAGAGCTTTAGTTATAACCATGATAAATAGATTGCTGTAGAAAACATATTTTGTTACATTCTACATCGAAACCTATTCATGGTTTACATATTGCTTTTATAAGTATGATTTCATTGCAAAAATCAGCTGATTAGCAGGCATTTTATTTAATGGTCTTTATAAATATACGGACAGTAATAACTTAACATTGAAGTTCAAAAGGTAGCAGTGAATGATGTATTTAATAATAGCGGTGCTATGTAGCGTCGCCGTCTCCGTACTTTTGAAAATATTGCGCCAGAAAAATATAGATATTCGTCAGACCATCGTGGCAGGCTATCCTGTGGCTTTTTTACTGACTTGGGTGTTACTAAAACCTGATGTGGGTGCTATACATGCGCTTGATAGCGCTTGGGGAATCATCATCGCGCTTGGGGTACTATTGCCTGCCGTATTTATCATTCTGGGACGAGCTATTGAAGCGGTGGGGATGGTAGCAACCGACGCGTCTCAGCGCTTATCACTCATCATTCCTATCGTAGCGGCTTTTTTGCTATTCGGTGAGGTGCTGACTGGTACACGTATACTTGGACTGGCGTTAGGTTTTCTAGCATTAGGGGCGCTTGTCTATCGACCACAGCATAACGATATTACTCGGCAAGCAAAGCGTACGCCATTATGGTTGTTTGGGGTATGGGCGGGCTACGGTATTATTGATATCTTGTTCAAACAAGTTGCCAAACAGGGTGCCGCCTTTCCGTTGACTCTATTGGTCAGCTTTGGCGTCGCGGGTTTATTGCTTTTAATCTATTTACTTGTCACACGCGTGCGCTGGCAAACAGAGGCGCTGATGGCAGGTTTACTGCTCGGCGCATTAAACATGGGCAATATTTATGCCTATGTACGGGCACACCAAGTGCTGCATGATTCTCCCAGTATTGTCTTTACTGGTATGAATGTCGGTGTTATTGCCGTAGCGACATTGATTGGTGTCGGCGCATTTAAAGAGCATCTGAACCGTATCAATATAATAGGATTGGTATTGGCAGTCTGCTGTGTAGGGGTACTATTTTTGGCGTAATGCACTCTGTCCAAAAGTATTGGTTTCATGATTTTTAGCTATATTGTCACGTATCCTATATAGGCATACAAATCATCCTATGATAAGGTTATCTACAAACAACAGGGCTTATACGGAATAAAAAAGCTTAGTTTATGATATTCAACTTAACCAATAAAAATAGGATGCGGGCTCAATGGAATACGATAAGCAATTACAGCGTATAAAAAATAGTTCAGGTTTTATTGCTGCGCTTGATCAAAGTGGCGGCAGTACACCAAAAGCGTTAGAGACCTATGGTGTCAACAGCGACGCTTATGATAATGATGAGGCTATGTTTGATTTAGTGCATGAAATGCGTGCGCGTATCATGACGTGTGACTGTTTTGATAGTGAGCGTGTACTTGGCGCAATCTTATTTGAAGACACCATGGAGCGCAAAGTCAATGGTAAGTCGACGGCCAATTATCTGTGGGAAGATAAAGATATCGTACCATTTTTAAAGGTAGATAAAGGTCTGGCTGAGCAAATGAGCGGCGTGCAAGTTATGAAGCCAATCCCAAATCTAGATCTATTATTAGATAAAGCAAAAAACTATCCCGTATTCGGTACAAAAATGCGCTCAGTCATCTATGAGCCAAACGTCGATGGTATCGAGCTTGTGGTACAGCAGCAGTTTGATGTGGCTAAGCAAATCATCTCAAAAGGCTTGATGCCTATCGTCGAGCCAGAGGTCAATATTGATAGCACTCAAAAGCATGAGTGTGAGCTATTGTTAAAGGCAGATATCCTGCGCAATCTAGAACGATTAAATGACGAACATCAAGTGATGCTCAAGCTGACCCTACCAGAAGAAGCTGGGTTTTATCAGGAGCTGATTGTCCATCCAAAAGTACTAAAGGTTGTGGCACTATCGGGTGGTTATAGTCGTAGCGATGCTTGTGCTAAGCTCAAACAGAACCCAGGTATGATTGCGAGCTTCTCGCGTGCCTTTACCGAAGGCTTGAGTAAGCAACAAAGTGATAGCGAGTTCGCTGAGACTATCAATACCTCAATTGAAGAGATTTATAAAGCGTCAAAAGTGTAAACGTAGTAAATAAAAATTCGTAATTAGATCATAAGTAAATAAACCAAAGAAAGCCCTACTAGATAAGTACGAAAATACTTAAATAGTAGGGCTTTTCTTATTTCAAAAATATAGGCTATTAACCCTACACTTCTTTATATAACTGACGTCCTTCGTTGTTATATTTTTTAGTCATCTCGGCCATGCCTTGGCGAATTTCCTCAACAGTGGCTTCACCAACTTGTCCAACGAGCTCTGTATCTACTTCTTTGATTAGGTGACTAGCATCGGTTAAGTCGCCCGTTTGCGGCGTTACTTTTTGGTTAGCAGCATCTTTATCTAGCCCTGCTGCATACTCACGCACGTTTTGAGTGATTTTCATTGAACAAAACTTAGGACCACACATGGAGCAAAAGTGTGCCGATTTGTGAGCGTCTTTTGGCAACGTCTCATCATGATATTCGCGTGCGGTATCAGGATCGAGCGCCAGATTGAACTGATCATCCCAGCGGAATTCAAAACGTGCTTTAGATAGTGCATTATCACGTGCTTGTGCTCCTGGATGACCTTTAGCAAGGTCAGCAGCATGTGCGGCGATTTTATAAGTAATAATGCCGTCTTTGACGTCTTTTTTATTTGGTAGGCCTAAGTGTTCTTTTGGCGTGACATAGCACAGCATCGCGGTGCCAAACCAACCAATCATCGCAGCTCCGATAGCGCTAGTGATATGGTCATAGCCTGGAGCGATGTCTGTCGTTAATGGCCCTAAAGTATAGAAAGGCGCGTCAGCACATAGCTCAAGCTGCAAGTCCATGTTTTCTTTGATGCGGTTCATTGCAACGTGTCCAGGGCCTTCGATCATTACCTGTACATCGTGCTCCCATGCGACTTTGGTCAATTCACCAAGCGTACGTAGCTCACCGAACTGCGCTTCATCATTGGCATCTTGCAAGCAACCAGGGCGTAGGCCATCACCTAGACTAAATGCCACATCGTACTGTTTCATAATCTCGCAGATATCTTCGAAATGCGTGTACAAGAAACTCTCTTTGTGATGAGCCAGACACCACTGCGCCATGATAGAGCCGCCGCGTGAGACAATACCTGTCAGACGCTTTGCGGTGAGCGGTACATAGCGTAATAGTACGCCAGCGTGGATAGTAAAGTAATCTACGCCTTGCTCTGCTTGCTCGATCAACGTATCACGGAATATTTCCCATGTAAGGTCTTCAGCGACGCCATCGACTTTTTCTAGTGCTTGATAAATCGGTACCGTACCAATCGGCACAGGAGAGTTACGGATTAGCCATTCACGAGTTTCATGAATATGATTACCCGTTGATAAATCCATAATGGTATCCGCACCCCAACGTGTTGCCCACGTCATTTTGGATACTTCTTCATCTATAGATGAACCTAACGCTGAGTTACCGATATTGGCATTGATTTTCACCAAGAAATTGCGCCCGATGATCATCGGCTCAGACTCAGGGTGGTTGATGTTGTTTGGGATAATTGCGCGTCCAGCCGCCACTTCATCGCGAACGAATTCAGGAGTAATGATTTGAGGAGTATTGGCACCGAAGCTTTCGCCATCGTGTTGACGCATATCGGTCAGTTCATGCTGCTTTTGCGTTTCGCGTATGGCGATATATTCCATCTCAGGAGTGATGATGCCTCGGCGTGCGTAGTACATTTGTGTGACATTCCCTGATAAACCGTTTTCTGCTTTGGCGCGACGCGGTTTATCGATATGAGCAAATCTAAGGTTAGCGGTGCTGATGTCGCGCGCACGCGCTTGTCCGTATGAGCTGGATAGGCCACTTAGTTGCTCGGTATCATTGCGTTCTGCGATCCAGTTCTCACGCAGTTTTGGCAATCCACGTGTGAGATCGATATCGACATTAGGGTCGGTATATACACCTGAGGTGTCATACACATAAAACGGCGGATTATGCTCACCGTCTTTATCTCCAGTACCGCCAACAGGCGTATCAGCCAAGCTGATTTCACGCATCGGTACTTGGATATCAGGTCTTGAGCCTTCGATATAGACTTTTCGTGAAGCAGGTAAAATACGGTGCAAGTCGCGCGCATCTTCTTCGAAACGGGCATCACTTGCGGCACGGTGAGCAGGGGTTTTTAACGCATCTGCTTTTTTATCTGCTTTGACGTTGGTCGTGTCAGTAGCATTTGAAGCAAGCGTTGAGTTGTCGGCTGGGTTATGCGTTTGGGCTTTCGGTGCAATTGAGGTGGTGTCTGCAGTAGTCATATGCTGTCCTAGCGTGTTGGTTTTTGAATAAAATCAACACCGCCAGTATCTGCGGGGGTAGGCATCCATCATCTAGACAAGTTTATATCATGAACCCACAACTTCGACCAAAAAATATCGTCGCGCATGGTGATCATCAAATATTGGACGCAGCTTGATATCCTCTCTTCTTATCTGGTTATGCATCACGCATATTAAGACAGTAGTGACGATAAAAATGTATTTCTACGCGCCCTTTGTCATAAATAACAAAGTGCTTAAGACTTCCCTGCGTCGGTACTAACCGCATCAGGTTCGGCGGGTGATCTCTCAGCGAATGTATCAAGGCGACTACTTTAATAAAGTGAGCCAAAAATACACCGCACCCCGAGTCTGTCAGTGTTGTAAATCAGCTTTCATACTAACAAAATTCTGTACCAACGGCTAATAGTATTTGGAGGTAAATATGCTGTGTCAAATACATGGATCAACATTTTCGTGAATAAATTTTTTGAGTGTTGATAGATGAGGATGCTTAGTACTATTAGACTGTAGGCAAATCGTTGTTGGGCTGTAGATAAATTATTCAAATATTATGTAAAGCGAATGAAGGATTCTGGAACTTGTCATTAAAGTGTCATAAAGATTTGGCAAGATAACACGCATATCACAAGCAATGCTTTTTTATACCGTTGTTAAACTTCAGGAGTCTTACATGCGTTATTCGTTATTAGCAGTGGCCGTCAGTTGTACATTAATGCTTACGGCGTGTAATCAGTCAACAGATACGGCAGAGCCAACTGCTGATACTAGCAGTAGCGCTGTGACAACAGCTGAAACAACCTCTCAGACAGCATCTTCTGCTACGTCAGATTTTAAATCTGCTGAAAATATCGCTATGAATATCACAGGTGCAGGTGCGTCGTTCCCGCAGCCTATCTACGCAAAATGGTCATATGACTACAATGCTGCGACTGGTGGCCAAGTCAACTATCAGTCGATTGGCTCATCTGGTGGTATCAAACAAATTCAATCAAAAACAGTAGATTTTGGTGCTTCTGATGCCCCGATGACGCCTGAAGAGTTAGACGAAGCAGGTTTGATTCAGTTCCCAACAGTCATCGGTGGTGTTGTACCAATCGTCAACATCGATGGTGTTGAGCCTGGTGCACTGCAGCTAGACGGTACAACGTTGGCTGATATCTATTTGGGTAAAATCAGTAACTGGAATGACCCTGCGATTAAGGCGATGAACCCAGATTTGACCTTGCCAGATGCCCCAATCACAACAGTATTCCGCTCAGATGGTTCAGGTACGACTTTCAACTTCACTGATTATCTTGCCAAGGTTTCACCAGACTGGAAAGACACTGTTGGTGTTGATAAGACTGTCAAGTGGCCGACTTCTGCTACTGGTGCAGGTGGTAAAGGTAACGAAGGCGTTTCAAGCTACGTAAACCGTATGAAAAACTCTATCGGCTATGTTGAGTATGCTTACGCTAAGCAAAATAAGATGTCACATACTGCGCTGAAAAACGCAGCTGGTAACATCGTACAGCCATCTGCTGAGACGTTTGCTGCAGCAGGTGATATCGATTGGTCACAACAAGAAGGCTTTTATAAAGTCATCACCAACTCTGAAACTGACCAAGCATGGCCTATCGCTGCTGCGACCTTTATCTTGGTACATAAGCAACCAGAAAATCCTCAGCAAGTCGCTGGCGTGTTGAACTTCTTTGACTGGGCTTATACCCAAGGTGATGACAGCGCCATGGAACTAGACTACGTACCATTCTCTAACACGGCAGTGGCCTTGTTCAAAGAGAAGTGGAACGAAGTAAAAGGTAGCGATGGACAGCCTGTTTACAAGCCAGCTCAGTAATTTGTTTTTGCTAAATACTATTTAGCATCCTACAAGTTATCCTCTCGAATAACTATTCTCCGGTAGTTGTTTGAGAGGTTTTAACACAGCAAATTTGATGAATACATCTCGATAGATATGCTTACTCATACCGTTTAAGTTTGTTGTGTTAAAGCCTGATATACATCTTTTTAATATTTCGATTCATCCCATTCAATGCTGAGACACTTATGACAGACTTAAGGTCCCAACTGGCTAAACAAAAACGTTACGACGCTTTATTTGTCAACTCTACCAAAGCGTTCGCCATACTCGTCCTCCTATCTTTAGGGGGCATTTTGGTGTCTCTAATTGTTGGAGCATGGCCGAGTATTCAAGAGTTTGGTTTGGGATTTTATACCAACAATAACTGGGATACAGTCGCCAATGAATACGGGGCATTAGCGCCTATTTACGGTACCTTAGTCACGTCATTTATCGCTATTGTTATCGCGGTTCCAGTCAGTTTCGGTATTGCGATATTTTTAACCGAGATGTGCCCTAAATTCCTCAAAAAACCACTTGGTATCGCTATTGAGTTATTGGCTGGTATCCCATCTATCATTTATGGCATGTGGGGACTGTTCGTATTTGCGCCATTCTTTGGTGATCACATTCAGCCATGGTTCATTGAGCACGTCGGTCCTTTGCCTATTATCGGTAAGCTGTTTGCAGGTGCGCCTATGGGATTGGGTATGTTTACCGCATCCCTAGTACTTGCCATTATGATCATACCGTTCATCGCTGCCACCATGCGTGATGTTTTCTCTGTCGTACCAGATTTACTTAAAGAGTCAGCATATGGTATGGGCGCGACGACTTGGGAAGTGATGTTCAAAATTATCCTACCTTATACCAAAGCTGGTGTTGTTGGTGGCGTAATTTTGGGTCTGGGTCGAGCATTGGGTGAGACGATGGCAGTTACTTTCTTGATTGGCAATGCGTTTAATATCAGTCCAAGCCTATTCACTTCTGGTGTGACAATTACCTCGGCCTTGGCCAATGAGTTTGCTGAAGCGTCTAGTGAGCTACATCTTGCGTCTCTACTACATCTAGGCTTAATCTTATTTGTCATCACCTTCATTGTGCTGTCTTTAGCAAAACTGATGCTCATGCGCATGGATCACAAAGCAGGTAATCGATAAGTCTGTTACCGATTTATTGAACCTTGATAGATATTGATAGATATTGATAAAAGATATGGGAAATAAATATTATGCCTGCTAACAATGCGATCAATGCACCACTACCTACTAAGCCAAACGGCGCTACTCGCTACAATCAAAGCCTGTATAACAAGCGTCGTTTGACCAACAAGTTAGGTCTAGGCTTTGCCATGTCAGCGATGGTTTTTGGCTTATTTTGGTTGTCATGGATTTTGGTGACTTTGTTTGTTGAAGGCTTCCAAGGCATGGTGCAGCTACCAATCTTTACTGCTGATACGCCGCCACCGATGAGTGCAGGCGGTTTGCGCAATGCTATCGTTGGTTCGGTCATGTTGGCGTTTTCAGGCTTGTTTATCGGTGCACCTATTGGTCTTATGACAGGTATTTACTTATCTGAGTTTTCTAAAGGCAGTATGCTTGGCAAGGTCACTCGCTTTTTAAATGATATTCTATTGTCAGCGCCATCGATTGTCATCGGTCTATTTATCTATGCACTGATGGTAAAAGGTCAAAGTTTCTCTGGTTGGGCAGGCGCGTTGGCATTAGCATTGATTGTCATTCCAGTGGTCGTGCGTACGACAGAAAATATGCTGAATCTGGTACCTAATAGTCTACGCGAAGCAGCTTATGCGCTAGGTACTCCTAAATGGAAACTGGTCACTCAGGTAACTGTAAAAGCTGCGCGAGCGGGACTGACCACAGGTGTGCTATTGGCCTTTGCTCGAATCACTGGTGAGACAGCGCCGTTACTATTTACCGCACTTAACAATCAATACTTCAGTACAGATATGGGTCAGCCTATTGCTAACTTACCCAATACCATTTACCAGTTTGCGATGAGTCCTTATGACAACTGGCATACATTGGCTTGGGCGGCAGCACTACTTATCACAGCATCTGTCCTAGTATTGAATATTTTGGCAAGATTTATCGGTGGTAGAGGTCAGCCAAAATAAGGGCTGAGAGCAGACCGTAGCAAGCTACAGGCTAAGCATTTACTTAAACTTATATGAAATTAATTGAGCTAGGTTGAAATATTATGAATGATGTCCTAAGCAATGTCCGTACAAACACGACTGCTGACAACTTTAATACGGCAACAGGCAGCCTATTAAATAGACCCATGTCTACTAGCGCCCAAGCTCAGCAACCAAACACTGCTGATTTTAATAAACAAACGATTCAAGATATTCCTAAGAATATGCCTGCTGCAAAAATGGAAGTTCGAGATCTAAACTTCTATTACGATGACTTTCAGGCATTAAAAAACATCAATATCGATATCGCGGATAAAAAAGTGACCGCTTTTATTGGTCCTTCAGGTTGTGGTAAGTCTACGCTACTACGTACCTTTAACCGCATGTACGATCTATATCCAGGTATGCGTGCAGAAGGCAGCATCAATCTAGATGGCAAAAACATCTTGGGTAAAGACATCGATGTGAACTTACTGCGTGCACAAGTTGGTATGGTTTTTCAGAAGCCAACGCCGTTCCCGATGTCAATCTATGACAATGTCGCCTTTGGTGTAAGACTGTACGAAAAATTGAGCAAAGACGAGCTGGATCATCGTGTCGAGTGGGCACTGAAAAAATCAGCGCTATGGCCAGAAGTAAAAGACAAGCTAAAAGCATCAGGACTGTCGTTATCAGGCGGTCAGCAGCAGCGCCTGTGTATCGCACGTAGTGTCGCGACCAAGCCTGAAGTACTGTTGCTTGATGAGCCGACATCAGCACTGGATCCTATCTCGACGGGTGCTATCGAAGATTTGATCGAAGATCTGAAAAACGACTATACCATCGCTATCGTTACTCACAATATGCAGCAAGCGGCACGCGTATCTGACTATACGGTCTATATGTATCTAGGCGATATGATTGAGATGGGTGAGACCGATCAGATATTCACCAAACCTACCCAAACCGCGACAGAAGACTATATTACAGGTCGTTATGGCTAACATTGATTGAGATTGAAATCGGTACAAGCAGACAAAGCTGATTAGTATGTCATAGGCCGACTTTCTAACTTCACAAGCACACCGCGCTATTAAAATATAGATTCTAGGGAATACCTCTCATGCAAAGTGATAAGCATATCTCCAAAAGTTTTGACCAAGATCTTGATGAAGCCATCCGTTTATTTCTATACATGGGTGATAGCGCGGCTAACCAAGTGGCCAAAGCTATTCATGCTCTGATCGATAAAGATGAAACACTGGCACAAGAAGTCATCGATATGGACTTCGATATCAATCGAATGGAAGTCGAGCTCGACGAGCACATTTTATTATTGGTCGCCAAGCGCCAGCCAGCTGCCAGTGATTTGCGCTTAGTCATGTCGATCAGTAAAGGTGTGGTTGATTTGGAACGTATCGGCGATGAAGCGGTAAAAATTGCGCGAATGGCCAGTAAAATTGCGGCAGAAGGTAAATCAGCATACGGTTACGCTGAAGTTCAGCATCTGAGCAATCAAGTTCGTCTGATGCTAAACAACTCGCTAGAAGCTTTTAGTCAATCGAATGCGGAGCAAGCGTTTGAAGTGATGCGTAATGATAGCGCGGTCAATACCGAATATCAGTCAGCCATTCGTGCCTTGATGACCTATATTATGGAAGACTCGCGCCACGTATCAAAAGTCATCAATATCATGTGGATATTACGATCGCTTGAGCGTATCGGTGACCATGCACAAAATGTCGCAGAGCTAGTCATTAACTATATCAGTGGGCAGGACGTGCGACATTCAGACTATGCGATGGTCGAAAAAGCGGTGCAAGAAGCCAATGACCGATTGGCTGCTCGTCAAGTTAGTACATTGCCAGCCAATGAGCTTGAAACGTCAGATAGTGATGAAGGCTGATAAGAAAGACATTGATTTTCATCTTATAATAAAAAACGCGCTATAGTAAGCGCGTTTTTTTATAACTACTAAATGTACCTAGTAGAAGGTAAGTAAATTCTAACTTTCTGGTGTCCAACCTTGTGCGCGCTCATAGTCTTCGTTGTCTAAGAACTTATCACGCTGCTCTGTTAAAAACTTTTTAGCAGCAGGATCCATCATGCTTAGATGATTCTCATTAATAAGCATCGTTTGATGCTCAAGCCATTCTTTCCACGCCTTTTCCGATACGGTCTCTTGCAGCTCTTGACCTTTTTTATTAGGGAAGGGTGGATGCGGCATCTTTGGCAAATCTTGCTTATATTTACGGCAAAACACAGTATTTGCTTGAGGGTTAAAAGTCTCAGTCATAAGGCAGTCCTTATTCATTATATTAAGTGATTAAGTCAAATATCATATGAGTCTATGATAACGGTCTTGGTAGATTTAGCAAAGGGTACTAATGTATATCGTTAGACCTCTATCTATTTGTTATAAAGCCTTTAGTAGTTGTTGTATGACAAGTACTAACTATGTTTGACCTTTTTATTTAGGTTTTTAAAGCGAGTGATATTTTGAACACGATACTGTCTAAACCAGTAAAGGTCATAGGACAAATAAAAAACACCCGCATAGATAGCGGGTGTTAAATTTATATTAGCAGGTTAGCTTTTATTCGAAAGTACTCATTAGGCAAAGGCTTTTAAGCGAGCACGACCATTGACCACCGCTTGCTTGACTTGGTTTGGCGCAGTGCCACCTAAATGGTCACGAGCTGCTAATGAGCCTTCTAGCGTTAGATAATCAAAGACATCCTCACCGATAGCATCGCTAAATTGCTGTAGCTGTGCCAATGACAAATCACTTAGATCAACGCCCTCTTTGATACCTAAAGCAACAGCGTTACCAACCACTTCATGAGCGTCACGGAATGCCACGCCTTGACGTACTAAATAGTCTGCCAAGTCAGTCGCAGTCGCATAGCCTTTCATCGTAGCGGCACGCATGGCATCGACGTTTGGTGTGATATTTGGTAGCATATCAGCAAATGCTAATAGCGAACCTGTCAAGGTATCAACGCAATCAAACAAAGGCTCTTTGTCTTCTTGATTGTCTTTGTTATAGGCGAGTGGCTGGCTCTTCATTAAGCTCAGCAAAGTCATCAACTGACCAAAAACGCGTGCCGCTTTGCCGCGTACCAATTCAGGTACATCAGGATTTTTCTTTTGCGGCATGATTGATGAGCCCGTACAGAAGCGATCTGGTATCTGCACAAAATTAAACTGCGCCGACATCCAAAGAATAATCTCTTCGCTCATGCGTGACATATGCATCATAAGAATAGATGCTGCTGACGTAAACTCAATAGCAAAGTCACGGTCTGAAACGGCATCGAGTGAGTTTTGGCAAATACCTTCAAACCCTAGCAATTCAGCAGTGATGGTACGATCGATTGGAAAAGTCGTACCAGCAAGCGCTGCACTACCAAGTGGCATCTGATTGATACGGCGACGTGCATCGACAAGACGCTCAGTATCGCGATACAACATCTCAAACCACGCCATCACATGGTGGCCGAAGCTAACAGGCTGTGCTGTTTGCAAATGAGTAAAGCCTGGCATGATAGTATCAGTATGTTGCTCAGCCAAATCAAGCAAACCACTTTGCAAACGTACTAATAACTCAATAATATTATCAGTCTCTTCGCGTAACCAAAGGCGAATATCGGTAGCTACTTGGTCGTTACGGCTACGACCAGTGTGTAGCTTTTTACCAACGGCACCTATGATGTCTGTCAAACGTGACTCGACGTTCATATGTACGTCTTCAAGGGCGATCGACCAGTTGAACTCACCCGCTTCAATCTCGCGCAATACTTGCTGCAGGCCATCAATAATGGTGGCAACTTCATCAGCAGTTAAAATGTCACATTCCTTCAGCATCGTTGCATGAGCAATTGAGCCTTGAATATCGTAACGAGCGAAGCGTTGGTCAAAGCCCACAGAAGCAGTAAAGGCGGCAACGAAGCTGTCTGTCGCTTCACTAAATCGTCCGCCCCACATTTGTTGGCCTTGGCTGCTGGCAGGCGCAGTCTGCGTTGTGGTACTTGTTATAGAAGCATCTGTGCTAAAATCAGAGTCAGATGAACTTTTACTTGATTCAGGATTACTAGGTTTTGAAGAATTGGCGTTCATATCGGTACAAGACAAGTCAAGAGAATAAGAACTCGAGTATAGCAAATGATGAGGTTGCCTTACTAGCTACACGCTTAGAGTTTTTTATTCCCAAACTCATGGAAATCATGAGGCCTTGGCAGTGGCTGACGTATATCTTTTTTTGGTCATTGTTTCTGACGATAATGGAGCGCCATGGCTTAGCCACCTGGTCAGACTTCATGATTCAGTTTCTACGTAGCTTCACTCAAAACGCTCTGACGGTTATACCCTCACTTTATTTGGTTGATTATTTACGCCCTGCTTTCAAAGACGCTAGCATTTTTGGCGTAAGTATGCGAATTGTATTATTAGTGATGTTCGCTGCAGCAATATCTATGGCACTAGTTACATTGTTTATGATTAATTTTGGTTGGCTAGCATATGATGGACGCACATTTATATTGAACATTGTGCTCAATACAGTATTAGCAGGTGGTTTTACAGCAGTGTTTCTATTGTATTTTTTGCGCAGCTATCGTGAATTGAATGCGCTCAAGCTATCCTTTGAATATAAGTTGGCTGCGCAAAACGATTTAATAAAAGCCCGTACGGCTCCGCATTTTTTCTTTAATACTATCAATACACTCGTATCACTGATTGAATCCAATCCACCCAAAGCCGCCGCCTTACTACAACATGTATCTGCACTATTCCGTGCTAGTTTTAGTGGTACACGCGAGATTAGTTTTGAAGAAGAGATTAATCTGTGTGAGCATTATTTGGCAATCGAATCCAGTCGTCTAGCAGATAAGCTCGAAGTCAATTGGACGTTACCTGATGAAGATATCATGTATGACATGGTTATCACTGCACTAACACTACAAAGCGTGCTAGAGAAAATACTGCTCAATGTGGTAGAAATGACCACAGAAACTATCTGCATTAATATCGAAGTCACGTGGGAACAACACCGAGTCAAAATTATGATTGAGGTTGCGCTTCCTAAAAAGACATTAATCATCAATCATGACTTGCGCCAACATATGAATTTTTATATTCAAGCTGATCGTTTGCGCGCCCATTTTGGTCAAAGTGCTGATATTCAAAGCTCAGTAGCCAGTACTCAGATCATCACTGTCATCGACTATCCTTTACAAGACGTCAGTTTATAACCTGTCTTTTCTGATTAAACTCTCCTTCTGTTTTAAGTCCTAAAAATATGTATGGCACACTTATTGCAGCACCATGTATAGGTATCACAGTTTGTGTTTAATAAATAATGATTACGAATCAGTAATATCATAACTACTGTGAAACACAATTACACCATATAAAACCTACCTACAGTAGGAGTATATTATCCGCTATAAAAATTGGTAGTCTTTATCAAAATTTTATCAAATAATTTAGATTTTATTTTCTAAGTGATTGATAATGAGTGCTAATATGACTGTAATACTATTGAATAAAATATTAAGTATGTCCTTGGATGGGAGTTTGCATGCGTATCGTAGTTTGTGATGATGAGCCCCTAGCGCGTGAGCGCTTGGTGAGAATTGTACAGGAGTCAGGCCATGAGGTAGTTGCTCAGGCCACAACAGGTGCAGAAGCCATCGTCGCTGTAAAAACCCAGCAGCCAGATATCATATTATTAGATATCCGAATGCCTGAAATGGACGGAGTGCGCTGTGCTCAAGAACTTGCCAAACTTGAGCACCCACCAGCGATTATATTCGTGACGGCATACGACCATTATGCGATCGCAGCGTTAAAAGCCAACGCAATTGGCTATTTACTAAAGCCTGCAAATAAAGATGAACTGCTAGAAGCACTAAACAAGGCTAAGAACTTAAATGCTGCTCAGCTAAACGAAATTCGCAAGCTTGAAGATCCGACAGCACGTCCGATACGTGAGCATATCGCTGCTCGTACACATCGCGGTGTTGAACTGATTAAGCTAAAAGATATCTACTATTTTGCAGCCGATCAAAAGTATGTCAAAGTGCGTCACAAAGATGGCATGGTATTGATCGATGAAACGCTAAAAGAGTTAGAGCAAGAGTTTGATGATCGTCTGTTCCGGGTACATCGCAATGCCATTATTAACCTTAGTTATTTGGATTTCTTAGAAACGCTAGACGCAGGCCAGTATCAGATACGTTTTAAAGGGATTGATGAGACGTTAGCGGTCAGTCGTCGTCACTTACCTGCCTTACGTGATAAAATTCAAAGCATGTAATAGGCTGTTCTGATAGCGACCAATCATTCCATATCATCAAACCCTTATTTATGCTTAAATAGGGGTATTTTTTTGCGTCAGCATCTACTACTAATAATTTAAGTCGCCCATTCTTTGGCAAAGTTGTATATACCCCAAAACATCGCATTAAACAGTATAAATATGAATAGTACTGACATTGGGGCTATAGCCACTACAGTATTAGTATCGAACTTATTGAGGTCTTTTATGAGCAATCTGCAGCAACCTGTTTTGACTACCCTAAATATTGCTACACGTCAAAGTCCGCTAGCCTTATGGCAAGCCGAGCATATCCGTGATCGTTTATTGGCGTTGTATCCTAATTTGACGATTAATTTACTAAAAATTGTCACTAAGGGTGACAAGATTTTGGACACACCTTTGGCCAAAATCGGTGGTAAAGGATTGTTTGTCAAAGAGCTTGAACAAGCGCTGTATGATAAACAAGCTGATATTGCAGTGCACTCACTAAAAGATGTGCCCATGCAGCTTCCCGAAGGCCTCACATTAGGCGTCTACTGTAAGCGCGCCTCACCAACAGATGCCTTTGTCTCTAATACTTATAATAGTATTGATGAGCTACCACAAGGTGCAGTCGTTGGGACATCAAGTTTACGTCGTCAATGCCAGATCAAAGCCTATCGCCCTGACCTGCAAATCAAAACATTACGCGGCAATGTCGGCACTCGTTTGGGCAAGCTGGATGCTGGTGAATACGATGCCATTATTCTGGCAACTAGCGGCTTGCAACGCATTGAGCTGGACGAGAGAATACGCGGCGAGCTTGATATCGCCGCTTGCTTACCTGCAGTTGGTCAAGGTGCTTTAGCGATTGAATGCCGTGACGGCGATGAAGAAGTCCTTAAATTACTTGCACCACTCAACGATGATAAAGCCCGTATTCGACTTATCGCTGAGCGTGCCCTGAACCGTCATTTAGAGGGCGGTTGCCAAGTACCGATCGCCGCGTATGCAGTTTTGCAGACAGCTGAAGAAACCAGTGTTAATAATGATAACAATGGTGATAATGGCAATAATGACAGCGGTAATGTGCTTTGGCTACGCGGTCGAGTGGGTCAGGCTGATGGTAGCGAATTGTTGAAGGCGAACAAACGAGCCACGTTGGTTGGAACACAAGTTGAACAAGAAGCCCAAGCCAATCAACTAGGCATCGATGTCGCAGAAATGCTACTTGCCGATGGTGCAGGCGCTATTTTGTCAGCCATTTATCAGTCTGAGTAGTACAAGTACAGTCGCTATAGGTTTGATTAACCGTAAGATAGGCTGATCTAAGCATCAGCCATTTTTGTAGACTTAAGTCTTTCTTATTCGTTTTTTGTCATGGTATACCTATGTCATCAATGCTAACTCAATCTACATACGCAACTTCTCATAAAAATTATTCTAGTGAGAAGTTAAAAGTCATGCCGCAAATTGTCATCAATACTCGGCCAGTAGAGCGAGCAGCACCGTTGACTCAGCATTTGCAAGCGGCAGGATTGGTAGTGATTGAGATGCCAATGTTGACACTACGACCACGTCCAACAACTGATCTAGACATTGCATTAATGCGTCAGTGGATGGCGGGGGAGTACAAAGCGCTTGTTATCGTCAGTCCGACTGCAGCGGCTTCAGGGTTAGCCGTTTGGCAATCACTTGAACATGAAAAGCGTAAATACAAAACGAAAGATAGTAATGGCAAGTACGAACAGAATTTACTAGAAGGTTTGTCACTACCTAGTCCTCTAATTGCGGTTGGTGAAGCAACGGCGGCAGAGTTCAGTCAGGTGCGTATAGACACAATAAACTATCAAATACGTCAGCCTGAGACTGCCAATAACGAAGGCATGCTAGCAATGCCTGAAATTGATAGCTTACAAGCAGGCGATAAATTGCTGATATGGCGCGGACTGGGTGGTCGACGATTATTGGTGGATACATTGCAATCGCGCGGCGTACATATCGATAGTATTGCTTGGTACGAGCGTATAATGCCTATCGATGCGATTGCCGAGTATCAGCAGTGGCAACAAGCATTTCTTACTCATAGTACTACGTCGGATATTGCCCTACCAAAGCAGCCAAAGCCAATTGTCGTCATCAGCAGTGCGGCAGCTTTTGAGCATTGGTCAAATATCGTCAATGACGACCAATCAAAGACGTTAGACAAAAAGCAAAATACGGATGCAGTGGCTGATATAGCAGAGCGGCCTTCGCTTACGCTAAAAGATTTTTCCTACGTTGTGTTGGGTGAGCGTCTTGCCAATATGATTGCCGCACAGCAGTTGAGCTACTGGCGAGTAGAGGATTTATCGCCAGATACGATTCTCTCAGCCATTCATTCTAAAATATAATACCTAAAACTTCTCATTTGCTTTAAACATGTTTATCTATACCAATAACGGTACTGCCTTATGTCAATGAATTCTGAGTCCTTATCTAAGGATCCTTCTACTGTTCAGCAGCGCCGGCAAGCAAATATTTTGCTGCTACGGATGCAATGGCTGGTTATCTTATTGCTGATCGCTGCATTATTGTGGCTATACATTAGTCAGCAGCGCTTTCAGCATAGTGTCAATGATCGCTTGCAGAGTAACGAGCAAGTAATCAGCCGACTAAACGAAATGGATGATCGTCTATTTGCCATGAGTCAGCAGACGCTGCCAGAGCCTAGAGTTGAGGCCAGTAGCCAAGCTCAGAATCAGTTGGACCTGTTGCGTATCCAAATCAAAGCCGCTGATAGACTGTTGGCGGATAGTAATGACAGTGCCACGATTGAGTTATTGCGAGGTTTACATTGGCAGTTGTCACAAAGCAGTAATGAGATTGCGCCTGCGCTAACCATCGTTATCAAGCAAAGTTTGCTCAAAGATATTGAACGTCTACAGGCGCAAAGCTCGCAGCCAAGCCCATGGCAAATACAAAATCTTGCGATTCAAAATATTCAGGAGTTTTTGCACAGTCATGAGCGTCTTGATAGCTATGAAGGTACGGATTTACAGCGTCGAGAGCTGGTAGATGCAGCTACTGAAAATAAACAGCCACTCAAAGAAACCAATGCTACTGATACCTCAGCGGCCAGTGGTACAGACTTAACGCGTCGTCAGCTCACTATCCATGAAGTCATCATGACACTGAATTTAGCAAGTCAAGCCAGCAACATGCGTAAGCAGGATCAACTTGTCAGCTATTTGACGCAAGCGCGCAAACAATTGAAAACGTTGGTGCCTAAGGCTTCAACTAGCGATAATAAAAATTCATCACAAGCTGGCGCGATTGGGATTGTACAAGCCGATAAAAAACCAATCGATGGTCGAAGTAATCTTGAGACAATGAAAGCACCGAGTGACATACCAGAAGTAATTCTATGGCTAAATCAGTTGATTGCTCATGCACCAAAACCAACGCCATTATTGACGACAGAAATCTTAGACAAGCCTCAACGCTAACGAAAGCTAGTCACCATAGTTAATACAGAAAATATAAAACGTAAGGTAGGCAATGACCCATTCTAATGAAAGCTCAACATTTATATCTGATGCAGCAAACGAATACCGCCCTGAGTTATTAGCTCATTATCCTGTTATTCATCATCAGCCGATACAGTGGGGAGAGATGGATGCCTTCAACCACCTGAACAATGTGGTTTACTATCGTTACGCTGAGTCAGCACGTATTAGTTACTTGCAAGTGTTAGGTATGTTTGATGGCAGTATGGTCACTGTTTTAGCACAGTCTAGCTGCCAGTATTTACGCCCAGTTACCTATCCTGATACTTTACTATTAGGCGTTCGTTGTAAGCGTTTGGGCAATACAAGTATGGCAATGGAATATAGTTACTATAGTACCGCGCAAGAAACAATCGTTGCTACGGCAGAAGCCGTAGTAGTGCGTCTGGACAGTGATGGAAAAGGCAAACTGCCATGGACGGTAGCAGAGCGTCAACAGCTACTAGCACTAGAAGCCGAATTTGGTCATACGCCTGAGCTTTAAGTTGGTTTCTATATGAACCGATTGTTCATTTCTTTAAAAAAGCTATCTTAAATTAAAAGCTAAAAACAAAAAAGGCACGCTAACATAATGTCAGCGTGCCTTTTTTATTGCTTATTCTTTCACTATTTTCTTAAACAGTTGTTAGTCTTGCTGCGGCGCCTGAACGAAATCAACCACGTTTAGATCAAAACCTGACAACGCAAAAAACTTCATTGGCGATGACAATAAGCGCATATCACGGACACCTAAATGACGTAATATCTGCGCACCTACACCGACACTACGATAAGGTTGTTGCGTGATGGTTGATTGCGACTCATTGTCGGCGGCTTTGTCCAACGCATCTCCCAAATCAACTGGCTGATTGCTACCAATCCATACCAACACACCACGGTCTGAGGCACTAATTTCTTCCAACGCTGATTGTACGCTCCAACCACTACGACCAGTCGTGTCATTTTTAGCAGCGAACAAATCGCGTAATGGATGGAAACCGTGTACACGTACAGTGCTGACGCCTTCGCTGACATCACCTTTTACCAAGGCTAAATGTGTTTCTTCAGCGCCAAACTCACGGAAGCGATGTAGCGTAAAAGTACCGTGTTCAGTTTCAAACGGATGTGACTCAATCTCTTCTACCGTTTGTTCATTAGCGATACGATAATTGATAAGGTCAGCAATAGTACCTACCTTGATGTCATGCTCTTTTGCAAATTTTTCAAGATCATCACGGCGCGCCATCGTACCATCTGCATTGATAATTTCTACAATCACCGCTGCAGGTTCTAGACCTGCCAAACGTGCTAAATCGCAACCCGCTTCTGTATGGCCAGCACGGTGAAGAACACCACCGTTTTGCGCCATAATTGGGAAAATATGTCCAGGCTGAACGATGTCTTCAGGCTTTGCTGATGAAGATACCGCTGCCTGAATAGTACGTGCGCGATCACCAGCAGAAATACCCGTAGTGACACCTTCAGCTGCTTCAATCGAGACAGTAAAGTTAGTGCTAAATTTAGCTTCGTTACGATCTGACATTAGGGGCAGTGCCAATTTTTGGCAACGCTCTTGTGATAAGGTCAAACAAACCAAGCCGCGAGCGTGAGTAATCATAAAGTTAATATCTTCAGGGCGCACATGCGTCGCTGCCATGATGATGTCACCTTCGTTTTCGCGGTCTTCATCATCCATCAAGATGACCATTTTTCCAGCACGAATGTCTTCGATAATCTCAGGGATTGCATTTAAACTCATAGTAAATCTCAATATTTTATTATTTATAAATAGGTGTCATTTGGAATCTAAGGCTCTATCTGCTTATTGTAGCAGTAGACAATACAAAGCGCTGTTACGGTCAAGCAAATCGCGCTATAAGCAATATCATTTTATGTAAAAGGGACTCATTGAGTTGCTTGTATACATCATTATGAGGTCATTTTAACGCTTTTCAGCGTCACGTGCTGTGTCATCTTCCCACTATATCGTTCAGTATGTCAAAAATAGTCATAAATATTATCAATGAGCGTCAAAACTGGCTCATGAATATATATCATATTTTTTATTGATCTATATCGCAGTTAGTCATTGCTCGCTGCTTGGCTTTTTAGCCAGTCCATAAATTGCTTACTGTGCTGCTCGCGCTGATTATCTGCAAACTCATAGAAACTGGTACCAACCAAATTATCTGGTAAGTAGCTCTGAGGATAGTAATGGTTAGGGTAATCGTGCGGGTAAGCATAACCTTGACCATAGCCTTGACTACGCATCAGTTTGGTCACGCCATTGCGCAAATGTAGCGGTACAGGTGAGGCATCTTTTTCAGCCAACGCCATCGCAGCATTGATCGCTTTATAAGTGCTATTGCTTTTGGCACTGGTCGCTAGATACACCACGACCTGCCCTAAGATAATACGCGCTTCTGGCATACCAATAGATTGCACACTACGTAATGCCGCATCAGCTAGGAGTAAGGCATTAGGATTGGCATTACCGATATCTTCACTAGCCAAAATCACCAATCGCCGCGCAATAAAATCGGCAGGCTCACCGCCTACGAGCATACGTGCCATCCAATATAATGCTGCATCCGGATCTGAGCCACGGACTGACTTTATCATCGCTGAGATGATATCGTAATGCTGCTCACCATCTTTGTCATATCTTACTAAAGCAGTCTGTGCCACTCGGCTGACCAATTCATCGTCGATAATCACTGGCGACTGTTTGGTATCAGCTGTTTGAATGGCTAGCTCTAATAAGTTTAGCGCTTTTCGAGCATCACCATGGGCCAGCTGACTGATGGTATCTTTTGCTTGCAAATCAACGGTTAGTTTTTTGAGTATATTGTCTTCCGAGAGTGCTCGTTGCAGCACAGCACTTATTTGCTCAGGTGTTAACGGCTCTAAACGATAAACTTGACAACGTGATAGTAGAGCGTTGTTGACACTAAATGATGGGTTCTCCGTAGTGGCACCAATCAGAGTAATATCACCAGACTCTACCGCGCCCAATAGCGCATCTTGTTGGGCTTTGTTAAAGCGATGAATCTCATCAATGAATACTACAGGCGACTCAAATGCCAGTGAATCTTTATTGTCTAAGACTTCACGTAACTGTTTGACGCCAGTATTTAACGCGGAGAGCGCATGAAAAGGTCTACTCACGGCATCGGCTAACAACATCGCAATGGTCGTTTTGCCAATACCTGCTTCACCGTGCAGGATAATAGATGGCAGATGCCCTTGCTCTACCAAGCTGCGTAACGGCGCACCAGCTGCCAGCAAATGCTCTTGACCAATAATATCGGTAAGAGAAGTCGGGCGCATGCGCTGAGCAAGTGGGGTATCGGCATGGAAGTTAGGTGACATAAAACTCTCTATTGAAAAATGAAAAGACTATCTACTAGCTATAATAGTAGTAACGGCAAGGTCTCTACAGTTAAATACAAATAACAGCATACTAGGCTAACTTCACCATTCTCATTGGATTTCAACACTCATATACGTTTGGCACGATTTTCGCAGCAATTTTATAATAGCAATGAGTATTAGACATCAGCAGTAGAAGTAGGCTAGTTTATAAAGATGGTACTTGTTATAAGTCATACAGGCTAGGCTAACGCAAAAATATGTTAATGAAAGCTAACTAAGCGTATAGCTTGTGTCCCGAGCACTTTAGTTTTAATTGTTCACCTATATTAATGGTTCTACTGTTAACAGTTCTACCGTATTGACGGCAAAGGTTGGCTAATCGTAACTATTAACTATTAGAAATGTCCTATCAATAGAAGTGGCCTATCAAATAAAAGGTATTACATTGACGATGTCTGAACCGACTCTTAAACGCTTATTCAACTGTTATTTGCGTAGTGATACAAGCAAGCAGCAATCACGTTATCTGACAGCTGGTGAGATAGCATTGGCGCATTCAGTATTTGGTGACAATCTCAAACTTGATGAAGTGCAGTTGAAGACAGCGTGGTGGGTATTAAAACATTACGCTGTTAGTCCTAATGGCAATATTTACTTTAATTCAGCCGATTGGATTACGGATTTTAGCGAAGCTCCCCTGAGTAAACAAAGCTGGCTTATACACGAGCTGACGCACGTATGGCAGTTACAGCAAGGCTTAAAAGTGGTACGTAGAGCGATTATCAACCGAAGATACGACTACGTGTTAGAAACCGGTAAATCGTTTTTTAAGTATGGTATTGAGCAGCAGGCACGCATGGTGCAAGACTATTTTGTACGTCGTCAGCGTGGTCAGAACTGCCAAGCGTGGGAAGCTTGTATCCCATTTTTGACAGAGCAGCCTATGGTTAAGGCAACAAATAATAATGATCCATCAGTCATTTGATTTTTAAAATAATAGTAAGCTTGGCTATGATAAGCCATAACCGAGCTATAGAACGATTGAGCTATACATTAACTGAAATATAGGTCAATTGAATAAATAGTAGATAACTATATTGGACAATTTAACAGTCAGCTGTGCTGCTAAAAATCGAAGAATAATGAACCGCAATTGTAAGTTACCCTTTAATAATTTTGCTTTACCAAAGGATATGCACTCTCATGTTTAAATTTTTGTCAGTAAAGCCTAATGTTGATACCCGCTATCCACCGACTTTGCTTGTAGCCGCACTGTCAGGAGTGTTGTTTTTGACAGGCTGTCAGCAGTCTGACACATCGCCTGTATCCGATGATAATCAAACCAGTGAAAAAACCAGCGTAGAAGACAGTAAGCCTATGCCAAGAAGTGATTCAGCTGCTGCGCGCATAAAACAATTTCAGCCGATATATGTCGCACAGGCGCAGAGTCTACAGAGACGATTGCAAGCAGAGTATGAGTCGTTGCAAGCGGCAGATGCATCAGACAGTGAGGAACTTTCATTACTAAATACTGATAATAGTGAGAATACAGGGAGTAATAACGAAGTAACGACCGATGATACCGCTCCTATTGCAAATACTACTGCTACCAGTTCTGAAGAAGTGGCGTCATCGAATATCGATGCGATAGACAGTGGTCCAAATGTAGATGCAGGGGTTGATGTCAATACTAGCACCGAAGTCGGTGAGCGCGATCTAACGGTGTTAAAACGCATCAGTTTGGAGCCGCGTAAACCTGTTATGTTGACCGAGGACCAAATCATAGAGCGCTATCAGCAAACGATGGACGCTTTATATCAACCGGTGACAACACCGCTGAGCGCAGAGGATTCTGATACATTAATCAATGTGGCGACCTTGGTTCCGCAGTTATTTGAGCATGCAGAGATTGCTGGTAGAGTAAGTGCAAAAAGTCCGGCACTTGCTCGTTTAATTATTCAGCATCAAGTATGGGAGCAAATAGAAGCTCAGCAAGTGGTTGATATGCAGCAAATGAAGCAGAAGCAGCAACAAGAGTTTGAAGCGCTAATGGCTAAGTTCAACGAAACTATCGAAGGTTACGATGAACAGATTGCCAAATATGAGCAAACGTTAAAAGAGTTTCAGTAACTGACTATATTTTTATGAATTGATTGAGTTAATCATTTCTCATAAAACAGTCAGTAACGAATAAAGAGAATTAAGACAATAAAAAATCCCGCACGATGGCGGGATTTTTTATTGGATAACGATTATTTTTGCTTACTTGCGATCTTCAACTTTTACAAAATCACGGCGCGTTTCACCAGTGTATAACTGACGTGGACGACCGATTTTGAACGGAGCGCTGTGCATTTCTAACCAATGGCTGATCCAACCTGAAGTACGAGCCAATGCAAAGATTACGGTAAACATTGACGTTGGGATACCAATGGCTTTCAAGATGATACCAGAGTAGAAATCGACGTTTGGATATAGGTTACGCTCGATGAAGAACGGATCTTCTAACGCAATTTTCTCTAGTGCCATTGCCAATTCAAGCTTAGGATCGTTGATACCTAGTGCTTCTAGTACTTCATCACAAGTCTCTTTCATTACTTGAGCGCGTGGATCGAAGTTTTTGTAAACACGGTGACCAAAGCCCATTAGCTTCACTTCACGGCTCTTCACTTTTTCCATAAATTCAGGCACGTTCTCAACAGTACCGATTTCGTCTAGCATCTCAAGAACAGCTTCGTTCGCGCCGCCATGTGATGGTCCCCAAAGGGCTGCGATACCAGCAGCGATACACGCATAAGGGTTTGCACCAGTAGAACCAGCTAAACGTACCGTTGACGTAGAAGCGTTTTGCTCATGGTCAGCATGTAAAGTAAAGATTTTGTCCATTGCGCGAGTGATAACGTCGTTTTTCTCGTAGTCTACGTCAGCAGGTGTTGCAAACATCATGTATAAGAAGTTTTCTGCGTAGTTAAAGTCGTTACGCGGATACATGAACGGTTCGCCTTGTGAGTATTTATAACTCATCGCAGCAAGCGTAGGCATCTTAGCAATCAAGCGAATAGCTGTGATTTCGCGATGTTCTTCATTGCTCACGTCTAGGTCTTCATGATAGAACGCTGATAAAGCACCAACAACACCAACCATGATAGCCATTGGATGCGCGTCACGGCGGAAGCCTTCAAAGAACTTACGCAATTGATCATGAACAGGAGTATGCTCGCGGATTTTTTCAAAAAATTCTGCTTTTTGCTCAGCAGTAGGTAGGTCACCATGTAAAAGTGCATAAGCAACTTCTAGGTATTCAGCATTGTTCGCTAGCTCGTCGATAGGGTAGCCGCGGTGTAATAACTCGCCTTTGCCACCATCAATATAAGTAATCTTTGATTCAACAGGAGCAGTTACTTTAAAACCAGGGTCATAAGACCAAAATCCTGATTCTTGTAAAGCAGCAATATCGATAACTGGGCGCCCTAAAGTACCTTTAATAATAGGAAGTTCGTATTCTTCACCATTCACGGTTAGTTTGGCATTAGTATCAGCCATAAATTGCTCTCCATTGGTTTGACTTGTTAGAATAAATTACTACAGACGCATACCCTCGCGTCATTGTCGGTTGAACGGTAAAAGTGCATTCAACTCATTTAGTACGCAGGGTATATTAGCAGCAATTCTTGATGATTTGAAAAAACTTTTATGGACCATGTGTCCAATTGGCGCGGTGTGGCGGTAGTTATTCGCTGTAATTTTTGTATCAAAATATGTCTGTCAGGTTATTTTGCTTAAAATTCATCTATTTTTGAGCAAGTTTATAGCAGCATTATCGAGCCAATATTTTGGGTTTCTAAATATATCTTAGAGACAAAACTCATAAATAATGACACCAAAAACTGGCAGACTATGCCTAGTAAGCGGATTAAAGTTTGTCATAATAATCACTGTTAAAAACGGTATTATCCTTATCCATTCATTTATTGATTAAATATGTGTATATTCTTACTGAATGGATAAATTTGTAATTATTGCTCAGGCATTTTATAATTGTAGGAATTAACTGGCACTAGCTTTGCGCGAATTAATAAATGACCATGTTATAGTGTCGTTCAGAGCGTCTTCTATTCATGCTTATTTACGATTGTCTGGTGTTACGATAGACCAAACCGCATTCTATGGTTTGAACTTTCTTCTTAACCAATCTTTTTTATTTGTTTAGCACAAGATTTCAAGTGCCCAATATAAGGTCTGCTCTGATATAGAAGACATAGTAACGTTGTCTTACTGTTCATACGACCTCTAAAATAGACTGGTTAGTCGATGTTACTCATGTTTATTTTCTTTGTTGTATAATAGATAGGTTGTTTGATAGGCCTGTCGATTCGACAAGCGACATTAAACAGTCTATCAATACCTTTATATACATGATCCTTTCTTCATATTTAGCGCAAACTAAACGAAGTCAGCTAGCTCTTCCTTACTTTATTCGTCTCGTGTGTTGCTCAATGCTCAATTGGCACTATTTATGTCAGGCGTTGATAGCAGATACAGGAGTATAACCGCAAAAGGATGCCCGCTGTGAAAAGCAACCGACCTATTGATCTGCCTTTAAGCCAAGTGATTAGCGTTAATCGCTCACCGATCGCGATCGCCTCTATCTTGCATCGTATCTCTGGCATTATTTTATTTTTATTGATTCCTGTCATGTTATGGATACTACAGAACTCATTGGCATCGCCTGAGAGTTTTGCGACCGTATTTGACAACGTACTTGTGCGCTTTTTAGCATGGATATTTGTTGCCGCCATTGCATATCATTTTGTGATGGGTATCAAACATTTATTTGCTGATATGGGCATGAACGAAGAGCTAAAATCTGGCCGCACTGCCTCTATGGTCAGTTTTGTGATTGCAGCGATTTTAGTTGTCGCGTCATTTGTATGGGTGATGTTCTAATGATAAAAAATGATTCAGGAATCAAAAGTGCTACTGGTCTGACAGGTTCAGGCTCACGTGATTGGATTATTCAGCGTATTAGTGCTGTTGTTTTAGCCGTTTATAGTGTGGTTTTGCTGGGCTTCTTTTTGACCCATGGCGATGTCACTTTCGTTGAATGGTCATCATTTATGACCAGCCTACCGATGCGTCTATTCAGCTTGGTTGCAGTACTTGCACTAGCTGGTCATGCTTGGGTTGGGATGTGGACAGTATTTACTGACTATATTACAACAGGCAAACTGGGCTCAAGCGCAGCAGGTTTACGTTTAGTACTACAGTCATTGATGATTATCGCTATTTTAGTATTTCTATTTTGGGGCATCATGATTTTTTGGGGTAACGGTTTCGGTATCGCTGCCGTTTAACCATCTCATAAAAAGCTCTGATATCTATATATAACGACGGATGCATCCAACTGCTACATTAGTTGGTAAAGCATTTTAGAGTCATCCGTTGATAGCCAAGAATAGTCATAGCATTGGACTAGCATTGCTGATCAGCTAATCTGATTATAGTTGAGTAAGCTTAGTTCAGTATAACGATAGATATGCAAATTAAGTGGTTAACGACTATTAAGACTCTTTATTTTATAAGCGTAGAAATGGCCAAATAGTAAGCCTTTATAGCTGTAATAGAGATGTCTCAAAAAGTCTTTGATTTACTTTTACGCATTAACAGGCATTAGGAAAACCGTAATGGCAACTAGACAAGACAATACCATTAGTAATATCAAGACCCTAAACTACGATGCAGTTATCGTTGGTGGCGGCGGCTCAGGTATGCGTGCTTCATTGCATTTAGCGGAAGCAGGCATGAAGGTTGCAGTCCTTACCAAAGTATTCCCAACGCGTTCGCACACGGTTGCCGCTCAGGGTGGTATCGGTGCAAGTTTGGGTAACATGAGCAATGACAACTGGCATTTCCACTTCTATGATACCGTTAAAGGTTCAGATTGGTTAGGTGACCAAGACGCTATCGAATATATGTGCCGTGAAGCGCCAAAAGTAGTCTATGAGCTTGAGCACATGGGCATGCCGTTTGACCGTAACGAAGATGGTACGATTTATCAGCGTCCGTTCGGTGGTCATACGTCTAACTATGGCGAAAAAGCAGTACAACGTGCTTGCGCCGCTGCTGACCGTACAGGTCATGCACTGCTACATACGCTATATCAGAAAAACCTAGAGCAGGGCACTGAGTTCTTTATCGAGTGGATCGCCCTTGATTTGATCAAAGACGAAGCTGGTAACATCAACGGTGTCGTCGCACTTGAGCAAGAGACGGGTACGATTGCTGTATTCCAGTCACCAATCACTGTCCTAGCGACAGGTGGTGCTGGTCGTATCTTTGCAGCTTCTACCAATGCTTATATCAATACTGGTGACGGTATTGGCATGGCAGTACGTGCTGGTATTCCATTACAGGACATGGAGTTTTGGCAGTTCCACCCAACTGGTGTTCATGGTGCAGGTGTACTATTGACTGAAGGTTGCCGCGGTGAAGGTGCTATCTTGCGTAACAAAGATGGTGAAGCGTTCATGGAACGTTATGCACCGACTGTAAAAGATTTGGCACCACGTGATCTAGTTTCGCGCTCAATGGACCAAGAAATCAAAGAAGGCCGCGGCTGTGGTCCTAATGCTGATCATATCGTGATGGACATGACCCATCTAGGTGTTGATACCATCATGAAGCGTCTACCGTCAGTATTTGAGATTGGTAAAAACTTCGCCAACGTTGATATCACTAAAGAGCCAATTCCAGTAATCCCAACCATTCACTATATGATGGGCGGTATTCCAACCACTATCCATGGTCAAGTAGTTGTACCGGATCTAGAAGCAGGTACTGATGAAGACGGCCTATATGCTAAAGGTAATGTGGTTAAAGGCCTTTATGCAATCGGTGAGTGTGCTTGCGTAAGTGTACATGGCGCTAACCGTTTAGGTACAAATTCTCTACTAGATCTATTGGTATTTGGCCGTGCAGCGGGTAAGCATATCGTTGATGAATTCCATCATGCAGATCATAACTATAAGCCACTTGATCCGCGCGTACTTGACTTTACAGTGAAGCGTTTAGACAAACTGCAACAATCTACTGAAGGCTACAACGCGCAAGACGTGGCTGATGAGATTCGTGCTACGATGCAAAAACACGCTAGTGTATTCCGTACGCAAGCGATGATGGACGAAGGCGTTGAGAAGATTTTAGCGCTAGGTGAAAAAATAGACAAGATTCATCTTGGCGATAAATCACAAGTGTTCAACACTGCACGTATTGAAGCATTCGAAGTGGCTAACTTGTACGAAGTAGCAAAAGCGACAATGATATCTGCTGCTATGCGTCACGAAAGCCGCGGTGCTCATAGTGTGTCTGATTATGATCGCCCAGAAGATGATGCCTATGCACCAAACGGTCGTGATGACATCAAATGGATGAAGCATACTTTATGGTATTCTGAAGGCAATCGCATCGTTTATAAGCCAGTACGTAAAGTGCCATTAACTGTTGATTATATCGAACCAAAAGTACGCGTCTATTAATTCTAGACTGTGCAATTTATATATAGTTGATAAATAACAGCAGTGTTAACGTTTTATCCCTTATTAATTTATTAAAAAGGTGACCGCCAGCTACATGCTCATATTAGTGCTATTACGCTATTAATTGGTATCAGATATTGATTATTAGTACTGATTGATAGTTAGCGCAAATATGTTGCAATCTTTGTATGCCCGCCATCACCTACGTGTGGAGTTTAGCATTATGAGCCGAGGTACTCGCACCATCGAAATCTATCGCTACGATCCTGATCTGGACGCAGCGCCACGCATGCAAACTTATACGATTGAGCTACTTGATTCAGATCGTATGTTGCTTGATGTGTTATTACGCCTAAAGAAGGAAGACGAAACGTTGACCTTCCGTCGCTCATGCCGCGAAGGTATTTGCGGTTCTGATGGCATGAACATCAACGGCAAGAACGGTTTGGCATGTCTAATTAACATGAACACGCTACCAGAAAAAGTAACGGTTCGTCCGCTACCTGGTTTGCCAGTGGTTCGTGATTTGGTTGTTGATATGAACCAGTTCTATGAGCAATACGAAAAAGTACATCCGTACTTAATCAATGATCAGCCAGCACCGCCAACAGAGCGTCTGCAATCGCCTGAAGAGCGCGAAAAACTGAACGGTTTATACGAATGTATCCTATGTGCTTGTTGTTCAACCAGCTGCCCATCTTTCTGGTGGAACCCTGATAAGTTCTTAGGTCCATCAGCATTACTGCATGCTTATCGTTTCGTTGCTGATAGCCGTGACGGTGATACGCAAGCGCGTTTAGCTCGCTTAGACGATCCGTTTAGCTTGTTCCGTTGCCGTGGTATTATGAACTGTGTATCAGTTTGTCCAAAAGGCTTGAATCCAACTAAAGCGATTGGTCACTTACGTAATATGTTGATCGACCAAGCTGGTTAAGCATAAATAATTGATCTTTATAGTTACTATATAAAAAACACCACCTATTCATTAGGTGGTGTTTTTGTTAGTTAAAAAGCTAATATAGGTTTATCACTTTTATAACTGACTTATTATTTAAAAAATAGGATAAATTTAACTTATTGAAAAATAGGTACTAATTGATTTAAGAGTAAAACTGTATGGTCAATACGTTGGTTGTATGTAAGAAGAAATAATATATAGACAATCAACCTATATAATCGAATATAGACACAGTCAAATTTTGATATAATTGTATTTGATATTTCATATAATGATTAAAGTATCTTTTTTAGCATCTAATATGTGCCGTTTGAGCAGATTATGACATTATCGGGCTAAAATACTATGCGCACAATGATTATGCGTTTATAATTGATAATAGATATTCATTACATAAATACCTAGTATTGAACAAACAAACTATGTCGCAAAAAATGGGCATGATAATCTATACAGCAATGTATGTCTGTCTGAAAAGGCAGGGTTTATCAGAAAATTTAGGGTAATTTAGCATCAATAACCAGTTTATAGGTTAGCTGAAAATATAATTATCTATTAATAGCTCATCATTAATGGATTGGTTATAACTCAAAGAAGTATATATAAATTAATGTTGTGAAACGAGCTGGATAAGAAAACTGAGCGTTCACAAATAGTTTTATTTTTAGACGGGTATTGCAATAAGACTTGTTACCACTATTTAGCATCACTTGCTCTTGTAGACAATGACAGCAATATTCTATGGTGATGGCAATACTTAGGGATAAAAGTGTTTTATCGAATAGTATTTAACAGGATATGACACATTGTCTAACTACCTGAGCATACAACGACTGACACAATAATAAGCACGATTCCATTCATTTATCTATCAAATAGACGATTATTATGAATAGTATAACCAAAGAAAAATCTGGCCAAGTACATACTGAACTGGCTGCCGATAACGCCAACTATATAGAAGCTCTCTACGAGCAATACCTAACAGACCCTGATAGTGTTGATACTGACTGGCAAACGTACTTTGAACAGTATAAGTCGCAGAACGATGCTCAGCATAACGCTATCAAAGATCAGTTCTTACTACTTGCTCGTAATCAAACGGCAAATAAGGGTAGCAGTACTGATACCGACTCTAGTAGCTCTGCCAACTGTGATCCTAAACAGATGGGCGTACAGCAACTAATCTCAGCATACCGTCGTCGCGGACATCGCCGTGCCAAACTTGATCCTTTAGATTTGCATCCACGTGCAGCAGTAGAGGATTTGACGCTTGCTTATCACAATTTGTCAGAAGCTGATCTTGATACTGTATTCCCGACCAATGATTTAGTCATCGGTAAAGATGAAGCGACATTGCGCGAAATCATCGAAATCATGGAACGCGTTTATTGTGGTCACATCGGTGTCGAGTATATGCATGTTACCACCAGCACAGAAAAACGCTGGATGGAAGAATACCTAGAGACCAATCTAGGCTATATCAAATTCGACAAAGAAAAACGTTTATCTATTCTTGAGCGCTTAACCGCTGCTGAAGGTCTAGAAAAATATCTTGCTCGTAAATACACGGGTGTTAAGCGTTTCGGTCTAGAAGGTGGTGAGAGCTTCATTCCTGCTATCAATGAAATCATTCAACGTGCTGGCGGATATGGCACAAAAGAAATGGTCATTGGTATGGCTCACCGTGGCCGTCTAAACCTACTGGTTAATATCTTAGGTAAAAACCCTGCAGATTTGTTTGATGAGTTTGATGGCAAAGTGCAGCCAGAAAAAGGCTCAGGTGATGTTAAATACCACAATGGTTTTTCATCTAATGTGATGACACCAGGCGGTGAGGCGCATTTGGCTTTAGCATTTAACCCATCGCATCTTGAAATTGTCGCGCCAGTACTACAAGGTTCAGTACGTGCCCGTCAAGTACGTCGTAACGATCAGCCACTATTAGATAACACTGGTGGCAATTCAGTATTACCTATCGTGATTCATGGTGATGCTGCTTTTGCTGGTCAAGGTGTGGTTCAAGAAACCTTCCAAATGTCACAGACCCGTGCTTATACCACTGGCGGTACTGTGCATGTCGTGATCAATAACCAAGTTGGCTTTACTACTAGCCGTCAAGAAGATGTTCGTTCAACTGAATATTGTACTGACGTTGCCAAAATGGTTCATGCTCCTATCCTACATGTAAACGGTGATGATCCTGAGGCAGTCGTATTTGCCGCTCAGTTAGCATTAGATTATCGTCATAAGTTTGACAAAGACATCATCATTGATTTGTTCTGCTATCGTCGTAATGGCCATAATGAAGCAGATGAGCCATCTGCAACTCAGCCATTGATGTATGCTGTTATTAAGAAGCTTCCGACTACTCGTACTCTGTATGCACAGAAGCTTATCGCAGAAGGTATCTTGAATGCTGAAGAAGAGAAACAATACGAAGATGATTATCGTGAGTCGTTAGACCGCGGTGATTATGTTGTTAGCTCATTGGTTCAAGAGCCTAACGAGCAGTTGTTTGTAGATTGGAAACCTTATCTAGGTCATGACTTAGTTGATGACTGGGATACCAGTGTTGATATCGAAAAGCTCAAAGGTTATGGACGCCGTATGGCCGAAATGCCAGAAGGCTACAAGTTACAACGTCAGGTTCAAAAAGTCGTTGAGCAGCGTCTAGCGATGCAAACTGGTGAAGAGCCTCTTAACTGGGGTGCAGCTGAGACATTGGCCTATGCATCACTGGTCGATAACGATGACGTATTAGTACGTATTACTGGTGAAGATGTTGGCCGCGGTACTTTCTCACATCGTCACAGTGAAATATATAATGTGAATGATGGCAGCATGTATGTACCGTTGTCTCATTTGAGTGAAAATCAAGCGCGCTTTGCTACTTACAACTCATTGTTGTCAGAAGAAGCGGTACTAGCCTTTGAATATGGTTACGCGACTACTGTACCGAATGCATTGATCGTTTGGGAAGCACAGTTTGGTGATTTCGTTAACGGTGCTCAGGTTGTGATTGACCAGTTCATCTCAAGCGGCGAGACCAAATGGCAGCGTGTTTGTGGTTTGACGATGTTGTTACCACATGGCTTTGAAGGTCAAGGCCCTGAGCATTCATCTGCACGTTTAGAGCGTTTCTTACAGCTATGTGCTGAAGACAATATGCAGGTCATTACCCCAACGACTCCTGCGCAAATTTATCATGCATTACGTCGTCAGGCAGTACGTCCTATTCGTAAGCCGTTGATTGTTATGTCACCAAAAAGCTTATTACGTCATAAGCTAGCGACTTCTAACCTAGAAGAGCTTGCTAACGGTAAGTTTGAGACGGTATTGCCAGAGATGGACGATCACAACGCAGATAAAGTGACTCGTATGGTTCTGTGTGGTGGTAAGGTTTATTATGATCTGTTAGAGCAGCGCCGCGCACTGGGTCTTGATCACGTGGCTATCGTTCGTATTGAACAGTTGTATCCATTGCCAGAGACTCGCTTAATCGCTGAAATTGAAAAATACAGCAACCTAACTGAAATCGTATGGACGCAAGAAGAGCCATTGAACCAAGGTGCTTGGTATTACTTAGCACCGCATATGTTCCGTATTGTCGTACCGCACCCAACCAAAGCAAAAGTCATGGAGCCAGTAGCGCGTCCTCCTAGTGCAGCCCCTGCAACAGGATCACCAAAACTACACGCTCAACAACAGCAAGCACTCATTGCTGGTGGTCTTGGCATAAGTGTTGATGAATTAGCTCAGTAACACCCTGTCTAATCAAAAGATTATAGAAGATAAATGAATCAGGCGATGACAGTCAGTGTTTTTTAATAAAATATCAGCAAAGTTATTAGAAGACTACTGACTGCCTATCACGACTTAATAATAAGTATGAATATCCAAATCTAAGGAGTATATCGATGGCTGACATCAAAGCCCCCGTTTTTCCAGAATCGGTTGCCGATGGCACAATCGTTGAGTGGCACGTCACTGAAGGTCAACAAGTTAATCGTGATGACCTATTGGCTGAAATTGAAACTGATAAAGTTGTATTAGAAGTTGTGGCACCTGATGATGGTGTATTGACCAAAATCGTAAAGCAAGTTGACGATACTGTATTGTCTGATGAGCTTATCGCTCAGTTTGAAGCCGGTGCAAGTGCTGGT
>Ga0209295_1000285_pt1 | contig 34835 bp, 28 predicted proteins | sample Porto_5metaG_FD_187428 | JGI IMG/M metagenome (GOLD analysis project Ga0209295, IMG submission 187428) | Marine algal microbial communities from Porto, Portugal - Porto_5 metaG (SPAdes) (version 2) | ecosystem: Host-associated > Algae > Red algae > Unclassified | place: Portugal: Porto... | reverse complement strand
TTAATTAACAAACTAGGCTTACGTCGATAATCGTAAAAAGCGGGAGGATTCCCGCTTTTTTATCGTATAATCACTAATATTTTATGGTTAAAATGTTGAAAGAATGGCAAAAACCCTTCTACATACACCTTTCACATTGATAAGTGAAAATCATTTTGTTCATAATAAGAATTAACTAAAATTTCAAGATAAGAGAGGAGTTTTTCTCAGAATGGGACAAGAGAAACATGTCTTCACCATAGACTGGGCTGGACGTCAACTGACAGTTGAAACTGGCCAGCTTGCAAAGCAAGCAAACGGAGCGGTCCTCGTACGCTACGGAGATACAGCTGTGCTTAGCTCAGCAACAGCTTCTAAAGAACCAAAACCACTTGATTTCTTCCCGCTCACTGTGAACTACGAAGAAAGATTATACGCAGTAGGTAAAATTCCTGGTGGCTTCATTAAAAGAGAAGGCCGTCCAAGTGAAAAAGCGATCCTTGCGAGCCGCTTAATTGATAGACCAATCCGTCCATTATTTGCAGATGGATTTAGAAACGAAGTACAAGTTATTAGTATCGTCATGAGTGTGGATCAAGATTGTTCATCTGAAATGGCTGCAATGTTTGGCTCATCTTTAGCATTATGTGTGTCTGACATTCCATTTGAGGGACCAATCGCCGGCGTTACAGTAGGACGAGTTGATGGAAAGTTTATCATCAATCCAAATGTAGAACAGCTTGAACAAAGTGACATCAACCTTGTAGTCGCTGGAACAAAAGATGCGATCAACATGGTCGAAGCTGGTGCTGATGAAGTACCAGAAGAAACAATGCTTGAAGCTATCATGTATGGTCACCAAGAGATCAAACGTTTAATCGAATTCCAAGAGGAAATTGTCAAAGCAGTCGGTAAAGCAAAGATCGATATTCCTTTATATGAAGTAGATCAAACGTTAGCAGACGAAGTAAAAGCACTTGCTGAAACAGACCTTCTGAAAGCGATTCAAGTACATGAGAAGCATGCACGTGAAAATGCAATCAGTGCTGTGAAAAAAGCTGTGGTTGAGAAATTTGAAGAAGAAGATCGCGACGAAGCGACGATTAAACAAGCGAAAGACGTATTAAACAAGCTTGTCAAAAATGAAGTTCGTCGTCTGATCACTGAAGAGAAAGTACGTCCAGATGGACGTGGTGTAGATCAAATCCGTCCACTTTCTTCAGAAGTAGGACTTCTGCCAAGAACGCACGGTTCAGGTCTATTTACAAGAGGACAAACACAGGCGCTCAGTATTTGTACATTAGGTGCACTTGGCGATGTGCAAATTCTTGACGGTCTAGGCGTTGAAGAATCAAAACGCTTCATGCACCATTACAACTTCCCTCAATTCAGTGTTGGTGAGACAGGTCCAATGCGTGGCCCAGGCCGCCGTGAAATCGGACATGGAGCGCTAGGTGAACGGGCATTAGAACCAGTGATTCCATCTGAAAAAGATTTCCCTTATACGGTTCGCCTTGTGTCTGAGGTACTAGAATCAAACGGATCTACTTCACAAGCAAGTATTTGCGCAAGCACACTTGCGATGATGGATGCGGGTGTTCCAATTAAAGCACCAGTTGCAGGGATTGCAATGGGACTTGTGAAATCCGGTGAATACTACACAGTGCTGACAGACATTCAAGGAATGGAAGATGCACTTGGTGATATGGACTTTAAAGTTGCAGGTACATCAAAAGGTGTAACAGCACTTCAAATGGATATCAAAATCGATGGTCTATCAAAAGACATCTTGGAAGAAGCTCTCCAACAAGCGAAAAAAGGAAGAATGGAAATCTTAGAGAGCATGCTGTCAACGATTCCTGCTTCTAGAGGAGAATTGTCTCGTTATGCACCAAAAATCTTAACGATGAAAATCAATCCTGATAAAATTCGTGATGTCATTGGACCAAGCGGTAAACAAATCAATAAAATCATTGAAGATACCGGTGTGAAAATCGATATTGAACAAGATGGTACAATCTTTATCTCTTCTACAGAAGAAGACATGAACCAAAAAGCGAAGAAAATCATTGAAGATCTTGTGAGAGAAGTTGAAGTAGGACAACTTTACTTAGGTAAAGTAAAACGCATTGAAAAATTCGGTGCTTTCCTTGAAATCTTCAGCGGCAAAGATGGACTTGTTCATATTTCTGAGCTTGCGCTTGATCGTGTAGGCAAAGTAGAAGATGTCGTGAAGATTGGCGATGAATTACTTGTCAAAGTCACTGAAATCGATAAACAAGGCCGTGTGAACCTTTCTCGCAAAGCTGTTTTACGTGAAGAAAAGGAAAAAGAAGAAAAACAGTCTTAATGAAATATGTTAGAAGCCAGGTATCCGTACCAGGCTTCTTTCTTTTCTTGCGCTAACAATAGTTCTAGCTTGTTTCTCCTCATCATAATTTGTGGTAAAGGGGAGGGACAACCATTGAAAAAAACGTTACCATTCATTGTGTTTGTATTTTTACTGCTCGTGTCATATCAAACGATGAAGCAGCCGGCTGCTGTTACATATATTGAATCAATGAAAGAGCATGCTGAGGTTGCATCTGTTTCAAAAGATATTTTATATCAAGAGATTGAATCGAAGTCTTCTGACTATGAAGTGAAGGCGCAAAATGCTAAGATTGATAAAGTGTGGAAAAAGATGCCTGGTTTAAATGGACAGACGGTCAATATCGATGCCTCTTATGAAAAAATGAAAAAACAAGGGTCATTTGATGAAAAGCTGCTTGTTTTCAATGAAACAAAACCTTCTATTCATTTACATGAACTTGGTGCTGAACCCATTTACAAGGGACATCCAGATAAAAAAATGAATGCTTTCCTCATCAACGTGGCTTGGGGTGACGAGCATTTAATCAAGATGTTAAAGACACTGGAAAAGCATCAAGTCAAGGCGACCTTTTTCTTAGAAGGCAAATGGGTGAAAAAAAGCACGGATCTTGCTAAAAAAATCGTGGCAGATGGTCATGAAATTGGAAACCATTCATACAATCACCCGGATATGCGCACACTGACAAGAGAACGAGCATTAGAGCAGATTACCAAAACAAATCGTCAAATTGAAGAATCCCTTGGAAAAAAACCGAAGTGGTTCGCCCCTCCAAGCGGTAGCTTTAAAGAAGAAACAGTGAAGCTTGCCGCAGAAGAAGGAATGGAAACCATTATGTGGACGGTAGACACCATTGACTGGCAAAAACCGTCACCAAACATACTACAAAAACGGGTGCTTGGGAAAATTCACAATGGGGCGATGATATTAATGCATCCAACAGATTCGACGGCGAAAAGTCTTGACGCACTTATCACTCAAATCAAGGAAAGAGGATATGAATTAGGAACGGTTTCTGACCTCCTAAGTGAAAAAAGACATCCGTGATCCGATCTGTTTGTTGAATAGGAGGAGCAAAACTTGGTCAAAACGTATACATGCCAAAACGGAGTAAGAATTGTACTTGAAAACAATCCCACTGTCAGATCTGTCGCAATTGGCGTCTGGATTGGAACGGGTTCTAGACATGAGACACCTGAAATTAATGGGATCTCGCACTTTCTAGAGCATATGTTCTTTAAAGGGACAAAGACGAGATCTGCACGTGATATCGCAGAATCCTTTGACCGCATTGGTGGTCAAGTGAATGCCTTTACGTCAAAAGAATACACTTGCTACTATGCAAAGGTGCTTGATTCACATGCTGGCTACGCCCTCGATGTATTAAGCGACATGTTCTTCCACTCCGCTTTTGATGAACAAGAGCTGAAAAAAGAAAAAAATGTAGTATATGAAGAAATCAAAATGTATGAGGATACACCTGATGATATCGTTCACGATCTGTTGAGCAAAGCGATTTATGGTGATCATTCTTTAGGGTTCCCGATTTTAGGAACAGAAGAAACACTCTCTACCTTTAACGGTGACTCTCTTAGAGCTTATATGGATGAATTCTACACGCCGGACCGCGTCGTCATCTCTGTTGCAGGGAATGTGGATGACACATTCATTAGTGAAGTTGAAAAGTTGTTCGGTTCGTATGAAACGAAAGGAAAAAAACAGCCTGTAGAAGCGCCGCAATTTCACTATGACAAGCTCACACGCAAAAAGGAAACAGAGCAAGCGCATCTATGCATGGGCTTTAATGGCCTCCCAGCTGGAGACAAAGGCATCTATGACTTAATCGTCTTAAATAATGTTCTTGGCGGAAGCATGAGCAGCCGCTTGTTCCAGGATGTAAGAGAGGACAAAGGACTCGCCTATTCTGTTTTCAGCTATCACAGTTCATTTGCAGATAACGGCATGCTGACAATTTATGGCGGGACAGGAGCGAAGCAGTTAAACCTGCTCTCTGAAACCATCTTACAAACGCTAGACGTCTTAAAGCGTGAGGGAATCACGCAAAAAGAGCTTGAAAACTCTAAGGAGCAAATGAAAGGAAACCTGATGCTCAGTCTTGAAAGCACAAACAGCAAGATGAGCCGAAACGGTAAAAACGAACTGCTCCTTGGCAAACATCGTACACTTGATGAAATTATTGACGAAATCAACAAAGTCACATTAGACGGTGTGAATAACTTATCAAAACGAATCTTTACAGAGGATTATGCGCTCTCGCTTATTAGTCCTACGGGTGATCAGCCATCATAATGTAAACAACACGGCAGGCTTCTTAAGAGGTCTGCCGTTTATTGTATATCAAATAGAAAGGGGCACTGCTTACATGGAACTTGAAAAACTGAAACTCCTCTCTCCGCTTCTGACACAAGCCATCTCCTTTCAGCCGATGACATCTGGCTTTTCCGGAAACCGTACTTATCTCGTCACAACATCCTCGAGTGAAAAGCTGGTGCTCAAGTTATCAAATCTCAAAACGTATGCTAATTTTAAAAGAAAAGCGTCAGTTCAGCAAAAGTTTAAAAATCGAGGGCTTCTATGTTCTGAAGTCATGGAGGTTGGAATGAATCCTGAACTTAAGTGTACCTATCGTATTTTCTCTTTTATTGAAGGAGAGAACGCTAGAGCATCCATCCATCTGCTTACAGATGAAGAGCAGTATGAAATCGGAAGACGGGCAGGCAGAGAGCTGAATTTCATGCATACATGTCCCGCACCTTCTCATGTCGTGCCATGGGATGAGAGAGTCATGGCGAAATATGAGCGGTATGTACATGCCTATCAATCAAGTGGAGTGACCTTTACGAAAGAGCAATTCGTATTAGATTTTATCAAATCACATGCTGATGCGGTAAAGGCGAGACCTAATCAATTCCAGCACGATGATTTTCATTTGGGGAATATTATCATACAAGAAGGTGAGTATGCCGGCGTCATTGATTTTGATCAATCTGACTGGGGTGACCCGGTTCATGATTTTTATAAACTGTCCTTATTTAGCCGAGAAAATAGTATTCCGTTTTCAGCAGGGCAACTGGATTACTATGTAAGTAAGCAGGCCACAGACGATTTTTGGCTTCTTTTTTCTATCTATACAGCAATGAGCTGCTTTTCTTCTATTGTTTGGACGCTTTCTTATGACACTGAACATGTAAAAGGTATGGTGAACCGAGTGGAGAAAATGCTGGCAGACCATGATCACTTTCATCAACTGAAACCAGCTTGGTACTCAAATTGGCATCATTCATAACTTGAAAAAGCGTGACGGTCTATTTCTTCTTGTGGCTGCATATATGATACGGAAGGGAAGTGATGCGATTTTGAGGCTAAGTGAGCTGTCAGGAAAAGAGATCGTCGATATCAAAAGAGCGGAGCGGCTTGGCGTGCTTGGACAAACCGACCTAGAAATCAATGAACAGGACGGTCAAATCACAGCACTCATCATACCTTCGGTGAAGTGGTTTGGCTTTCGAAAGCAAGGAAATGACATCCGCGTCCCGTGGAATCACATTCAAAAAATAGGATCAGATATGATCATTCTCGATGTGCCTGAAGGACTTCAGCCGCCCGGGGAAAAAGAGCATCCATCATAAATGGGTGCTCTTTTTCTTTTCTCTCTTCGATTCGTTCACAGGCTGAATCCTCTCCTCATATGCTAAAAGGGAGATTCAGAAAATATTACAGACTTTTTTAAATAAAGAAGGTGAACGGTCAGTATGTTGAGCGGTTTAACGGTTGCGGTGATCGGGGGAGATGCAAGGCAGCTTGAAATTATTCGCAAGCTGTCACAGCAGCATGCCAAAGTGTTTTTGGTTGGATTTGATCAGCTGGATCACGGATTTATTGGGGCTGAAAAGCTAAAAATGTCAGAACTTCCATTCGAACAGGTAGACAGTATGATCCTGCCAGTATCAGGCGCAACGGATGAAGGTGTTGTCGCGACAGTTTTCTCAAATGAGCAGGTGTTACTAGAAGCAACATATTTAGAAAGAACCCCTGCCCATTGTACCTTGTACTCAGGTATTTCTAATACGTACTTAGACAATCTGGCAAAGCAGGTGAATCGAAAACTTGTGAAGCTGTTTGAGCGAGATGATATTGCCATATATAACTCTATTCCAACAGTTGAAGGGATTATCATGATGGCCATTCAGCAAACGGATTATACGATTCATGGATCACGTGTCGCTGTTCTCGGACTCGGAAGAACAGGACTCACCATTGCCCGCACATTTCGGGCACTCGGTGCGGATGTAAAAGTAGGGGCAGCAGATACAGCGCATTTAGCGCGGGCCTTTGAAATGGGACTCGATCCATTTTCAATGGACCGGTTAAAAGAAGAAGTAACAGATGTAGATATCATCATCAATACCATTCCAAGCCTTGTATTAGATTCATCTGTCATCGTCAGCATGACACCAAAGACACTCATTTTGGATATCGCCTCCCGCCCAGGAGGAACAGACTTTGACTTTGCACAAAAACACGGAGTGAAGGCGCTTCTTGCACCAGGACTCCCGGGGATTGTCGCACCAAAGACAGCAGGGCAAATCATTGCAAAAGTGCTTTCTGGGCTCTTATGTGAACTTGCAGAGGAAAAAAGGGGGATGGAATCATGACAACATTAAAAGGGAAAAGAATCGGCTTTGGCTTAACTGGTTCCCACTGTACGTACGAAGCTGTTTATCCGCAAATCGAAGCACTTGTAAAAGAAGGAGCAGAAGTGCGTCCAGTGGTGTCATATACGGTCCAGAACACGAATACAAGATTCGGAGATGGGGCGGACTGGATTGAGCGGATTGAGAAGCTGACTGGCTTTAAGGCGATTGACTCAATCGTGAAAGCAGAGCCGCTCGGACCTAAGCTGCCACTTGATTGTATGGTCATTGCTCCATTAACAGGGAACTCGATGGCGAAATTCGCAAATGCCATGACAGACAGCCCTGTTTTAATGGCTGCAAAAGCAACCATTCGAAATCATCGTCCTGTCGTTTTAGGAATTTCAACAAATGATGCGCTAGGCTTAAATGGTACAAATCTGATGAGGTTGATGTCGACAAAGAATATTTTCTTTATTCCATTTGGTCAAGATGATCCATTTAAAAAACCGACCTCCATGGTCGCGAACATGGATTTGCTTTCTCAAACAGTAGAAGAGGCACTTCAGCATAGACAAATTCAGCCAATTTTAATTGGACCAAACGAATAATAGATTCACTAGAAAATCATGAAAGATTCAAAAAAGATGCTTCAAGCCTTGCTTTTCTATGGTAAAATAAAATGTAAAAAGTCATAGGATGGCCATCCGAAAGAAAAGAATCATGGATGGGTCGGAAGGAGTTTTACTGATGGGAAGAGGATTGCATGTAGCTGTAGTTGGAGCGACTGGAGCTGTCGGTCAACAAATGTTAAAAACACTAGCTGACAGAGATTTTGAAATGGATACACTGACTCTACTATCCTCAAAACGTTCTGCTGGAACAAAAGTGACATTCAGAGGTCAAGAGTATACCGTACAGGAAGCAACACCTGAAAGCTTTGAAGGAGTGAACATTGCATTATTCAGTGCTGGAGGAAATGTTTCCAAGGCGCTAGCTCCTGAAGCGGTCAAACGAGGTGCGATTGTTGTAGACAACACAAGTGCTTTCCGTATGGACGAAAACATCCCTCTTGTCGTACCAGAGGTAAACGAAAAAGACTTGCATGACCATAAAGGAATCATTGCAAACCCTAACTGTTCAACGATTCAAATGGTAGCGGCATTAGAACCGCTACGTCAGGCGTATGGCATGAAAAAAGTCATCGTGTCCACTTACCAAGCCGTATCAGGTGCAGGACATGAAGCTATTGACGAGCTATATAGCCAATCACAAGCCATTTTAAATAAAGAAGATGTGAAGCCGGAAGTCATGCCTTATCAAATTGCATTTAATGCGATTCCGCAAATTGATAAATTCCAAGACAATGGCTACACATTTGAAGAAATGAAAATGATCAACGAAACGAAAAAAATCATGCATATGCCAGAGCTGGAAGTAGCGGCAACATGTGTGAGACTTCCAATTGAAACAGGACATTCAGAATCTGTTTACGTCGAACTAGAATCAAACGACGCAACAGTTGAAGACGTCAAGTCCATTCTAAAAGATGCTCCAGGCATTACACTGCAAGATGATCCGTCTCAGCAAATTTATCCAATGCCTGCAGATGCTGTTGGGAAAAACGACGTATTTGTCGGCCGCATTCGGAAAGATTTGGACCGTCCAAACGGGTTCCATATGTGGATTGTATCTGATAACCTGCTAAAAGGCGCTGCATGGAACTCCGTTCAAATTGCAGAAAGCTTAAAAGCATTAAAATTAGTTTAACATTCAATGGATGATGAGGACGAACAGAAGAGAGTTAGGCATCTTTCGCCTGCTCTCTTCTGTTACGTCAGAATGAACTTGGAGTGAAAACAGTGAAAATAATTGTCCAAAAATTTGGCGGTACATCTGTCAAAGATGATCAAGGTAGAAAAAGGGCACTTGCACATATCTTATCGGCAAAAGAGAAAGGCTATAAGTCGGTTGTCGTCGTATCTGCAATGGGACGAAAAGGCGATCCTTATGCGACAGATACGCTGCTTGGTCTGCTATACGGCAGCGCGCAGCATATGACAAATCGAGAAAAAGACTTGCTCGTTTCCTGCGGAGAGAATATTTCAGCTGTTGTGTTTTCAAGTATGCTGAATGAAAACGGGCTAAAAGCTGTAGCGATGACAGGCGCACAGGCTGGTTTTGTGACAGATAAGGAACATACGAGTGCGAAAATTATTGATATGAAGTGCGAACGTCTCGAGGCGGCACTATCTGAACATGATGTTGTCGTTGTTGCTGGGTTCCAAGGAGCCGCGAAAAATGGAGACGTGACCACAATTGGACGAGGCGGCAGTGATACGTCCGCAGCCGCTTTAGGTGCTGCATTGCAGGCAGACTTTATTGATATTTTTACAGATGTAGAAGGCGTCATGACGGCAGATCCCCGCATTGTTGAAAATGCAAAGCCGCTCAGAGTCGTGACATATACAGAAATTTGCAACCTTGCATATCAAGGAGCAAAAGTCATTCACCCGAGAGCTGTCGAAATTGCGATGCAAGCAAAAGTACCAATGAGGGTTCGTTCAACATACTCTGATGAAGAGGGCACACTCGTCACGTCACACTACTCAGATAAAATGAGCCATGATGTGTACGACCGCCTCATTACGGGTATTGCACATGTCAATGATGTGACGCAAATCAAAGTCCCGGCAAAAGAAGGGCAATACAGCGTCCAAACAGAGGTCTTTAAAGCAATGGCTAATGCACAAATCAGTGTCGATTTCTTCAACATTACACCGAGTGAGATTGTGTATACCGTGACAGGTGCAATGACTGAAAAGGCAACCTCGATCCTAAAAGATCTTGGTTATACGCCAATTGTCACAACAAATTGTGCGAAAGTATCAGCTGTTGGCGCAGGTATCATGGGTGTACCAGGTGTCACATCTAAAATTGTATCGGCTCTATCCGAGCAAAACATTCCGATTTTACAATCGGCTGACAGCCATACGACCATTTGGGTGCTAGTGAACGAAGAAAACATGAGAGCAGCTGTCAATGCCCTGCACGAAGTGTTTGAACTTTCAAGATAAATGTGATTGAATCATGATGAGGTGAAAAAAATGAATTTCGGAAATATCGCAACAGCTATGATTACACCTTTTGATAAAAAGGGCAACATTGATTTCCAAAAGCTATCAATTCTCATTGATTACTTGTTAAAAAACGGCAGTGACTCGTTAGTCGTTGCAGGGACAACAGGCGAATCGCCAACTTTATCGACTGAAGAAAAAGTCGCTCTTTTTCAGCAATCGGTAAAATTAGCAAATGGTCGTTGTAAAATCATTGCAGGAACAGGCAGTAATAATACAAATGCGTCTATCAAACTAACGAAAAAAGCAGAAGAAGCGGGCGTTGATGCAGTGATGCTTGTCGTACCGTACTACAACAAGCCATCACAGGAAGGCATGTATGCACACTTTAAAGCCATTGCCGAGTCTACATCTCTTCCTGTCATGCTTTACAATGTACCAGGGAGAACGGTTGCGTCATTAGCCCCAGAAACAACCATTAAGCTTGCACAAATACCTAACATTGTCGCGATCAAAGAAGCAAGCGGTGATCTTGATGCCATGACAAAAATCATTGCAGAGACACCAGAAGATTTCGATGTCTATTCAGGTGACGACAGCTTAACACTTCCAGCTGTATCTGTTGGTGCAAAAGGAGTGGTCTCTGTGGCGTCTCATATCGTAGGGCTTGATATGCAGCAAATGCTGAAAAGCTATGCTTCAGGTCAAACGGCCAATGCCGCATTCATCCATCAAAAGCTGCTCCCAATCATGAAACAGCTTTTCACAGCGCCAAATCCAACGCCTGTCAAAACAGCTCTTCAGCTGAAAGGACTAGATGTCGGATCGGTTCGTCTTCCGCTTTTACCTTTGTCAGAAGAAGAGAGACTGGATTTAAGCAGCGTCTTAAACAGCTGATCAAAACAAAAGATTTCGTAAGCGGTCATTCTCAGATGTCCCTGAGTATGACCGTTTTTTATACATAAACACTTTCTTAAAATGTGACTTCATCTTGTTTTCTAAAATTAGATTCAGTTATAATAGCATTAAGCGATGATGGACGGGCTTGAGACTAGGAGGAAAAGAATTTTGAAAAAGAAAAATACAGAGAACGTAAGAATTATTGCACTGGGAGGCGTTGGAGAAATCGGGAAAAACTTATATGTCATTGAAATTGATTCGGACATATATGTGGTAGATGCAGGCTTGATGCATCCAGAAAACGAAATGCTAGGCATTGACGTCGTCATTCCTGATATCTCTTATTTAACAGAACGTGCTGATCGGGTGAAAGCAATCTTTCTTACCCACGGACATGATGAAGCAATCGGAGGCGTATTCCATTGCTTAAGCAAATTGTCTGTACCAGTTTACGGAACGAAGCTGACCCTTGCGTTACTTCGAGAAAAATTAAAACAGTATGGCTTCAATCAAAAAGCTGACTTGCGAGAGGTACATGCAAAATCAGTCATTACGTTTGAAACAACAAAGGTTTCATTCTTTAGAACGAATCACAGCATCCCTGATTCAGTTGGGATCAGCTTCAAAACCTCTCTTGGTTCAATCGTATGCACAGGTGATTTTAAATTTGATCAAACCCCAGCGCTTAACCAAGCCTGTGACATCGGAGAGATTGCGAAAATTGGAAACAATGGCGTTTTAGCACTTCTTTCAGACAGTGTCAATGCTGAAAAACCAGGTTATACACCTTCTGAGGCGCTCGTCCAAGACGAAATCTCAAATGCGATGTACAATGCTGAAAATCGTGTCATTGTGGCTGTATCTTCATCTAACATTAACCGAGTGCAGCAGATCATTAATGCAACAAATCAAAATGGCCGTAAGCTTGCCGTAGCAGGAAAGAATATGATGACGACTCTTCAGCTTGCGATCAAACTTGGTTATGTCACAGCAGACGAAGAATTATTTGTACCAGTTCAAGAAGTGAAGAAAATGGCGAAAAACGATGTGGTCGTTCTGACAGCTGGAAGCCACGGAGAGCCTCTTGCTGCGTTAACAAAAATGGCGAAACAAAATCACAAACAGCTTCATATTGAAAAAGATGACACGGTTGTGATTGCATCTACACCTCTTCCTGGACAAGAACTCACCTATTCAAAAACAGTGGATTTCCTTACAAGAAGCGGCGCACAAGTCATTTTTGCGCAAAAACGTGTGCATGTTTCTGGACATGGCTGCCAAGAAGAGTTAAAGCTCATGCTGAACTTACTAAAGCCGAAGTATTTAATTCCGGTGAATGGCGAATATCGTATGCAAAAAGCACATTCTCGTGTTGCTGAAGAAGTGGGAATGAAACGCAGTGACATTTTCTTGATTGATAAAGGGGATGTTGTGGAGTTTAGAGGACAGAACGTCAAGATTGGTGAAAAAGTTCACCAAGGCAATATTTTGATCGATGGTCTTGGCGTTGGTGATATTGGAAACATTGTGTTACGCGATAGACGCCTATTGTCTCAAGATGGTATCTTAATTGTCGTCATTACACTTGATAAACAAAAGAAACAATTAATTTCTGGACCTGAAATTATTACAAGAGGGTTTGTGTATGTCAGAGAATCTGAAGAGCTGATTGTGAAAGCGACAGAAATGGTCAAAGGGATTGTCAAAGAGCAAACGGAAAACTCAATTGTTGAATGGTCAACATTGAAACAATCCATGCGCGACGTACTCAATCAATTCCTATATGAAAAAACAAAACGTAAGCCGATGATCATTCCAATTATTATGGAAGTATGATGAGAAAGCCCAAGGAGCATAAGCTCTTTGGGCTTTTTTGATGTGGCGTGAGGAATGCGGATTGAATACGGCCTTCTTGTTCATAATAGGAGGAGAGTTTGAGGAAAGGATGGAGACAAATGGACGAAAAAAATGAACAGCAGCCTGAGCGAAAGCCAGAAGAAAAAGACAGCATTATGAGCAAAATACAGCAGCTTGGTGAAACAGCCATACCACAGCTGCCGCAAGATACAAATATCCATTGCCTTACCATTATTGGACAAATTGAAGGCCACATGCAGCTTCCACCACAAAATAAAACAACCAAATATGAGCATGTCATACCGCAAATCGTAGCAGTAGAGCAAAACCCAAAAATTGAAGGGCTTTTGATCATCTTAAATACAGTAGGCGGCGATGTTGAAGCGGGACTAGCGATTGCAGAAATGCTTGCATCTTTATCAAAACCGACTGTATCGATTGTACTTGGCGGCGGCCACTCTATTGGTGTCCCGATTGCTGTATCGTGTGACTATTCCTATATTGCGGAAACAGCCACGATGACCATTCATCCTGTGCGTTTAACCGGTCTTGTGATTGGTGTCCCGCAAACCTTTGAATACTTAGATAAAATGCAGGAAAGAGTCATTAACTTTGTGACAAGCCACTCCAATATTACAGAAGAGAAGTTCAAAGAGCTCATGTTCTCAAAAGGCAATTTGACAAGAGACATTGGAACAAATGTTGTTGGTCATGAGGCAGCAGAATACGGACTCATGAATGAAGTAGGCGGTGTAGGACAAGCGATTAAAAAGTTGAATGAGCTGATTGGAGAAAGGGCATCTCAAAACGAGGGGCTGATCCAATGATTTTATACACACCTATGCCATATGAAGCCATTTACGCGGAGGAACAAGGAGACCGGAAACTTCAGCAGGTAAACATCCAAGGCGTGCCAGTTATGGTTGAAATGAAAGAGGATGAAGCAGAAATCGTTCAAGTCATGAGCACCAACCCAATGGACTTTCTGAATCAAGAGCTTGCACCAGGCAAGCGATTGAAGTTACAATTAGGCTCCAATCAAACCGACTCATATGAATGATTCTATGCTATAATAAAGGGAAAACTTACAACAAGATGCAGCAGCCAAAACCAGGCTGCTTTCTTTCTGATCTTTCGGTAGGTTATATTTTCTTTCGTAGTAAGGTGATGAGTATGGCTAAAAAGAGAAAACGGAAAACGAGAAAAAAACAAAATAAACAGCTAAAACTGAAATATGAATTAAATGGGTTAGTCTGTATTGCCATAGCGATCATCGCCATTTTACAGCTAGGCGTCGTAGGACAAACCTTCGTACATTTATTCCGATTTTTTGCAGGTGAATGGTTCATTCTCTGCCTTATCGGATTATTTCTTTTTGGCGTGACCATCTTCTGGAAAAAACAAATCCCAGATATGTTGACAAGGAGAAAGGCAGGGCTATACTGCATCATTGCGAGTATCTTGCTTTTGTCTCATGTGAAGCTTTTTCAGCACCTTTCATCTGCGGGTGCGATAGGCTCTCAAAGTGTGATCAGAAATACATTTGAGCTTTTCTTGATGGACATGAAAGGTGAGACGGGGTCGCCTGATTTAGGAGGCGGCATGATCGGTGCCGTATTATTTGCTGCTTCTTATTTCTTATTTGCACAAGCAGGCTCTCAAATCATGGCAATCGTTCTGATGCTGATTGGAATTGTTCTGATTACAAATCGATCTCTTCAAGAAATGGTGAAAAAAGTGACGCTGCCTGTCTCGCAATTTATGGTGAAGCAGTGGAAAGCGTTTGTTGAAGATATGAAAGGAATCAGGCAGGCGAAAAAGAGCGCGCCCTCTCAGAAAACGGTCGAAAAGAAAAAACGGTCTCGTATTCAAGAAGAGGACGAAGATGATCAGATCTTAATGGAAGAGGAAACACCGGTGCCTGACAATAGTCAGCCGATTATCTCAAGCTTTGCTGACAGAGATGACATTCTCACCCCGCTCGTTCAAAAAGAGCAGGCGGCAAAAGAGACTTCACCTCTTCAAGAATCTGTGCAAAGTACGCCGGTTCCATCAGATTCAGCTGATGAACCAAAAGAGGCGCCGCCGATGACGTTTACGGAACTTGAAAACAAAGATTACGAATTGCCGTCACTGGATATTTTGGCAGAGCCGCAGCACTCAGGGCAGCAAACAGACAAGAAAAATATATACGAAAATGCAAGAAAGCTTGAAAAAACGTTTCAAAGCTTTGGCGTCAAAGCAAAAGTCACACAGGTTCACCTAGGACCAGCCGTTACCAAATATGAGGTCTATCCAGATGTCGGCGTGAAGGTAAGTAAAATCGTCAATCTAAGTGATGACTTAGCCCTTGCTCTCGCAGCAAAAGATATTCGGATTGAGGCGCCGATTCCTGGTAAATCAGCCATCGGTATTGAGGTTCCGAATGCAGAAATTGCGATGGTTTCTTTAAAAGAGGTATTAGAATCGAAGCAAAATGACCGTCCAAATGCCAAGCTACTGATTGGACTCGGCCGCAATATTTCGGGTGAAGCCGTTCTAGCTGAAATGAACAAAATGCCGCATTTACTTGTAGCAGGTTCGACTGGAAGCGGAAAAAGTGTGTGTATCAATGGCATTATCACAAGTATTCTGATGAGAGCGAAACCTCATGAAGTGAAAATGATGATGATTGATCCGAAAATGGTTGAACTAAATGTGTATAATGGCATTCCGCATCTGCTCGCTCCCGTTGTAACGGACCCTAAGAAAGCCTCACAGGCACTGAAAAAAGTCGTCAGTGAAATGGAACGCCGCTATGAATTATTTTCTCATACGGGGACAAGAAATATTGAAGGGTACAATGATTACATTAAACGAATGAATCAATCAGAAGAGGCGAAACAGCCAGAACTTCCTTATATTGTTGTCATTGTAGACGAGCTTGCAGATTTAATGATGGTCGCTTCCTCTGATGTGGAAGATTCGATTACAAGACTTTCGCAAATGGCTCGTGCAGCCGGAATTCATTTAATTATTGCCACACAAAGACCTTCTGTCGATGTCATTACAGGTGTCATTAAAGCCAACATCCCATCTCGCATTGCCTTTAGCGTGTCCTCGCAAACCGATTCAAGGACGATCCTTGATATGGGGGGCGCAGAAAAACTGCTCGGCAGAGGGGATATGCTGTTTCTACCAGTTGGAGCAAACAAACCAGTTCGTGTGCAGGGCGCCTTTTTATCAGATGAAGAAGTAGAACATGTCGTTGATCATGTGATCACTCAGCAAAAAGCACAATATCAAGAAGAAATGATTCCAACTGAAGAAACACAGGATCAGCTTACAGCTGTGGATGACGATTTATATGATGAAGCAGTGGAACTCATCATCGGCATGCAGACGGCTTCTGTCTCTATGCTTCAAAGAAGATTCCGTATCGGCTATACCCGGGCCGCCCGCCTGATTGACGCAATGGAAGAGCGAGGCGTTGTCGGTCCTTATGAAGGAAGTAAACCGAGAGAAGTCCTGCTTTCAAAAGAACAATATGACGAGCTCTCTTCATAAATCGAAGAGAGCTTTCTAAAAAAAGTGAACGATAGTATGATTATGTTAACTGGAAGTCAGACTATATATTTATTTGCAAAAACATGATATAGTTATGTTCAACTTATCTCGGAATAGAGATTTCTCATCTTATCATTTGCATTGATTAGACGGAGGGAAAACATGTCGACCAAAACAGACAATCGCCATTTATATTTGAAAGTGATTGACCGTATTAAAGAAGATATACAATCAGGCGTATATGCCGAAAAAGAGAAACTACCTTCTGAATTTGAGCTCTCAAAGCTTTTAGGCGTGAGCAGAGCGACACTGCGTGAAGCCCTTCGTATATTAGAAGAAGAGAAATATTTAATTAGAAGGCATGGTGTGGGTACGTTCGTCAACACAAGACCACTCTTTTCAACAGGCATAGAACAGCTGGCAAGTGTCACGAAAATGATAGAGCAGGTCAATATGACGCCTGGTACCATCTTTTTATCCTCGCAAGAAGGGGAGCCAACAGAGAATGATGTGATTCGTTTTCAGTGTGATGAATCTGATGAGATTTTTTCAATGGAGCGCGTTCGAACGGCCGATGGACAGCCCGTGGTTTACTGCTTAGATAAAATTCCGGTCAAGCATCTTCCTGCATCTTTTACACATGAAGAAGAGTCTCTTTTTGAGCTGTTTGGAAGAGAACCACACAGCGGGATTAAATATGCAGTTGCTGACATTGAACCAATCGGCTACCACGATCAGGTTTCACCGATACTAGAATGTGACCCTGAAACAGCATTATTATTACTGAAACAAATACACTATGATCAGGATGATCAGCCGGTCTTATACTCGCTAAATTATTTTCGAGCGGATAAATTCAGCTTTCATGTGATACGTAAACGATTTTAACGAGCAGTCGCTTTCATAAGCGGTTGCTTTTTGTTTGCCCATACATAATACCCGTAAAACTTGCCACACTAATACGTAACAGTATATAGAATTGGGTGAATGATGTTGGGCGAGAAAACAGTCAGTAAAAAGAATATTATTGCATTATCATCAGTGCCTTTAATCATGACACTTGGGAACTCGATGCTCATTCCCGTATTGCCACAGATAGAAAAGACACTTTCCATTACTTCCTTTCAAGTCTCCCTCATTATTACGGTATACTCCGTTGTCGCGATCTTATGTATTCCGATCGCCGGCTATTTATCAGATCGAATCGGGCGAAAAAAGGTACTCCTGCCGTGTCTGTTAATCGCAGGACTTGGAGGGGCTGTGGCAGCAGTTGCCTCAACGATCATGAAAGAACCGTACATGTGGATTCTATTTGGCAGGGTCCTTCAAGGTGTTGGCTCAGCCGGGGCAGCGCCTGTCGTGATGCCGTTTATTGGAGATTTGTTTCATGATGATGAAGAAGTCAGTGCGGGACTAGGCGCCATTGAAACCTCTAACACAGCTGGAAAGGTATTGAGCCCGATTATTGGGGCGCTTTTGGCTTCATGGTTTTGGTTTGTGCCGTTTTGGTTTATTCCGTTCTTCTCAATCATCAGCTTTCTCATGGTACTGTTCATGGTAGAATCCGCGAAAAAAGAGGAGGACCCGCCTTCATTTAAAGAATTTTTAAAATCAACAAAGACCATATTTAAGCATGAAGGACGCTGGCTGTATGCCATTTTTGCAATTGGCGGTTTTATTATGTTTCTTCTTTTTGGTGTGCTTTTTTACTTATCTGATAACCTAGAGGCAGCTTATCAAATTAAGGGTGTCAAAAAAGGGCTCCTGCTTAGCATTCCGCTCCTTTTTCTATCCATCAGCTCATACGTTGCTGGGAAAACGATTGGAAAAGAAAAAGGGAAAATGAGAATCTTTTTAATCGTAGGCATGGCCTTGTTATCACTTTCCTATATGTTTTTATGGTGGAATCACAGCTTTTACGTATTGTTTACCTGCTTAAGCATTGGTGGTGTTGGCATCGGTATTGTCCTGCCTGCACTTGATGCCCTGATCACAGAAGGAATTGAAAAAGAGCAGTGCGGAACCATTACGTCGTTTTACAGCAGTATGCGTTTTATCGGTGTCGCTTTAGGACCTCCGATTTACGCTTATCTCATGGATAAAGGGGACTCCATCGTTTTTATTCTCTCGACCATTTGCAGTCTTATTTCTCTATTTTTGGTCATCTTCTTCATCCAGCCAGATGAAGAAGATGAAAGTGAACAATTAAAAACGGTTTAATCTAGAAAAAAGACGGTATTTTGCCATCTTTTTTCTTTTTTATAAATTGACATGTAAAATTTTGATAGTTAAACTAATGTATAGTAATATCTTTTAAATTATTCCAAGCAGGAGGTGTTCAAAAACGTTCATTTTCTGTCCTTCTTTAGGCAGAAATTGAGTTCGCGTGGTGATGATGAATGTGTGTTTCTTCAACACGAAAAGACAATTGAATAGGTCATCCTGCCATTAGCACGTTGAAGGAGACGCAGTCAGCACTTCAGACACGCTCAAATATAGCAAATTGATTGATGAACTAGAAGGAGCTTGAAGCAGTAATGTTGCAAATAATTAAAGCAAGATGGATTGTATTAGTGGTGTGGATGATAACAGCTGTGATTCTGTTTATTACTGCGCCCAATTTAGAGGAATTAACAAGAGAAAAAGGGCAATTAAAGGTTCCGGAGGGGACACCAACAGCTGAGGCACTTCACTTATTGGATAAGCTCACAGATCAAAACGGGAAAAAAGATACGGGTGTTATTGTATTCTCCGAACAACATCTGTTCCCTAAGAAAGAGCAGGAATTAAAAAAGGCTTTATCTGCACTCATGACACATGCTCCAGACCTCCACATTGACGGAATTACTTCGTATTTTCATGTAGATCCGGACATTCAAAAACAACTTTTATCAAAGGATAAAAGTACACTTCTTGTTCCATTCAAATTCGACCACTACGAAACAAAAGCTGTGAAGATTAAAGAACAAATTGAGGAAGTTTTAAAGCCCTATCATGTCTCATATGAAATGACGGGACAAAAATTTGTGGATTCAGATGTCATTCAAAGCTCTCAACAAGGTCTGAAGAAAACTGAACTTATAACGATCATTTTTATTTTCTTTATTTTAATCATTGTTTTCAGATCGATTTTGGCACCTGTTGTTCCGCTCATTACGATCGGCATTTCTTATGCTGTCAGCCGTTGTATTGTGGCTTTTCTAGTAGAATATATGCAATTTCCTCTATCTAATTTTACTCAGATTTTTATGGTAGCGATTATGTTCGGTATAGGAACAGATTATTGTATTTTGCTTTTAAGCCGTTTTAAAGAAGAAATCGGTCAAGGTCGTGATGTCAAAGAGTCAATTATCATCACATATAAATGTGCAGGGAAAACGGTCCTTTTCAGTGGCTTAGCCGTGTTAGTCGGCTTCTCAAGCATTGGGTTTGCCAAATTTCAATTGTATCAATCAGCTGTTAGTGTTGCTGTAGGAGTTGGCATCCTGCTGATCGCCCTTGTCACCATCGTTCCCTTTTTTATGTCTGTTTTTGGAAAATCCCTTTTCTGGCCATCTAAAAGAGAAAACATTCGCCACCCGCAAAGTAAAATGTGGGAATGGGCTGGGCGTTTTTCATTTAAAAGGCCACTGATCAGCCTAGGTTTAGTTGCACTCATTACGGTGCCTCCTATTCTGATGTACGACGGGACTCTTTCTTATAACAGCTTAAATGAGATTGGGACAAAGTATGAATCAGTGTCTGCATTTAATACGATATCAGAGCAATTTGGCTTTGGGGAAGCGCTGCCCCTGAATGTACTTGTTGAAAGTGACAATAAGTTAGATAACCAAGAAAAGATTGTCATGATTGAAAAACTGACCCGTAAATTAAATGACATTGACGAAGTAAAAACGGTCCGTAGTGTCACTCGGCCTGTTGGAGATGGGCTAAGTCAGCTTTACGTCACCTCTCAAGCAAAAGAGCTGGGCGGAGAACTAGGAAAAGGCCATGAAGGAATTGGGAAAATTTCAGATGGTTTGACCGAAACAAATCTTGCCCTTCTTAAACAAAAACCAAAAATTCAACAATCCGCTAAAGGCATTGATCAGCTGATTGATGGAACAAAAGCGATCAAAAGCGGCATTGGAGAAGTAAGGGTGTCCCTGATCTCTTTAGAAGATGGGGTGAGGCGCAGTAAAGATGGCGTCGGAACCATTCGAAGTAAAATCAAAGAAGCAAAAAAGGAATTAGAGCAAGAATATCGAAGCAGTGAAACGATGATTCAAGAGCTTAAACGAATGGTGAGTACGCTTGAACGTCATGCGAAATCAAATCAGCAGCTGATAACCACCATTAAAAAAGTAAAAAGTTCGTATGAAAATGTATCGTTTGAAGCACTTGAAAAACGGCTGCCAGAAGTAAAAGATATGGATGAATATAAAGAAATCAAGGAAGTATTCAAAAACACAAAAGGAATGCTTGATCAAGCAGGGAACCAAATGAATCTGTATGAAGAGGAAGCCTCTGTCTTTAAAGAAAAGATCAAGAAAGCAGATTCAGTGATTCAAAGCCTATCAAGCAAGCAAAAAGAAGTAAAACGTCAAGTACAAGCGCTCATGGAAGGGCTCGATCAAGTTTATAACGGTCTTGAACAAACAAATGAGGGCCAAAAACAATTGATTAAAGAAATGCCTAAAATTGAAGATGGCGCAGACAAGCTGACAGACGGCCAAAAAGCCATCAAAAAAGGATTTAGTCAGCTTTCATCAAAACTCACATTGTTAACAGATGGTTTAGATGAAAGTATTGAAGGGCTTGAGCAGGTCAAAAGCGGCTTCACAGAGGCGGACGGTTATTTAAAGCAGCTTCAGAAAGCGCCAGATGAAGAAATAACAGGCTGGTTTATTCCAGAAGAAGTGCTGAAACGCCATGAATTTAAGCAAATCTTTCATACGTATATGTCTCCAGATCGTAAATTAACATCCTTTGAAGTTATTTTAAATGTGAATCCATACAGCAATGAAGCGATGAAAGGTGTTGCGAAAATTGAGGACACCCTTGATCAATATTTACCTGTCAGCGGGTTAAAGAATGCAAATTACGGTGTGTCTGGTATCTCAAGTTTAAATGTAGATTTAAAAGAAACATCTGACGGTGACTTTATTCGAACGGTCATTTTCATGTTAGTTGGCATCTTTATCATTTTAATTATATTATTACGGTCAATCGTCATGCCGATATACTTAACACTTTCACTCATTTTAACGTATTTTACATCCGTCGGTTTAACAGAATGGATCTTTAAAACATTTTTTGGCTACGACGGTCTCAGCTGGGCTGTCCCATTTTTCAGCTTTGTCATTCTTGTCACCCTTGGTATTGATTATTCGATCTTTCTAATGGATCGCTTTAATGAATGGAAGGGAGAGCATGTGCAAGCATCAATGATATCAGCGATGAGAAATATGGGTTCCGTCATTATTTCGGCAGTCGCGATATTAGCGGGGACCTTTGCCGCTATGCTGCCGTCCGGTGTATTATCACTTGTTGAAATTGCAACGGTCATACTCATTGGGCTTTTATTATATGCGCTTGTTGTATTACCGCTCTTCATCCCGGTCATGGTTCGTATTTTCGGTAAATGGAATTGGTGGCCTTTTAGAATGAAATAACGACCGGCGTCTCTGCTTATAGCAGAGGCGTTTTTATTTCCTATCCTTTCCTCTGATTGATATAATGTCTATTAAATGGCTGTTTTACGTATATATCAGCTATGTTCTAATACATAATAAATAGGATGAACAAAGGAGGTTTCTCATGACGTACTTACAAGAGAAGACACTAGACACACCTGGTCTTCATACTCATATTGTCAAAACAGAAAAATTTAAAACGGTCACAATCCTTTTTAAAATGCTCGCGCCTCTATCGAAAGATGACGTCACCATGCGTTCACTTTTCCCGCATGTGCTGTTAAGAGGAACAGAGAAAATGCCGAAAACAGGAGAATTGCGTGCTTATTTTGATGAGCTTTATGGTGCTACGGTTTCAGCAGACATGGCGAAAAAAGGGGAGAATCACATCATTACCTTCCGCCTGGAAATGGCGAATGAGAAATATTTAAAGGATCAAACCCCTTTACTAGAAAAAGGGATTGCCTTACTATCTGATCTACTATTCCATCCGTATGTTGAAAATGGAGCGTTTAGTCAATTATATGTAGATCAAGAAAAACGCACTTTAAAACAGCGAATTCAAGCTGTGTATGATGATAAAATGCGTTACTCGAACTTAAGGCTTGTGCAGGAAATGTGCAAAGGTGAACCGTATGCACTGCACGTCAATGGAGAAATGGAAGATATCGAAACGATCACAGCTCAATCGCTGTTTGAAGCATATAAGCATGCGCTTCAAACAAATCAGCTTGATCTTTATGTTGTGGGAGATGTAGACGAACAAGACATCAGCCGAATGGTCTCTCAATACTTCAAAACAAGTGATAGAGAACCGGTTAAACAACACGCTGAATCAACAAGCACGCAAAGAGAAGCAAAAGAAGTCATCGACGAAGAAGACGTGAAGCAAGGCAAACTGAATATCGGCTTTCGCACGCATACGACGATTGCAGATGACGATTATCCGGCTTTGCATTTGTTTAATGGCATATTCGGCGGCTTCTCGCACTCGAAGCTATTCATCAATGTTCGGGAAAAAGCAAGTCTTGCGTACTACGCTGTGTCTAGACTTGAGAGCTTTAAAGGCTTGATGATGGTCATGTCAGGGATTGAAGTCGGCAACTATCAGCAGGCAGTAGACATCATTAAAGAACAATTTGAAGCGATGCAAAAAGGTGATTTTTCAAATGAAGCGATTGACCAAACAAAAGCTGTCGTCAAAAATCAGCTACTTGAAACGATCGATACATCTTATGGGACAGCGGAATACCTGTATCAGCATGCCGTTGTGCCAACAGGGGAAACACTTGATTCCTTTTTAGAAGCACTTGACCGAGTGACAAAAGAGGATATTATCAAAGTGGGTCAGAAAATCGAATGGGATACGACCTATTTTCTTAAAGGAACGGAGGGAGCTTCATGACAGTGAAAACAATTCAATTCGACCAGCTGCAAGAAATGGTCTATCACGAAAAAATGGAGAGCGGACTTGACGTCTATGTGCTCCCAAAGCAAGGGTTTAACAAAACCTATGCGACTTTTACAACCAAATATGGCTCTGTCGATAACGAATTTGTGCCGCTTGGCAAAGCAGACATGATTCGAGTGCCTGACGGAATTGCCCATTTCTTAGAGCATAAACTGTTTGAAAAAGAAGACGGAGACGTATTTCATACATTTAGTAAACAAGGAGCATCCGCAAATGCTTTTACGACATTTACGAGAACAGCTTACTTATTCTCAAGCACCTCAAATGTCGAACAAAATCTTGAGACACTCATTGATTTTGTTCAAGAGCCTTATTTTACTGAAAAAACGGTCGAAAAAGAAAAGGGCATCATTGGTCAAGAGATTAACATGTATGATGACAATCCGGATTGGCGTTTATTCTTCGGTCTGATTGAAAATCTATATCAAGAGCACCCTGTGAGAATTGATATAGCTGGAACTGTAGAAAGTATTGCTCCGATTACAAAAGATCATTTGTATGAATGCTATGAAACGTTCTATCACCCGAGTAATATGCTTCTATTTGTTGTCGGTCCCGTTGACCCGAAGCAAATATTAGACCAAGTTCGAGCGAATCAGGCTAAAAAGCCATTTACAGACCAGCCAGAGATCAAACGAAAAGACATCAATGAGCCTGAAGGTGTGTACCGAAAAGAGTACGAACTTCCAATGAACGTACAAGGCTCGAAATGTATGTTCGGTTTGAAAACTAAGAATCCTCATAAAAAAGGAAATGAGTTGCTAAAACATGAACTCGGAATGAATCTCATTTTAGAGACGCTGTTTGGTAAAAGCTCCTTACAATATGAACAAATGTATGAAAAAGGCTTAATTGATGAGACCTTCAGCTACGATTATACGGAAGAAGGCGGCTTTGGCTTCACGTCAGTTGGCGGAGATACAAATGATCCTGATCAGCTGGCAAAAGTATTAAAAGAAACCCTTCTTCAAGCAAAGAACTTGATCTCAGAAGAGAAAATTGAGCTCGCGCGTAAGAAGAAAATCGGCAGCTTTTTAAAAGCCATGAACTCTCCTGAATACATTGCGAATCAATTCACTCGATATGCGTTCTTAGAAATGAGTTTATTTGATGTCGTGCCAGTGCTTGAGCAAATTCAATTAACAGATATTCAGCAGATATTAGAGGAAGAAATCGATGAAGAGCGGATGTCTGTTTTCAAAGTAGTCCCGAAAACAAAATAAATGATAAAGACAAACTCAAGTCAAAAGAGTTTGTCTTTTTTATGTTCAATTGAAGCAAGCGTTTGCTTTGTGAAGATAATGATTGACAATTGTTTTGGTTATTAGTTAAACTCTTTAATAGTTAAACACTTAAACTAAAAAAGGAGCAGCGTATGGAACAAAATAAAATTGCACAGCTCATTCAGAGATATGCAGACGTCTATCTCATGATGGAAAAAAAGGTATCGAGTATGATCACGGAAAAGCTTGATAAAGAGCTGACACTTGATCAGTATTACTCGCTTCGATACATCAATTTACATCCTGGATGTACCTCAACTGACCTTGCAAATGTATGCAATGTCAACAAAAGTGCGGTAACCTCCATGACCAATCGTCTTTTTACAAAAAACTATATTGTCCGTGAGCACGATAAAGCCGATCGAAGAAATGTTCACCTGTACGTTACGCCAGAGGGCAAAGATGTGGTCAGCCGAATGGAAAAACAGCTTCAGGATTTAGTTCGATCTTATTTTGAAAAGCTGGAAGAAAAAGAAATGGAATCATTTATTCAAACATATGAAAAGATCTATCAAGTAATCATCGAAGAGGAGGCACAAAGTACTAATGAAAGCAATCATAAAGGGTAGATGGCTGATCACGATTTTATGGATCGTATTAGCGGCAGTGTTACTCATCACCGCTCCTAATATGGCGCAATTAACAAAAGAAAAAGGGCAAATTTCAGTACCAGACGGCTATCCGTCCTCATATGCAAATCAGTTATTAAAGAAAATGTCTGAAAACGGTGATACAGAAAAATCAATTGTCATTGTCTTTCAAGAAAAGAACATCGTCAAAGAAAGAGAAACATCTTTAAAAAAGGCAATGGAGATTTTAGAAAAGGACCAAGATCTACATGTCGAGGACATCACTTCTTATTTTGACGCCAATAAAGATATCAAAAAACAGATGCTCTCTAAAGATCGCACGACGCTCCTTGTTCCAGTTACATATGACTCAAACAAAATCAAAGCTTCCGATTTTAAAGAAAGAGTCAATGAAAAGCTGAAGAGCTTAAATCTGACATATGAAATGACAGGACAGCCGTTAATTGATGATGACGTGATCACAAGCTCGCAAGAAGGTCTGAAGAAAACAGAGTTCATTACGATTGGGTTTATTCTCATCGTTCTTGTCCTTGTCTTTAGATCAGCTGTGGCGCCTTTCGTTCCATTAGTCGCAGTAGCTTTGTCTTACTTGGTGAGTCAATCCATCGTGGCTTATTTAGTTAAATATCTCGACTTCCCGCTCTCGACCTTTACCCAAATTTTCATGGTCGCGATCATGTTTGGAATAGGAACAGACTACTGCATTCTACTTCTCAGCCGCTTTAAAGAAGAGATCGCACACGGTAAAGATAAAATTGAGGCGATTCTCATTACGTATAAAACAGCAGGGAAGACTGTTTTATTCAGCGGAATTGCTGTGCTCATCGGTTTTACATGTATTGGTCTGGCACAGTTTCAGCTCTATAAATCAGCTGTTGCAGTAGCAGTTGGTGTCGCTGTGCTCATTGTGGCGCTTCTCACGATTGTTCCATTCTTTATGGCGGTTTTAGGAAAAGTGTTATTTTGGCCGATTAAAGGTGATATTGCGCATCCGCAGTCAAAAATGTGGGAAACAGCAGGTCGCTTTTCATTTAAAAAACCACTTTTTAGTTTATTAATCGTAGGAATCATTACGCTTCCGCCCATTCTCATGTATAAAGGAACGCTTTCTTATAATAGCTTAGATGAAATCGGTAATAAATATGAATCAGTCAATGCATTCAATACGATTTCCGACAAATTTGGGCCAGGAGAAGCTCTACCGGCAACGATTGTCGTGAAATCAGCTGATCTGTTAGACAACAATAAAGGGCTGATTGCTGTTGAAAAACTCAGCCGTGCAATTGAACAAACAGATGGCGTAAGTAAAGTGAGAAGTGCGACACGTCCTGTCGGTAAAGGGCTAAGTGATCTATACGTGAAATCACAAGCCAAAGAACTGAATACCGGACTTGATAAAAGTAATGAAGGCTTAAAAAAAATCCAAGATGCACTGACGACAATGAGTCAATCCATTGAGGATCAAACGCCGCAAATCAAATCATCTGGAAAGGGCATTAACAAATTGATTTCTGGTACAGAATCAGTGCAAACAGGCATTCAAAATATCGAAAAATCGTTAAGAGATTTACAAAGCGGAATCGATCAAAACAAAAACGGTGTTGCACAGATTAAAGAAAAAATTAAAGGTGCGAAAAAAGAATTAACGGCCCAAGTCGCACAAGTGAATCAGCAAGTGTCGCTGTATAAAAACATTTCCAAAGAATTAAAGGCAGCATTGGCGCAGGTGGATACGTCATCCTCTGCCGCAGCGGATGTAAAAGCATTAATCACACAAGCAAATAAACAGTTTAGTACACTTGAAAAACAAATTCCGCAGGTGAAAGAAAATCAATCGTATCAAGCCATCAAAGCTTCATATAATGAACTTTCTACGACGTTGCAAGAGGGGGCAAAACAGGCAGACAGCTATGCCAAACAAGCGAAAGAAGCTAGAAAACAGCTTGAAGCAGCGGATGCCTTTATCGCAAAAGCTAGAGAGCAGCAAAACGTTTTGACGAGTCAAATCGATGAACTCATTGCTGGCTTAGATGCAATTGAAACTGGATTGGATAAAACGTCTAAAGGTCAAGGGCAAATAGCTGATAATATGCCAAAGCTTGCAAATGGTGCCGGGCAAGTGATTGATGGTCAAAAACAAATGAAAGAAAAGATTGGCGGCTTCGGTGATGACCTGACCAAGCTGACAGACGGGCTGAACAAAAGCGTCGATGGCTTGGAGAAAATTTCAAGCGGACTAATGGGTGCAGGTGACTACTTAGACGAACTGAAAAATGCACCAGATCAAGACATGGCCGGCTGGTTTATCCCAAAAGACGTGCTGAAAAACAAAGCATTTAAGCAAGTATTTGATTCATACATGTCGGATGACCGCAAGATGACAAAGATTGATGTCATTTTAGAAAAAAATCCATATGGTAATGAAGCCTTGTCGACGATCAAACAAGTAGAAGCTTCTGTCGAGCGGGCACTTCCTGAAACAAATTTAAAAGATGCATCATTTGGTGTTTCAGGTGTATCAAGTATGAATGCTGATTTAAAACAGCTGTCAGACCAAGATTTCAATAAGACGGTTCTTTACATGATGATCGGTATTTTCCTCATCCTTGTGATCCTGTTCCGTTCGCTTGTGATGCCACTGTACTTAGTAGGTTCACTTATTTTGACTTACTTTACAGCTATCGGAATGACAGAATTTATTTTCACTCATTTCTTCGGATATCCGGGCATTAACTGGGCGGTTCCATTCTTTGGATTTGTCATATTAATGGCGCTCGGAGTCGATTATTCGATTTTCTTAATGGAGAGGTTCAATGAATACAAAACAAAAGACATTCAGTTTGCGATGACCGAATCAATGAAGAATATGGGCTCTGTCATTATGTCTGCTGCTGTTATTTTGGCAGGAACATTTGCAGCCATGCTTCCTTCAGGAGTGCTGTCTCTCCTGCAGATTGCAACACTTGTTCTCACAGGACTTTTGCTGTACGCACTCGTTGTGCTACCATTGTTCGTACCTGTGATGGTGAAATTGTTCGGATCAGCGAACTGGTTCCCATTTAAACGAAAAGAATAGATATTTCAAATAGAAAGTAGGAATCCATGTGATGAGTCGATGGGCGCTGATAACAGGTGCCAGTGGCGGGATTGGGCAGGCTGCGGCAAAAAAGCTCGCCCAGGAAGGCTGCCATGTGATACTCCATTATCACAAAAATGAACAGACAGCCGTGCAGCTTGCCGCTGAGCTGGAAGAAACATGTCATATTCAGACGCATGTCGTTCAAGCGGATTTAGCCAAAATGGGCGGTGCAGATGAGCTCGTCAGCCGTCTGCCCGTATCTCCGGATATTCTTGTGTTAAATAGCGGTAAGAGTCATGTCGGATTAGTGACAGATACAGAAAAAGACGTATTAGCCAGTATGGTGCAGCTTCATGTGACAAGTCCATATGAGCTCACCCAGCACCTATTGCCAGCCATGATTCAAAAAAAAACAGGTCATATCGTTGCGATAAGCTCGATATGGGGTGAAACAGGTGCATCGTGTGAAGTGCTGTACAGCATGGTGAAGGGGGCGCAAAATGCGTTTATTAAAGGTCTGGCGAAAGAGCTTGCCCCAAGTGGAATTAGAGCAAATGCTGTTTCACCAGGTGCTGTCCATACAGACATGATGAAAAGCTTCACACAAGAAGATATTGACATGCTGGAGGAAGAAATCCCGCTTGGCCGGCTTGCATCACCTGAGGAGATTGCTGATGTCATTTGGTTTCTCGCCTCAAAGCAGTCAAGTTATATGACAGGTCAAATTTTATCCGTTAATGGCGGATGGTACTGTTAAAAAACGTGTATAATTCGTCTCTCCATGACAAAAGCTATGGCTGTAATTCATCTTTTCGAATGGAGGAATCGACATGTCAGTACTTGAGAACTGGGACCATTGGAAAAACTTTTTAGGTGACCGTTTAAATCATGCGCAGGATAAAGGCTTAAAAGATGATACCATCAATAACCTTGCGTATGAAATTGGCGGATATTTAGCTAACGAAGTTGAAGCAAAGAACGAGCAAGAAAGAGTACTTGCTGACCTTTGGAGCGTTGCATCAGAAGATGAGCAGCGCGCTATTGCCAATATGATGGTCAAACTGGTTGAAAATAATAGCTCGCACTAAACAAAAAGAGGGGTCGTTTGTGCCTCTCTTTTTATTTTAACTGTTTCACAACATTGTGCTTTCTAAAAATGTGAAAATGCTTTATGATATAGGAAGGTAAAAATTTGCCACAATGAAGGGGGTAATATCATTTGGCAAAGCTCGAATGGTATTTTGAATATGAGATACAGGTAAACCGTCCCGGACTTTTAGGAGACATTTCATCTCTAATGGGGATGCTTTCAATTAATATTGTGACAATTAATGGTGTTGATGTATCAAGACGCGGAATGCTTCTGCGCTGTGACCATACAGATCAAATTAAGCGCCTTGAATCAATTTTAAATACAATGGAAACGATAAAAGTAACGAAATTAAGACAGCCAAAACTTCGTGACCGCTTAGCGGTTCGTCACGGCAGATATATTCAGCGTGATGCAGATGACAAAAAGACGTTCCGATTTGAAAGGGACGAGCTTGGTCTTCTTGTTGATTTTATGGCTGAGCTATTTAAAAAAGAAGGACATAAATTGATTGGGATTCGCGGGATGCCGCGTGTCGGAAAAACAGAATCAATTGTGGCTTCAAGTGTATGTGCCAGCAAGAGATGGCTTTTTGTATCGTCCACTCTTTTGAAACAGACGATCCGAAGCCAGCTGATTGCGGATGAATACAGCCCAGATAACGTCTTTATTATTGATGGAATTGTGTCGACGCGAAGAGGTTCTGAGAAGCACTTGCAGCTTTTAAGAGAAATTATGAGACTGCCGGCAACAAAAGTAGTTGAGCATCCAGACATCTTTATTCAAAATTCAGAATATACAATGGATGATTTCGACTATATCATTGAATTGCGTAATAGTGCAGACGAAGAGATTACATATGAGCACGCTGAAGAACCACAAGTGTTTGATCATTCTGGTTTTTCTGGCTTCGATTTTTAATATGGTAATGGTAGGTGTTTGTTTTGACTGAATTGGGAAAACGGCTCATTGAGGCCAGAGAGGAAAAAGGGATGTCGCTGGAGGATCTTCAGACGGTGACCAAAATCCAAAAGCGCTACTTGCTAGCAATCGAACAAGGAAACTATGATATTATTCCAGGTAAATTTTACGTCAGAGCGTTTATTAAACAATATGCCGAAGCCGTTGGACTAAATCCCGAACAATTGTTCGAAGAATTTCGTAAAGATGTGCCGAGCACGTATAACGATGAAGTATCTGATAAATTATCAAATATTAAGCCGCAAAGAGAGCTGCCTAAGCCTGCCTCGAAGGTGCTTGAGCTGCTGCCGACCATTTTGATTATTGGAGGTGTCCTAGTGGTCATCGCGATCATTTATGTCATCGTGCAGGCGGTCAATCATGATAGCGGACAGAAGAACAACCAGACGGCTCCTCAGCAGTCAGAATCTAAGTATGAAGTATCTGAGGATTCATCTCTTGCAAAGGATCAAAAGAAAAAAGAAAAAGCTTCGTCAGATGATCAAGAAAAATCATCTAAAAAAGATGACTCATCAAAGGATTCATCCAAAGACGATGAGACGGTCTCTTTGAAGGCAGCGAATACAGAAGGCTCAACGACAACGTATGAAGTGTCAGGCGCAGATGAGATGGAGTTAACCATTTCTGCTACAAAAGCTTCTTGGCTGCGCGTCAGAGACGAATCTGGAAAAGTGCTGAAAATGGGTGAACTAAAAGATGGTGAATCGTTTAAAACAGACCTGTCTGAGCTCTCTCAGGTCGATATCCGTCTAGGCAATGCGACTGGAATTGATATTAAGGTGAATGACGAGACACTTAAGTACGAATTAGACCCTAAGAACACCATGACACAAAACATTGTGATTGTGAATAAAGGAAAGGAAAAGTCATCTTAAGCAAGTAGATGACTTTTCTTTTGTTCCTACTATTATATATACATAAAAAATGGCTTATTGGAGGATTGAAATTCATGTTTAACTTACCGAATAAAATAACTCTTTCTAGGATCGCCTTGATCCCTGTTTTTATGATTATTATGCTTGCACCTTTAGATTGGGGAGTTGCTCGTTTTGGTCACGTCAGCATCGAAGTGACGCATCTTGTTGGAGCAATCCTGTTTATTGTTGCTTCGACAACGGACTGGATTGATGGGTACTATGCGCGTAAACTGAACTTAGTGACGAATTTTGGTAAATTTTTAGATCCGCTTGCAGATAAATTGCTTGTTTCAGCTGCTTTAATTATACTTGTTCAGTACAACCTCACGCCGGCATGGATGGCGATTGTGATCATTAGCCGTGAATTTGCTGTAACTGGTCTAAGACTTGTACTAGCCGGAGGCGGTGAAGTGGTAGCAGCTAATATGCTTGGAAAAGTGAAAACATGGGCGCAAATCATTGCGATTTCAGCTCTTCTATTGCATAACCTGCCGTTCGAACTTGTATCATTCCCGTTTGGTGACCTTGCGATGTGGGTAGCAGTGTTCTTCACTGTTGTGTCAGGCTGGGATTACTTTGTGAAAAACTGGGAATCTTTAAAGAATGCTAACTAAAAAGGACGTGTACGCTTTGAAGTCAGAGAGAAAAGCAGAAATTATTGCAGTCGGTTCCGAACTTTTGCTAGGGCAAATTACGAATACGAATGCACAATTCATCAGCAAACAGCTAGCTGAAATTGGTGTGAATGTGTATTACCATACAGCAGTTGGTGACAATCCAGAGCGTTTAAAAAGGGCCATTCAAGTGGCGCAGGAAAGATCGAATTTTATTATCTTCTCAGGTGGTCTTGGACCAACGAAAGATGATTTAACAAAAGAAACCATCGCGATTACACTTGGAAAAGAGCTCGTGCTAAATGAAGAAGCATTTGAATCCATTCAAGAATACTTTCGAAAGACTGGACGAGACATGTCACCGAATAACCGGAAGCAGGCACTCGTTCTAGAAGGATCTGATGTGCTCGTGAACCGGTTTGGGATGGCCCCAGGTATGTTTATTCAAGAAGACGATACGTTTTATATGCTACTTCCTGGACCACCAAGTGAACTGCATCCAATGTTTGAGAACGAGGCGAAGTCGCTGATATCTGAGAAACTGGACTTAAAGGAAAAAATCGTGTCTGTTGTTCTTCGCTTTTTCGGAATCGGCGAATCACAGCTTGAAACAGACCTAGAAGATTTAATTGATGCTCAAACCAACCCAACGATTGCACCTCTCGCATCTGACGGTGAAGTGACACTTAGGCTCACGGCTAAGCATGAGGATGAAAAAGAAACGGAGCGTTTGTTAAAAGAGACGGAAGTGAAAATTTTAGCGCGTGTAGGAGAGTACTTCTACGGGTATGGTGATACATCACTTGTCCGTGAAGCTTCCAAGTCCCTGCACGAACACGGGAAAACAGTGGCAGCGGCTGAGAGCCTGACAGGCGGAATGTTTTCTGAATGGCTGACAGACCTTGAAGGTGCATCGTCGATTTTAAGCGGCAGTATCGTTTGTTATACAAACCAAGTCAAACAGCAGGTGCTTGGCTGCCGTGAGGAAACATTGTCTTCTCATGGTGCTGTTAGCAAAGAGTGTGCTTTAGAGCTTGCTGAAGGTGCTAGAAAGCTTACGGGAAGTGATATTGGTATTAGCTTTACGGGTGTAGCAGGCCCTGATACCCACGAGGGGCAGCCTGTCGGAAAAGTGTTCATCGGGCTATCTACGAAAGACCATACAGACGTGTTTGAATGGATGTTTACAGGAAGCCGGTCGGGCATTCGAAAGCGCGCTGTGAAATACGGACTGCATCACTTGCTCAATTTATTAAAAGAGAGTTAATTTTGTTTTTTGTTAGGTTTACTCCTTTATAAAAGAGTGTTTTTTCTAATAGAAATCACTCTTTTCTTAAAAATCTGCCAAGAAAAAAATCGAATATGTGTTCGTTTTTTTCTTGGCAAATGACGTGAAACAAGGTATAGTATAGATAGTGGAATTGATAAAGGAGGAAACAATAGAATGAGTGATCGTCAAGCAGCCTTAGATATGGCTCTTAAACAAATAGAAAAACAGTTTGGTAAAGGCTCTATTATGAAACTAGGAGAGCGAACAGATACACGTATTTCAACAGTACCGAGTGGTTCGTTAGCACTTGATACTGCACTAGGAATAGGTGGATATCCTCGCGGCCGTATTATTGAAGTATATGGTCCAGAGAGTTCTGGTAAAACGACAGTAGCACTTCATGCCATTGCTGAGGTTCAGCAGCAGGGAGGACAAGCTGCATTTATTGATGCAGAGCATGCGCTCGATCCAGTCTACGCTCAAAAACTAGGTGTCAATATTGATGAGCTGTTACTTTCTCAGCCTGATACAGGAGAACAAGCACTTGAAATTGCAGAAGCTCTTGTCCGCAGCGGGGCAGTTGATATTGTTGTTATTGACTCAGTAGCTGCTCTTGTACCAAAAGCAGAGATTGAAGGAGACATGGGTGATTCGCACGTTGGCCTACAAGCACGCTTGATGTCCCAAGCACTTCGTAAACTATCTGGTGCCATTAATAAATCAAAAACCATTGCCATCTTTATTAACCAAATTCGTGAAAAAGTTGGGGTCATGTTCGGTAACCCTGAAACAACGCCAGGTGGACGTGCGCTGAAGTTCTATTCATCTGTTCGTTTAGAAGTGCGCCGTGCTGAACAGCTGAAGCAGGGCAATGACATTATGGGGAATAAAACGAGAATTAAAGTGGTGAAAAACAAAGTAGCACCGCCATTCCGTATTGCAGAAGTAGACATTATGTACGGTGAAGGAATCTCAAAAGAGGGCGAAATCATCGACCTTGGAAGCGAATTAGATATCGTACAAAAGAGCGGTGCTTGGTATTCTTATCAAGAGGAACGTCTTGGACAAGGCCGCGAAAATGCGAAACAGTTCCTTAAAGAAAACAAAGATATTCTTCTCATGATTCAAGAACAAATTAGAGAGCACTACGGTTTGGATACAAACGGAGTGAAAGCAGCTGAAGAAGAAGGTCAAGAGGAATTGGAAATTTAAAGACTAAAAGACGCTGAAAAGCGTCTTTTTTTTACATTTACATGACAGCTAGCAGGTCAAAAGTTCTGTCTTTGCTTGAAATAACGACTTACGCCTCAGTCTGACTAGCTTGACAAGTATTTCCGACACAATTACAATGGAAATGTATCACTTGTTTTTCTTAACATGATTGATAACTAATTTAAACTTGACAAGGGCAGTGAGGATCTCATTCCCTGTGAAGGCCCTGTATGTTGAGACACAAAACAATGTACATGCCGACACTTTA
>Ga0209295_1000284_pt1 | contig 34846 bp, 28 predicted proteins | sample Porto_5metaG_FD_187428 | JGI IMG/M metagenome (GOLD analysis project Ga0209295, IMG submission 187428) | Marine algal microbial communities from Porto, Portugal - Porto_5 metaG (SPAdes) (version 2) | ecosystem: Host-associated > Algae > Red algae > Unclassified | place: Portugal: Porto... | reverse complement strand
TTAATTAACAAACTAGGCTTACGTCGATAATCGTAAAAAGCGGGAGGATTCCCGCTTTTTTATCGTATAATCACTAATATTTTATGGTTAAAATGTTGAAAGAATGGCAAAAACCCTTCTACATACAGCTTTCACATTGATATGTGAAAATCATTTTGTTCATAATAAGAAATAACCTAAAAACTTTACGACAAGAGAGGAGTTTATCTCAGAATGGGACAAGAGAAACAAGTCTTCACCATAGACTGGGCTGGACGTCAACTGACAGTTGAAACTGGCCAGCTTGCAAAGCAAGCAAACGGAGCGGTTCTCGTACGCTACGGAGATACGGCTGTGCTTAGCTCAGCAACAGCTTCTAAAGAACCAAAACCACTTGATTTTTTCCCGCTCACTGTAAACTACGAAGAAAGATTATATGCAGTTGGTAAAATTCCTGGTGGTTTCATTAAAAGAGAAGGCCGCCCAAGTGAAAAAGCAATCCTTGCGAGCCGCTTAATTGACAGACCGATCCGTCCACTATTTGCAGACGGATTTAGAAATGAAGTACAAGTCATTAGTATTGTCATGAGTGTGGATCAAGATTGTTCATCTGAAATGGCTGCAATGTTTGGCTCATCTTTAGCTTTATGTGTGTCTGACATTCCATTTGAGGGACCAATCGCTGGCGTGACAGTAGGACGAGTAGATGGAAAGCTCATCATCAACCCAAATGTTGAGCAGCTTGAACAAAGCGATATCAACCTTGTTGTAGCTGGAACAAAAGATGCAATCAACATGGTAGAGGCTGGTGCTGATGAAGTACCAGAAGAAACAATGCTTGAAGCCATCATGTACGGCCATCAAGAGATCAAACGCTTAATCGAATTCCAAGAAGAAATTGCGAAAGCTGTCGGTAAAGAAAAAATCGATATTCCTTTATATGAAGTCGATCAAGCATTAGCAGAGGAAGTAAAACAACTTGCTGAAGCGGATCTACTGAAAGCGATTCAAGTACATGAGAAGCATGCTCGTGAAGATGCCATCAGTGCTGTGAAAAAAGCTGTCGTTCAAAAATTTGAAGAAGAAGAGCGTGACGAAGCAACGATTAAACAAGCGAAGGATGTCTTAAATAAGCTTGTGAAAAACGAAGTTCGCCGCCTTATTACTGAAGAGAAAGTACGTCCAGATGGACGCGGCGTCGATCAAATCCGTCCACTTTCTTCAGAAGTAGGACTTCTACCAAGAACGCACGGTTCAGGATTGTTTACAAGAGGCCAAACACAGGCACTCAGTATTTGTACATTAGGTGCACTTGGTGATGTACAGATTCTTGATGGTCTTGGTGTTGAAGAGTCTAAGCGATTCATGCACCATTATAACTTCCCGCAATTCAGTGTTGGTGAGACCGGCCCAATGCGTGGTCCAGGCCGTCGTGAGATTGGACATGGTGCGCTAGGCGAACGTGCATTAGAGCCAGTCATTCCATCTGAAAAAGATTTCCCTTATACGGTTCGTCTTGTGTCTGAGGTGTTAGAATCAAACGGTTCTACTTCACAAGCAAGTATTTGTGCGAGCACACTTGCGATGATGGATGCAGGTGTTCCAATTAAAGCACCAGTTGCAGGGATTGCAATGGGACTTGTTAAATCTGGTGAATACTACACAGTGCTGACAGACATTCAAGGAATGGAAGATGCACTTGGAGATATGGACTTTAAAGTAGCAGGTACATCTAAAGGTGTAACAGCGCTTCAAATGGACATCAAAATCGATGGTCTATCAAAAGACATTTTAGAAGAAGCACTTCAACAAGCGAAAAAAGGAAGAATGGAAATTTTAGATAGCATGCTGTCAACGATTCCAGCTTCTAGAGGAGAATTGTCACGTTATGCACCAAAAATCTTAACGATGACAATCAATCCAGATAAAATTCGCGATGTCATTGGACCAAGCGGTAAACAAATCAATAAAATCATTGAAGATACCGGTGTGAAAATTGATATTGAACAAGACGGTACAATCTTTATCTCTTCTACTGAAGAAGACATGAACCAAAAAGCGAAGAAAATCATTGAAGATCTTGTCAGAGAAGTTGAAGTTGGCCAACTTTACCTAGGTAAAGTAAAACGAATTGAAAAATTCGGTGCCTTCCTTGAAATCTTCAGCGGCAAAGATGGACTTGTTCATATTTCTGAGCTTGCACTTGAACGTGTTGGCAAAGTAGAAGATGTCGTGAAGATTGGTGACGAGCTACTCGTCAAAGTCACTGAGATCGATAAACAAGGCCGTGTAAACCTTTCTCGTAAAGCTGTTTTACGTGAAGAAAAGGAAAAAGAAGAAAAGCAGTCTTAATGAGAACAAATAAAATGTGTTAGAAGCCAGGTATCCGTGCCAGGCTTCTTTCTTTTCTTGCGCGTAACAATAGTTCTAGCTTGTTTCTCCCCATCATAATTTGTGGTAAAGGGGAGGGACAACCATTGAAAAAAACGATACCATTCTTTGTGTTTGTATTTTTACTGCTCGTGTCATATCAAACGATGAAGCAGCCGGCTGCTGTTACATATATGAATTCAATGAAAGAGCACGCCGAGGTAGCATCTGTTTCAAAAGATATTCTGTATCAAGAGATCGAATCGAAGTCTTCTGACTATGAAGAGAAGCCGCAAAATGCTAAGATTGATAAAGTGTGGAAAAAGATGCCTGGTTTAAATGGACAGACAGTCGATATCGATGCTTCTTACGAAAAAATGAAAAAACAGGGCTCTTTCGATGAAAAGCTGCTTGTTTTTAAAGAAACAAAACCATCTGTCCATTTACATGAACTTGGTGCTGAACCTATCTATAAGGGACATCCAGACAAAAAGATGAATGCATTCCTGATCAATGTAGCTTGGGGCGACGAGCATTTAACAAAGATGTTGAATACACTAGAAAAGCATCAAGTGAAGGCAACCTTTTTCTTAGAAGGCAAATGGGTGAAAAACAGTCCAGACCTTGCTAAAAAAATCGTGGCAGATGGTCATGAAATTGGAAATCATTCATACAATCACCCGGATATGCGCACACTGACAAGAGAACGAGCATTAGAGCAGATGATTAAAACAAATCGCCAAATTGAAGAATCCCTTGGGAAAAAACCGATATGGTTTGCGCCTCCAAGTGGCAGCTTTAAAGAAGAAACAGTAAAGCTTGCGAAACAAGAAGGAATGGAAACCATTATGTGGACAGTAGACACGATCGACTGGCAAAAACCATCACCAGCTGTATTACAAAAACGAGTGCTTGGGAAAATTCACAATGGGGCGATGATATTAATGCATCCAACAGACGCAACAGCGAGAAGTCTTGACGCACTTATCACTCAAATCAAAGAAAGAGGATATGAATTAGGAACGGTTTCTGACCTCCTAAGTGAAAAAAGACATCCGTGATGTGATCTGTTTGTTGAATAGGAGGAGCAAAACTTGGTCAAAACGTATACATGCCAAAACGGAGTAAGAATTGTACTTGAAAACAATCCCACTGTAAGGTCTGTCGCAATTGGCGTCTGGATTGGAACAGGTTCTAGACATGAGACACCAGAAGTAAATGGGATCTCACACTTTTTAGAGCATATGTTCTTTAAAGGAACAAAGACGAGATCTGCACGTGATATCGCAGAATCCTTTGACCGCATTGGTGGTCAAGTGAATGCCTTTACGTCAAAAGAATATACTTGCTATTATGCAAAGGTACTTGATTCACATGCTGGGTATGCCCTCGATGTGTTGAGTGACATGTTTTTCAACTCTGCTTTTGACGAAGAAGAGCTGAAGAAAGAAAAAAATGTGGTCTATGAAGAAATTAAAATGTATGAAGATACTCCTGATGACATCGTTCATGATTTGTTAAGCAAAGCCATTTACGGTGATCATTCATTAGGTTATCCGATTTTAGGGACAGAGGAAACACTCTCTACTTTTAACGGTGATTCCCTTAGAAAATATATGGACGAATTCTATACGCCGGATCGCGTCGTCATCTCTGTTGCAGGGAACGTCGATGACACCTTCATTCGTGAGGTCGAAACATTATTTGGCTCGTATGAAGGAAAGGGGAAAAAGCAGCCTGTCGAAGCCCCGCAATTCCACTATGACAAACTGACACGCAAAAAGGAAACAGAACAGGCGCATCTTTGCATGGGCTTTAACGGACTTCCTGCTGGAGATCAGGGCATCTATGACTTAATCGTCTTAAATAATGTTCTAGGCGGTAGCATGAGCAGCCGGTTGTTCCAAGATGTAAGAGAAGATAAAGGACTTGCGTATTCTGTATTCAGCTATCATAGTTCATTTGCAGATAACGGAATGCTGACGATCTATGGTGGAACTGGAGCGAAGCAGCTAAATCTGCTATCTGAAACCATCTTACAAACATTAGACGTCTTAAAACGTGAGGGAATTACGCAGAAAGAACTTGAAAACTCTAAGGAGCAAATGAAAGGCAACCTCATGCTTAGTCTTGAAAGCACAAACAGCAAGATGAGCCGAAATGGTAAAAATGAATTACTCCTTGGCAAACATCGTACGCTTGATGAAATTATCGATGAAATCAATCGCGTCTCATTAGACGGCGTGAACAATTTATCGAAAAGAATCTTTACAGAAGATTATGCTCTCTCGCTTATTAGTCCAACGGGTGATCAGCCATCATAATGTAAACAACACGGCAGACTTCTCAAGAGGTCTGCCGTTTATTGTATACCAAGAAGAAAGGGGCTCTGCGTTCATGAAACACGAAAAACTGAAACAGCTATCTCCGCTTCTTAAACAAGCCATCTCTTTCCAGCCGATGACATCTGGATTTTCGGGAGACCGCACCTTTTTGGTCATAACGCCTAGTGAAAAGCTAGTACTCAAGCTATCAGACATTCAGAAATATTCCAGTTTGAAAAAGAAAGCGTCCATTCAGCAGAAGTTAAAAAATCGAGGCGTTATTTGTTCTGAAGTGATGGAGGTCGGAGTGAGTGCTGAACAAAACTGTACCTTTCGTATTTTTCCATTTATCGAAGGAGAGATTGCTAGAGCATCCATTCATCTGCTCACAGAAGAAGAGCAGTATGAAATCGGAAGGCGGGCAGGCAGAGACTTGAGTATCATGCATACATGCGATGCCCCTTTTTATGCAGCCCCCTGGGATAAGAAGGTATTAGCGAAACATGAACGGTATGTACATGCCTATCAATCAAGCGGAGTGACCTTTTCCCATGATCAGTTCGTATTAGATTTTATTCAGTCACATGCTGATGCGGTAAAAGGGAGGCCAAACCAGTTCCAGCATGATGATTTTCATTTAGGGAATATCATTATACAGCGTCATCAATATGCTGGGGCGATCGACTTTGATCAATCCGACTGGGGCGATCCGATTCATGACTTTTATAAACTGTCTTTATTTAGTCGAGAAAGAAGCATTCCATTTTCAGCCGGGCAATTGGATGCCTATTTAAGTACGCAGACAACACATGATTTTTGGCTTCTTTTTTCCATCTATACAGCCATGAGCTGTTTTTCTTCTATTGTTTGGACGTTATCCTATGACCCGGGGCATGTAAAAGACATGGTGAATCGAGTGGAGAGAATGCTGACAGACCATAAGCGTTTTACTCAACTGACGCCAGTTTGGTATACAGATTGGCTTCATTCGTGACGTGTAGAACGGGACGGTCTATTCCCCCTCCCTGCTGCATATATGATATGGAAGGGGAGTGATGCGATTTTGAGGCTGAGTGAGCTGTCAGGAAAAGAGATCGTCGATATTAAAAGAGCGGAGCGGCTTGGCGTGCTTGGACAAACCGACCTTGAAATAAATGAACAGGACGGTCAAATTACAGCACTCATCATACCTTCCGTCAAATGGTTTGGCTTTCGAAAACAAGGAAATGACATCCGCGTTCCGTGGAATCACATTCAAAAAATAGGATCAGATATGATCATTCTCGATGTGCCTGAAGAACTTCAGCCGCACGGAGAAAAAGAGCACCCATCATAAAAGGGTGCTCTTTTTCTTTTCTCTCCCCGATTTGTTCACAGGCTGAATCCTCTCCTCATATGCTGAAAGGGAGATTCGGAAAATATTACAGACTTTTTTAAATAAAGAAGGTGAACGGTCAGTATGTTGAGCGGTTTAACGGTTGCGGTGATCGGGGGAGATGCTAGGCAGCTTGAAATCATTCGCAAGCTGTCACAGCAGCATGCCAAAGTGTTTTTGGTCGGATTTGATCAGCTGGATCATGGATTTATTGGTGCTGAAAAGCTGAAAATGTCAGAGCTTCCATTTGAACAAGTGGATAGTATGATCCTTCCGGTATCAGGTGCTACAGACGAAGGGGTCGTTGCCACCGTTTTTTCAAATGAGAAGGTCGTGCTAGAAGCTAAATATTTAGAAAGAACCCCTGCACATTGTACCTTGTACTCAGGTATTTCTAATATGTACTTAGACAATATGGCAAAGCAGGTGAACCGGAAGCTTGTGAAGCTGTTTGAGCGAGATGATATTGCCATATATAACTCTATTCCAACAGTTGAAGGGATTATCATGATGGCCATTCAGCAAACGGACTATACGATTCATGGGTCACATGTCGCTGTTCTCGGACTTGGTCGAACAGGGCTCACCATTGCCCGCACATTTCGGTCGCTAGGTGCGGAAGTGAAAGTTGGTGCTGCGGATACAGCCCATTTAGCGCGAGCCTTTGAGATGGGACTTGATCCATTTTCAATGGACCGTTTAAAAGATGAAGTAACGGATGTCGACATCATCATTAATACGATTCCAAGCTTAGTATTAGATTCATCTGTCATCGTTAGCATGACACCAAAGACACTCATTTTGGATATCGCCTCCCGCCCAGGTGGAACAGACTTTGACTTTGCACAAAAGCATGGAGTGAAGGCGCTTCTTGCACCAGGACTTCCAGGGATTGTGGCACCAAAGACAGCCGGGCAGATCATTGCAAAAGTGCTATCTGGGCTCTTATGTGAACTTGCGGAGGAAAAAAGGGGGATGGAATCATGACTACACTAAAAGGGAAAAGAATCGGTTTTGGTTTAACAGGTTCTCACTGCACGTACGAAGCCGTTTTTCCGCAAATCGAATCACTCGTGAAAGAAGGGGCAGAAGTGCGTCCTGTCGTGTCATATACGGTGCAAAATACGAATACGAGATTCGGAGAAGGAGCGGACTGGATTGAGCGGATTGAGAAGCTGACAGGATTTCAAGCGATTGACTCAATCGTCAAAGCAGAGCCGCTTGGACCAAAACTTCCACTTGATTGTATGGTCATTGCGCCTTTAACAGGCAATTCAATGGCGAAATTTGCAAATGCACTAACAGACAGTCCAGTCTTAATGGCTGCTAAGGCGACCATTCGTAATCATCGCCCTGTCGTTTTAGGCATTTCCACCAATGATGCATTAGGTTTAAATGGTACAAATCTCATGAGACTCATGTCGACAAAGAACATTTTCTTTATTCCATTCGGCCAAGATGATCCATTCAAAAAACCGACTTCCATGGTAGCGCATATGGATCTACTGACGAAAACAGTAGAAGAGGCGCTCCAGCATAGACAAATTCAGCCCATTTTAATTGGATCAAACGAATAATAGATTCACTAGAAAATCATGAAAGATTCAAAAAAGGTACTTCAAGCCTTGCTTTTCTATGGTAAAATAAAATGTAAAAAGTCATAGGATGGCCATCCGAAAGAAAAGAATCATGGATGGGTCGGAAGGAGTTTTACTGATGGGAAGAGGATTGCATGTAGCTGTAGTTGGAGCGACTGGAGCTGTCGGTCAACAAATGTTAAAAACACTAGCTGACAGAGATTTTGAAATGGATACACTTACTCTACTATCCTCAAAACGTTCTGCTGGAACAAAAGTGACATTCAGAGGTCAAGAGTATACCGTTCAAGAAGCAACACCTGAAAGTTTTGAAGGGGTCAATATTGCACTATTCAGTGCGGGAGGAAATGTTTCCAAAGCGCTAGCTCCTGAAGCGGTCAAACGAGGTGCAATTGTTGTCGATAATACAAGTGCTTTTCGTATGGACGAAAATACCCCTCTTGTCGTACCAGAGGTAAACGAAAAAGATTTGCATGACCATCAAGGGATCATTGCAAACCCTAACTGTTCAACGATTCAAATGGTGGCGGCGCTAGAACCGCTTCGTCAAGCGTATGGCATGAAAAAAGTCATTGTGTCTACTTACCAAGCAGTATCAGGTGCAGGACATGAAGCCATTAACGAACTGTACAGCCAGTCGCAAGCCATTTTAAATAAAGAAGATGTGAAACCAGAAGTCATGCCTTATCAAATTGCCTTTAATGCGATTCCGCAAATTGATAAATTCCAAGACAATGGCTATACATTTGAAGAAATGAAAATGATCAATGAAACGAAAAAAATCATGCACTTGCCAGAGCTAGAAGTAGCGGCAACATGTGTGAGACTACCAATTGAAACGGGTCATTCAGAATCGGTTTACGTTGAACTTGAATCAAATGACGCAACGGTTGATGACGTCAAGTCCATCCTAAAAGATGCACCAGGCATCACATTACAAGATGATCCGTCTCAGCAAATTTATCCAATGCCTGCAGATGCTGTTGGTAAAAACGACGTATTTGTCGGCCGCATTCGGAAGGATTTGGATCGTCCAAATGGCTTCCATATGTGGATTGTATCTGATAACCTGCTAAAAGGCGCTGCATGGAACTCCGTTCAAATTGCAGAAAGCTTACGAGCATTAAAATTAGTTTAACATTCAATGGATGATGAGGACGAATAGAAGAGAGTTAGGCATCTTTCGCCTGCTCTCTTCTGTTACGTCAGAATGAACTTGGAGTGAAAACAGTGAAAATAATTGTCCAAAAATTTGGCGGTACATCTGTCAAAGATGATCAAGGGAGAAAAAGGGCACTTGCACATATCCTATCTGCAAAAGAGAAAGGCTATAAATCGGTCGTTGTCGTGTCTGCGATGGGAAGAAAAGGCGATCCTTATGCGACAGATACGCTGCTAGGTCTGCTTTACGGCAATGCGCAGCATATGACAAACCGAGAAAAAGATTTACTCGTGTCTTGCGGAGAAAATATTTCAGCTGTTGTTTTTTCAAGTATGCTGAATGAAAACGGGCTAAAGGCTGTAGCGATGACTGGATCACAGGCAGGCTTTGTGACAGATAAAGAACATACAAATGCGAAAATTATTGACATGAAGTGTGAACGTCTTGAGGCGGCACTTTCAGAGCATGATGTGGTTGTCGTTGCTGGATTCCAAGGCGCTGCAAAAAATGGAGACGTGACAACAATCGGACGAGGCGGCAGTGATACGTCAGCTGCTGCGTTAGGCGCTGCATTGCAGGCAGATTTCATCGATATTTTTACAGATGTAGAAGGGGTCATGACAGCAGATCCCCGTATCGTAGAAAATGCAAAACCATTGAGAGTCGTGACATACACAGAAATTTGTAACCTCGCATACCAAGGGGCAAAAGTCATTCACCCTAGAGCTGTTGAAATTGCCATGCAAGCAAAAGTACCAATGAGGGTCCGTTCAACATACTCTGATGATGAGGGCACACTCGTGACATCACACTACTCAGATAAAATGAGTCATGATGTGTATGACCGCCTGATTACGGGTATTGCACATGTCAATGATGTTACACAAATCAAAGTCCCAGCTAAAGAGGGACAGTACAGCGTACAAACAGAAGTCTTTAAAGCAATGGCAAATGCCCAAATTAGTGTCGATTTCTTCAACATTACACCGAGCGAAATCGTCTATACGGTGACAGGTGCAATGACTGAAAAAGCAACGGCGATCCTAAAAGATCTAGGCTATACGCCGATTGTCACGACAAACTGTGCAAAGGTATCAGCTGTTGGAGCAGGCATTATGGGTGTACCAGGTGTCACATCTAAAATTGTATCTGCACTATCTGAGCAAAATATTCCGATCTTACAGTCCGCTGACAGTCATACGACGATTTGGGTGTTAGTGAACGAAGAAAACATGAGAGCGGCTGTTAATGCCCTTCATGAAGTGTTTGAACTTTCAAGATAAATGTGATTGAATCATGATGAGGTGAAAAAAATGAATTTCGGAAATATCGCAACAGCTATGATTACACCTTTTGATAAAAAGGGCAACATTGATTTCCAAAAGCTATCAATTCTCATTGATTACTTGTTAAAAAACGGCAGTGACTCTTTAGTCGTTGCAGGGACAACAGGCGAATCGCCAACTTTATCGACTGAAGAAAAAGTCGCTCTTTTTCAGCAATCGGTGAAATTAGCAAATGGTCGTTGTAAAATCATTGCAGGAACAGGCAGTAATAACACAAATGCGTCTATTAAACTAACGAAAAAAGCAGAAGAAGCGGGCGTTGATGCAGTGATGCTTGTCGTACCTTACTACAACAAGCCATCACAGGAAGGCATGTATGCACACTTTAAAGCAATTGCCGAGTCTACATCTCTTCCTGTCATGCTTTACAATGTACCAGGAAGAACGGTTGCTTCATTAGCACCAGAAACAACGATTAAGCTTGCGCAAATACCGAACATTGTCGCAATCAAAGAAGCAAGCGGTGATCTAGATGCCATGACAAAAATCATTGCAGAGACACCAGAAGATTTTGACGTTTATTCTGGTGACGACAGCCTAACGCTTCCTGCGGTTGCGGTTGGTGCAAAAGGAGTCGTCTCTGTGGCTTCTCATATCGTAGGCCTTGATATGCAGCAAATGCTAAAAAGCTACGCTTCAGGACAAACAGCGAATGCGGCATTGATTCATCAAAAGCTGGTGCCGATCATGAACCAGCTGTTCTCAGCGCCAAATCCAACGCCTGTCAAAACAGCTCTTCAGCTGAAAGGATTAGATGTCGGATCTGTTCGACTCCCGCTTTTACCTTTATCAGAAGAAGAGAGACTGAATTTAAGCAGCGTATTAAACAGCTGATCAAAACAAAAAAATTCGTAAGCGGTCATTCTCAGATGTCCCTGAGTATGACCGTTTTTTATACATAAACACTTTCTTAAAATGTGACTTCATCTTGTTTTCTAAAATTAGATTCAGTTATAATAGCATTAAGCGATGATGGACGGGCTTGAGACTAGGAGGAAAAGAATTTTGAAAAAGAAAAATACAGAGAACGTAAGAATTATTGCACTGGGAGGCGTTGGAGAAATCGGGAAAAACTTATATGTCATTGAAATTGATTCGGACATATATGTGGTAGATGCAGGCTTGATGCATCCAGAAAACGAAATGCTAGGCATTGACGTCGTCATTCCTGATATCTCTTATTTAACAGAACGTGCTGATCGGGTGAAAGCAATCTTTCTTACCCACGGACATGATGAAGCAATCGGAGGCGTATTCCATTGCTTAAGCAAATTGTCTGTACCAGTTTACGGAACGAAGCTGACCCTTGCGTTACTTCGAGAAAAATTAAAACAGTATGGCTTCAATCAAAAAGCTGACTTGCGAGAGGTACATGCAAAATCAGTCATTACGTTTGAAACAACAAAGGTTTCATTCTTTAGAACGAATCACAGCATCCCTGATTCAGTTGGGATCAGCTTCAAAACCTCTCTTGGTTCAATCGTATGCACAGGTGATTTTAAATTTGATCAAACCCCAGCGCTTAACCAAGCCTGTGACATCGGAGAGATTGCGAAAATTGGAAACAATGGCGTTTTAGCACTTCTTTCAGACAGTGCAAATGCTGAAAAACCAGGCTATACACCTTCTGAGGCGCTCGTCCAAGACGAAATCTCAAATGCGATGTACAATGCTGAAAATCGTGTGATTGTCGCTGTATCTTCATCAAATATTAACCGTGTACAGCAAATCATTAATGCCACAAACCAAAATGGCCGTAAGCTTGCAGTAGCAGGGAAAAATATGATGACAACTCTTCAGCTTGCGATCAAACTTGGTTATGTGACAGCAGACGAAGAATTATTTGTTCCAGTCCAAGAAGTGAAAAAAATGGCGAAAAACAGTGTGGTCATTCTCACAGCAGGAAGCCACGGTGAGCCTCTCGCTGCTTTAACAAAAATGGCGAAACAAAATCACAAACAGCTTCATATTGAAAAAGATGACACGGTTGTGATTGCGTCTACACCTCTTCCAGGACAAGAACTCACCTATTCAAAAACGGTGGATTTCCTTACAAGAAGCGGAGCACAAGTGATTTTTGCTCAAAAACGTGTGCATGTATCTGGACATGGCTGTCAAGAAGAGTTAAAGCTCATGCTGAACTTACTGAAGCCAAAGTATTTAATTCCAGTAAACGGCGAATATCGCATGCAAAAAGCACATTCTCGTATTGCTGAAGAAGTAGGAATGAAACGAAGCGACATTTTCTTAATTGATAAAGGGGATGTTGTGGAATTTAGAGGACAAAACGTAAAGATCGGTGAAAAAGTGCATCAAGGGAACATTTTGATCGACGGTCTTGGTGTTGGTGATATCGGGAATATTGTCTTACGTGATAGACGACTATTGTCTCAAGATGGCATCTTAATAGTGGTCATTACGCTCGATAAACAAAAGAAACAATTAATTTCTGGACCTGAGATCATCACAAGAGGATTTGTTTATGTAAGAGAATCCGAAGAGCTGATTGTGAAAGCAACAGAAATGGTCAAAGGGATTGTGAAAGAGCAAACGGAAAACTCAATTGTTGAATGGTCAACACTGAAACAATCCATGCGCGATGTACTAAATCAATTCCTATATGAAAAAACAAAACGTAAGCCAATGATCATTCCAATTATTATGGAAGTGTGATGAGAAAAGTCCAAAGAGCACAAGCTCTTTGGGCTTTTTTGATGTGACATGATGAATGCGGATGGAATGTGACGATCTTGTTCATAATAGGAGGAGAGTTTTTAGGAAAGGATGGAGACAAATGGACGAACAGAATGAACAGCAGCCTGAGCGAAAACCAGAAGAAAAAGATAGCATTATGAGCAAAATACAACAGCTTGGTGAAACAGCCGTCCCGCAGTTATCACAAGATACAAACATACACTGCCTGACTATTATTGGACAAATTGAAGGGCACATGCAGCTGCCGCCACAAAATAAAACAACCAAATACGAACATGTCATTCCACAAATCGTAGCAGTTGAACAAAACCCAAAAATTGAAGGGCTTCTGATCATTTTAAATACAGTGGGCGGCGATGTAGAAGCAGGACTAGCCATTGCAGAAATGCTCGCTTCTTTATCCAAACCGACTGTATCCATTGTGCTTGGCGGCGGCCACTCTATTGGGGTCCCAATCGCCGTATCGTGTGATTATTCATACATTGCCGAAACAGCAACGATGACCATTCACCCTGTACGCTTAACCGGTCTAGTCATCGGTGTTCCGCAAACCTTTGAATACTTAGATAAAATGCAGGAAAGAGTCATAAATTTTGTCACGAGTCACTCAAACATTACAGAAGAGAAATTTAAAGAGCTTATGTTCTCTAAAGGCAATCTAACAAGAGACATTGGGACAAATGTCGTTGGCCATGAGGCGGCGGAATACGGGCTGATGAATGAAGTAGGCGGCGTTGGACAAGCGATTAAAAAGCTGAACGAGCTCATTGGAGAACGGGCAGCACAAAACGAGGGGCTGATCCAATGATTTTATATACACCTATGCCTTATGAAGCCATTTACGCTGAGGAACAAGGAGAACGCAAACTCCAGCAGGTAAACATTCAGGGCGTGCCAGTGATGGTTGAAATGAAAGAAGATGAAGCGGAAATCGTTCAAGTGATGAGTACGAATCCAATGGACTTTTTGAATCAGGAGCTTGCACCAGGTAAGCGATTGAAGTTACATTTAGGCACCAATCAAACCGACTCATATGAATGATTCTATGCTATAATAAAGGGAAAACTTACAACAAGATGCAGCCAAAACCAGGCTGCTTTCTTTCTGATCTTTTCGTAGGTTATATTTTCTTTTGTAGTAAGGTGATGAGTATGGCGAAAAAGAGAAAACGTAAAACAAGAAAAAAACAAAATAAACAGCTAAAACTGAAATATGAACTAAATGGGTTAGTCTGTATTGCCATAGCGATCATTGCCATTTTACAGCTAGGTGTAGTTGGACAAACCTTTGTACATCTATTCCGATTCTTTGCAGGTGAATGGTTTATTCTCTGCCTTATCGGATTATTTCTTTTTGGTGTGACGATCTTTTGGAAAAAACAAATTCCTGATTTACTGACAAGAAGAAAAGCAGGTTTATACTGCATCATTGCGAGTATCTTGCTTTTGTCCCATGTGAAGCTTTTTCAGCATCTTTCAGCTGCAGGCGTGATAGGCTCTCAAAGTGTAATCAGAAATACGTTTGAGTTATTCTTAATGGATATGAAAGGTGAAACAGGCTCACCCGATTTAGGAGGCGGTATGATCGGTGCCGTATTATTTGCGGCCTCCTATTTCTTGTTTGCACAAGCAGGATCGCAAATCATGGCCATTGTGCTAATGCTGATCGGCATTGTTCTGATCACAAACCGGTCACTGCAAGAAATGGTCAAAAAAGTGACGCTGCCTGTATCACAATTTTTGGTGAAGCAGTGGAAGGCATTTATTGAAGATATGAAAGGCATAAGGCGGGCGAAAAAGAATGCACCTGCGCAGAAAACAAGTGAAAAGAAAAAACGTTCACGCATACAAGAAGAGGCCGAAGAAGATCATGATCATATCTTGATCGAGGAAGAAGAGCAAGCTTCTGACAATCGTCAGCCGATTATCTCAAGTTTTGCTGATCGAGATGACATGCTCACACCGCCGGTTCAAAAAGATCAGCCGGTCAATGAGCCAGATCCTCTTCAAGAAACTGTACAAGGCACTCCGTCTCATGATACAGGGGATGAACCGAAAGAAGCTCCGCCTATGACGTTTACGGAGCTTGAAAATAAGGATTATGAGCTGCCATCGCTTGATATTTTAGCTGAGCCGCAGCATTCAGGTCAGCAAACAGATAAGAAGAATATTTATGAAAATGCAAGAAAGCTTGAAAAGACCTTCCAAAGCTTTGGTGTAAAAGCAAAAGTGACACAAGTTCATTTAGGTCCGGCCGTCACAAAATATGAAGTATACCCTGATGTCGGCGTGAAGGTAAGTAAGATCGTCAACTTGAGTGATGATTTAGCCCTTGCATTAGCAGCAAAAGACATTCGAATTGAGGCGCCGATTCCTGGTAAATCCGCCATCGGAATTGAAGTGCCCAACGCAGAAATTGCGATGGTTTCTTTAAAAGAGGTTTTAGAATCGAAACAAAATGACCGCCCAAATGCCAAGCTACTCATCGGACTGGGCCGAAATATTTCTGGTGAAGCTGTGCTGGCTGAAATGAACAAAATGCCGCATTTACTTGTGGCTGGCTCAACAGGAAGCGGAAAAAGCGTATGTATCAATGGCATTATCACAAGTATTCTCATGAGAGCAAAACCTCATGAAGTGAAGATGATGATGATTGACCCGAAAATGGTTGAATTAAATGTTTATAACGGCATCCCGCATCTGTTGGCTCCAGTTGTAACCGATCCTAAAAAAGCCTCACAGGCACTTAAAAAAGTGGTGAGTGAAATGGAGCGCCGTTATGAATTGTTTTCTCATACGGGTACAAGAAATATTGAAGGGTACAATGATTACATTAAACGAATGAATCAATCAGAAGAAGCGAAGCAACCAGAACTCCCTTATATTGTCGTCATTGTAGACGAGCTTGCTGATTTAATGATGGTTGCTTCCTCTGATGTGGAAGATTCCATTACAAGGCTTTCTCAAATGGCACGTGCTGCAGGGATTCATTTAATTATCGCCACACAGAGACCTTCGGTTGATGTCATTACTGGTGTCATTAAAGCCAATATTCCATCCCGTATTGCATTTAGCGTATCGTCACAAACCGATTCAAGGACCATTCTTGATATGGGAGGCGCAGAAAAATTGCTGGGCAGAGGGGATATGCTGTTTTTACCTGTCGGTGCGAACAAACCAGTTCGTGTACAAGGCGCCTTTTTATCAGATGAAGAAGTGGAACATGTCGTTGATCATGTTATCACACAGCAAAAAGCACAATATCAAGAAGAAATGATCCCAAGTGAAGAAACGCAAGATCAGCTTGGGGCTGTGGACGACGACTTATATGATGAAGCAGTTGAACTGATCATTGGTATGCAGACGGCCTCTGTTTCTATGCTGCAAAGGAGGTTCCGCATCGGTTATACTCGTGCTGCACGTCTTATTGACGCAATGGAAGAGCGCGGGGTTGTCGGACCATATGAAGGAAGTAAACCGAGAGAAGTCCTCCTCTCAAAAGAACAACATGACGAGCTCTCTTCATAATTCGAAGAGAGCTTTCCTACCATAAAGTTAACGATATATTGATTATGTTAACTGGATGTCAGACTATTTATTTATTTGCAAAAACATGATATAGTTATGTTCATCTTATCTCGGAATAGAGATTTCTCATCTTATCATTTGCATTGATTAGACGGAGGGAAAACATGTCGACCAAAACAGACAATCGCCATTTATATTTGAAAGTGATTGACCGTATTAAAGAAGATATTCAAACAGGCGTATATGCCGAAAAGGAAAAGCTTCCTTCAGAATTTGAGCTCTCAAAGCTTTTAGGCGTGAGCAGAGCGACCCTTCGTGAAGCCCTTCGTATATTAGAAGAAGAGAAATATTTAATAAGAAGGCATGGTGTGGGGACTTTCGTCAACTCAAGACCGCTTTTTTCTACTGGCATTGAACAGCTGACAAGTGTTACAAAAATGATTGAACAGGTCAATATGACGCCAGGTACCATCTTTTTGTCCTCACAAGAAGGGGAGCCGACAGAGAATGATGTCATTCGTTTTCAGTGTGATGAATCCGAGAAGGTTTTTTCAATGGAACGCGTTCGAACAGCAGATGGACAGCCAGTCGTCTATTGTTTAGATAAAATTCCGGTCAAACATCTTCCCGCTTCTTTTACTCACGAGGAAGAGTCGCTTTTTGAGCTGTTTGGGAGAGAACCGCACAGCGGAATTAAATATGCCGTGGCAGACATCGAACCGATTGGTTATCACGATCAGGTTTCACCGATACTAGAATGTGACCCAGAAACAGCGTTACTATTACTGAAACAAATGCACTATGATCAAGATGATCAGCCGGTCTTATACTCGCTCAATTATTTTCGAGCGGATAAATTCAGTTTCCATGTCATACGTAAACGATTTTAAAAAGCAGTCGCTTCCATAGGCGGTTGCTTTTTGTTTGTCTATACATAAAACCCGTGAAACATGCCACACTAATACGTAACAGGATATAGAATTGGGTGAATGATGTTGGGCGAGAAAACAGTCAGTAAAAAGAATATTATTGCATTATCATCAGTGCCTCTAATCATGACGCTTGGGAACTCGATGCTAATACCCGTATTACCAGAGATAGAAAAGAAACTCTCAATCACTTCCTTTCAAGTGTCACTCATTATTACGGTATACTCCGTTGTGGCGATTTTGTGTATTCCGATTGCCGGTTATTTATCTGACCGAATTGGGCGGAAAAAGGTACTTTTACCGTGTCTTTTAATCGCAGGGCTTGGAGGAGCTGTTGCAGCTGTGGCCTCAACCATCATGAAAGAACCGTACATGTGGATTCTATTTGGCAGGGTCCTTCAAGGTGTTGGTTCAGCCGGGGCAGCACCTGTCGTCATGCCGTTTATTGGCGATTTGTTTCACGATGATGAAGAGGTAAGTGCGGGACTTGGAGCAATCGAAACCTCTAACACAGCTGGAAAGGTACTCAGTCCTATTATTGGGGCACTTCTCGCTTCTTGGTTTTGGTTTGTGCCGTTTTGGTTCATTCCATTCTTTTCAATCATCAGTTTTGTGATGGTTCTGTTTATGGTTGAATCCGCAAAGAAAGAGGAAGATCCGCCTACATTTAAAGAGTTTTTAAAAGCAACAAAGACGATTTTTAAACATGAGGGACGCTGGCTTTATGCCATTTTTGCTATTGGTGGTTTTATTATGTTTCTTCTTTTTGGCGTGCTCTTTTATTTATCAGATAACCTAGAGGCAGCGTATCAAATAACGGGTGTCAAAAAAGGCTTGCTGCTAAGTATCCCGCTCCTTTTCTTATCAATCAGCTCGTATATTGCGGGGAAAACAATCGGGAAAGAAAAGGGGAAAATGAGGATATTTCTCATCGTTGGTATGGCTCTTTTATCACTCTCGTATATATTTTTATGGTGGAATCACAGTTTTTACGTGTTGTTTGTCTGCTTAAGTATTGGCGGCGTAGGGATTGGCATTGTGCTTCCAGCACTTGATGCGTTGATAACAGAAGGGATTGAAAAAGAGCAGTGCGGAACCATTACGTCATTTTATAGCAGTATGCGGTTTATCGGTGTTGCTTTAGGACCTCCAATTTACGCATTTCTTATGGATAAAGGAGACGCCATCGTTTTTATTCTATCGACCATATGTAGTCTCATTTCATTATTTTTGGTCCTCTTTTTCATCCAGCCAGATGAAAAGGATGAAAGTGAACAATTGAAAACGGTTTAAACATAGAAAAAAGACGGTATTTTGCCATCTTTTTTCTTTTTTATAAATTGACATGTAAAATTTTGATAGTTAAACTAATGTATAGTAATATCTTTTAAATTATCCCAAATAGGAGGTGTTCAAAAACATTCATTTTCTGTCTTTGTTTTAAGGCAGAAATTGAGCTCGTGGCTGATGATGGATATGCGTTTCTTCAACACGAAAGGACAATTGAATAGGTCATCCTGCCATTAGCACGTTGAAGGAGACGAAGTCAGCACTTCAGACACGCTCAAAAACAGCAAATTGATTGATGAACTAGAAGGAGCTTGAAGCAGCTATGTTGCAAATAATTAAAGCAAGATGGATTGTATTAATGGTGTGGATGATAACAGCTGTGATTCTGTTTATTACTGCGCCCGATTTAGAGGAATTAACAAGAGAAAAAGGGCAGTTAAAGGTTCCAGAGGGGACACCAACAGCTGAGGCACTTCATTTATTGGATAAGCTTTCAGATCATAATGGGAAAAAAGATACTGGTGTGATTGTATTCTCCGAACAACATTTGTTCCCTGCCAAAGAGCAGGAATTAAAAAAGGCTTTAGCTGCACTCATGACACATGCCCCAGAACTCCACATTGACGGAATTACTTCGTATTTTCATGTAGATCGTGACATTCAAAAACAACTTTTATCAAAGGATAAAAGTACACTTCTTGTTCCATTCAAATTCGACCACTACGAAACAAAAGCTGTGAAGGTTAAAGAACGAATTGAGGAAGTTTTAAAGCCCTACAACGTCTCATATGAAATGACAGGTCAAAAATTTGTGGACTCAGATGTCATTAAAAGCTCTCAACAAGGTCTGAAGAAAACTGAACTTATCACGATGATTTTTATTTTCTTTATTTTAATAATTGTATTCAGATCGATACTGGCACCTGTTGTTCCGCTTATTACGATTGGCATTTCTTATGCTGTCAGCCGGTGTATTGTGGCTTTTCTCGTAGAATATACACCATTTCCTATTTCTAATTTCACTCAGATTTTTATGGTAGCTATTATGTTCGGTATAGGAACGGATTATTGTATATTACTTTTAAGCCGTTTTAAAGAGGAGATTGGTCAGGGGCGTGATGTCAAAGAATCGATTATCATCACATATCAATGTGCAGGGAAAACAGTCTTTTTCAGCGGCTTAGCTGTGTTAGTCGGCTTCTCAAGTATTGGTTTCGCAAAATTCCAATTGTACCAATCAGCCGTCAGCGTTGCCGTAGGCGTTGGCATTCTGCTTATTGCACTTGTCACAATCGTTCCCTTTTTTATGTCGGTTTTCGGAAAATCCCTTTTTTGGCCGTCTAAAAGAGAAAACATTCGTCATCCACAAAGTAAGATTTGGGAATGGGCTGGGCGCTTTTCATTTAAAAGACCGCTCATCAGCTTAGGTGTAGTTGCACTCATCACTGTTCCTCCGATTCTGATGTATGACGGCACTCTTTCTTATAATAGTTTAAATGAGATTGGGACAAAGTATGAGTCAGTGTCTGCATTTAATACGATATCTGAGCAATTTGGCTTTGGTGAAGCGCTGCCGCTGAATGTGCTTGTCGAAAGTGACAATGAGCTCGATAATCAAGAAAAGATTGTCATGATTGAAAAACTGACCCGTAAGTTAAATGACATTGAGGAAGTGAAAGCGGTTCGCAGTGTCACTCGCCCAGTTGGAGATGGGTTAAGTCAGCTCTATGTTACCTCTCAAGCGAAAGAGCTGGGGGGAGAGCTTGGGAAAGGTCACGAGGGCATCGGGAAAATTACAGATGGCTTGACCGAAACAAACTTAGCACTTCTCAAACAAAAACCAAAAATTGAAGAATCCGCTAAAGGGATTGATCAATTGATTGATGGGACAAAAGCCATCAAAGGCGGTATCGGAGAAGTGAGGAAATCACTCATTTCTTTAGAGGATGGTGTGAGGCGCAGTAAAGAGGGCGTAGGAACCATTCGCACTGAAATAAAACAAGCGAAAAAAGAATTAGAGCAAGAATACCGCAGAAGTGAAACCATGATTCAAGATCTTGAACGAGTCGTAAGCACACTGGAAGGTCACGCAACATCAAATGAGCAGCTGATGACAACGATTAAAAAAGTGAAACAATCCTATGAAAACGTATCATTTGAAGGGCTTGAAAACCGGCTTCCAGAAATCAAAGACATGAATGAATATAAAGAAATCAAAAAAGTATTCAAAGACACAAAAGGAATGCTCGATCAAGCTGGAGAGCAAATGAGCGTCTATGAAGAGGAAGCATCTGCCTTTAAACAAAAGATCAAGAAAGCAGATCAAGTCATTCAAACGTTCTCAAGCAAGCAAAAAGAAATCAAACAACAAGTAAAGGCGCTGATGACAGGTCTAGATCAAATTTATGATGGTCTTGATGAAACGAATAAAGGCCAAAAACAGCTCATCAAAGAAATGCCTAAAATTGAAGATGGCGCAGATCAGCTGACAGATGGCCAAAAAGCCGTGAAAAAAGGGTTTAACCAGCTATCATCTAAACTATCACTATTAACAGATGGATTAGATGAAAGTATTTCCGGACTTGAGCAAGTAAAAAGCGGCTTTACCGAGGCAGACAGCTACTTAAAACAGCTTCAGGAAGCACCAGATGAAGAAGTAACGGGCTGGTTTATACCAGAAGAAGTATTGAAACGCCATGAGTTTAAGAAAATATTTAATACGTATATGTCCCCAGATCGCAAATTAACAACCTTTGAAGTGATTTTAAATGTAAATCCATACAGCAATGAAGCAATGAAAGGTGTAGCAAAAATCGAAGAAACCCTTGATCAATATTTACCTGTAAGTGGTTTGAAAAATGCCAATTACGGTGTATCTGGCATCTCCAGTTTAAATGTTGACTTAAAAGAAACGTCAGACGGTGACTTTATCAGAACGGTTATTTTCATGTTAATTGGTATCTTTATTATTTTAGTTTTATTACTAAGGTCAATCGTCATGCCGATATACTTAACACTTTCACTCATATTAACGTATTTTACATCCATTGGCTTAACAGAATGGATTTTCAAAACATTCTTTGGCTACGATGGTGTCAGCTGGGCTGTTCCATTTTTCAGCTTTGTTATCCTTGTGACCCTTGGCATTGATTATTCGATCTTCCTGATGGATCGTTTCAATGAATGGAAGGGAGAGCATGTTCAAGCATCCATGATATCAGCGATGAGAAATATGGGGTCCGTCATTATTTCAGCAGTTGCTATTTTAGCGGGTACTTTTGCTGCGATGCTGCCATCGGGTGTATTATCATTAGTTGAAATTGCAACGGTCGTACTCATTGGACTTTTATTATATGCTTTTGTTGTTCTACCACTCTTTATTCCGGTCATGGTTCGCATCTTTGGAAAATGGAATTGGTGGCCGTTTAGAATGAAATAACAACCTGCGTCTCTGCTTTTAGCAGAGGCGTTTTTATTTCCTATCCTTTCCTCTGATTGATATAATGACTATTAAATGGCTGTTTCACGTATATATCAGCTATGTTCTAATACATAATAAATAGGATGAACAAAGGAGGTTTCTCATGACGTACTTACAAGAGAAGATATTTGATACACCTGGTCTTCATACTCATATTGTCAAAACAGAAAAATTTAAAACCGTGACGATCCTTTTTAAAATGCTTGCGCCTTTATCCAAAGATGACGTCACCATGCGTTCCCTTTTCCCGCATGTGCTTTTAAGAGGAACAGAAAAAATGCCGAAAACGGGAGAGCTTCGTGCATATTTCGACGAGCTCTATGGGGCGACCGTTTCCGCAGACATGGCGAAAAAAGGTGAAAATCACATCATTACCTTCCGTCTAGAAATGGCGAATGAAAAATATTTAAAGGATCAAACCCCTTTACTAGAAAAAGGGATTGCCTTACTTTCTGAACTTTTATTCCACCCGTTCGTGGAAAACGGAGTATTTCATGAATTGTACGTTGAGCAAGAAAAACGAACATTGAAACAGCGCATTCAAGCCGTTTATGATGACAAAATGCGCTATTCAAACTTAAGACTTGTACAGGAAATGTGTAAAGGTGAGCCATATGCACTGCACGTCAATGGTGAAATGGAAGACGTCGAAGCGATTACGGCAGAAGCGCTCTTTAAAGCATACGAACATGCACTTAAGTCCAACCAGCTGGATCTCTATGTTGTGGGAGACGTTGATGAACAAGACATCAATCGAATGGTCTCGCAATACTTTAAAACAAGTGAGAGAGAGCCAGTCAAACAAAATACCGAATCATCAAGATCACAAATAGAGCCAAAAGAAGTCATTGATGAAGAGGACGTAAAACAAGGAAAGCTGAACATTGGCTTTCGCACACATACAACGATAGCAGATGAAGATTATCCGGCGCTGCATTTGTTTAATGGCATATTCGGCGGCTTCTCTCATTCAAAGCTATTTATCAATGTGCGGGAAAAAGCAAGTCTTGCGTACTATGCTGTTTCTAGACTTGAGAGCTTTAAAGGTTTGATGATGGTCATGTCAGGAATTGAAGTCGGCAACTATCAGCAGGCAGTAGACATCATCAAAGAACAATTTGATGCCATGCAAAAAGGCGATTTTTCTGATGAAGCAATTGAACAGACAAAGGCTGTCGTCAAAAATCAGCTACTCGAAACCATTGATACGTCTTATGGAACAGCGGAATACTTATATCAGCATGCCGTCGTGCCAACAGGGGAGAGCCTCGATTCCTTTTTAGAAGCGTTAGACAGAGTGACAAAAGAGGACATCATCAAAGTGGGTCAAAAAATCGAATGGGATACGACCTATTTTCTTAAAGGAACGGAGGGTGCTTCATGACAGTGAAAACAATTCAATTCGACCAGCTGCAAGAAACGGTCTATCACGAAAAAATGGAGAGCGGACTTGACGTCTATGTACTGCCAAAGCAAGGGTTTAACAAAACATATGCAACCTTTACAACAAAATACGGCTCTGTCGACAATGAATTTGTGCCGCTTGGCAAAGAAGACATGATCCGAGTGCCTGATGGAATTGCCCATTTCTTAGAGCACAAGCTGTTTGAAAAAGAAGATGGAGATGTGTTTCATACATTTAGTAAACAAGGAGCATCCGCAAATGCTTTTACGACATTTACGAGAACAGCTTACTTATTCTCAAGCACCTCAAATGTCGAACAAAACCTTGAGACACTCATTGATTTTGTGCAAGAACCTTATTTTACTGAAAAAACAGTCGAAAAAGAAAAGGGCATCATTGGTCAAGAGATTAACATGTATGATGACAATCCCGACTGGCGTTTATTCTTCGGTTTGATTGAAAATCTATATCAAGAGCATCCTGTGAGAATTGATATAGCTGGAACAGTAGAAAGCATCGCTCCTATTACAAAAGATCATTTGTATAAATGCTATGAAACGTTCTATCACCCAAGCAATATGCTTCTATTTGTTGTCGGTCCCGTTGATCCGAAGCAAATATTAGATCAAGTTCGAGCGAATCAGGCGAAAAAGCCATTTACAGACCAGCCAGAGATCAAACGAAAAGACATCAATGAGCCTGAAGGTGTGTACCGAAAAGAATACGAACTTCCAATGAACGTACAAGGCTCAAAATGTATGTTTGGATTAAAAACAAAGAATCCTCATAAAAAAGGCAATGAACTGTTAAAACATGAGCTCGGAATGAATCTCATTTTAGAGACGCTGTTTGGTAAAAGCTCCTTACAATATGAACAGATGTATGAAAAAGGCTTAATTGATGAGACCTTCAGCTACGATTATACGGAAGAAGGCGGTTTTGGCTTCACTTCAGTTGGTGGAGATACAAATGACCCTGATCAACTCGCAGATGAATTAAAAGAAACGCTTCTTAAAGCAAAAAGCCTGATCACAGAAGAAAAGATTGAACTTGCTCGCAAGAAAAAAATTGGCAGCTTTTTAAAAGCAATGAACTCCCCAGAGTACATCGCCAATCAATTCACTCGATACGCATTCTTAGAAATGAGCTTATTTGATGTCGTGCCAGTACTGGAGCAAATCCAATTAACAGATATTCAGCAAATCTTAGACGAAGAAATTGATGAAGAACGAATGTCAGTTTTTAAAGTCGTACCGAAAACAAAATAAAACGAAAAAAGACAAACTCAACATATAAGAGTTTGTCTTTTTTGTGTCCAGCTAAAGAAATCGCTTTATATGCGAAGATATTGATTGACAATTGTTTCGGTAATTAGTTAAACTCTTTAATAGTTAAACAATCAAACTAAAGGAGCAGCATATGGTACAAAATAAAATTGCCCAGCTCATCCAGAGATATGCGGACGTCTATCTCATGATGGAGAAAAAAGTATCGAGTATGATCACGGAAAAGCTCGATAAAGAACTGACACTTGATCAATATTACTCGCTTCGATACATCAATTTACACCCAGGATGTACATCAAAAGACCTTGCCATCGAATGTAATGTCAACAAAAGTGCTGTGACATCCATGACCAATCGTCTTTTTAATAAAGATTATATTTATCGAGAGCATGATCAAGCTGATCGAAGAAACGTTCATCTTTATGTGACACCCGAAGGAAAAGAAGTGGTCAGCCGAATGGAAAAGCAGCTTCAGGACCTTGTTCGGTCATATTTAGAAAAGTTTGATGAAAAAGAAATCGAATCATTTATTCAAACATATGAAAAGATTTATCAAATTATCATCGAAGAGGAGGCACAACATAGTAATGAGAGCAATCATAAAGGGTAGATGGCTGATCACGATCCTTTGGGTCGTACTAGCGGCTGTATTATTAATCACCGCCCCTAATATGGCGCAATTAACAAAAGAAAAAGGGCAGATTTCTGTTCCAGATGGTTATCCCTCTTCCTACGCCGATCAATTATTAAAAAACATGTCTGAAAATGGGGATACGGAAAAATCGATCGTCATTGTCTTTCAAGGAAAGGATATCGTCAAAGAAAGAGAAGCCTCTTTAAAGAAAGCGATGGAGATTTTAGAAAAGGATCAAGATCTCCATGTGGAAGACATCACTTCTTATTTTGATGCAAACAAAGATATTAAAAAACAGATGCTCTCTAAAGATCAAACAACACTTCTTGTTCCAGTTACATACGACTCGAACAAAATCAAAGCATCCGATTTTAAAGAAAGAGTCAATGAAAAGCTTAAGAGCCTGAACCTGAAATTTGAAATGACAGGGCAGCCGCTAATCGACGATGATGTCATCACAAGCTCACAAGAAGGTCTGAAAAAAACGGAATTCATTACAATTGGGTTTATTTTAATTGTTCTTGTGCTTGTCTTTAGATCCGCAGTGGCACCGTTCGTTCCTTTAGTGGCCGTGGCGCTTTCCTATTTGGTCAGCCAATCCATTGTGGCTTACCTAGTAAAGTATGTTGATTTTCCGCTCTCGACCTTTACCCAAATTTTTATGGTCGCCATCATGTTTGGGATTGGAACCGACTACTGCATCCTGTTGCTAAGCCGGTTTAAAGAAGAACTATCTCACGGAAAAGATAAGATTGAGGCGATTATTACAACATATAAGACGGCAGGTAAAACCGTTTTATTCAGCGGAATTGCTGTCCTCATTGGTTTTACGTGTATCGGTTTAGCCCAATTCCAACTGTATAAATCAGCTGTCGCCGTGGCGGTTGGTGTCGCCGTGTTAATTGTGGCACTGCTCACTGTCGTTCCATTCTTTATGGCGGTTTTAGGAAAAGTGTTATTTTGGCCGATCAAAGGCGATATTGCCCACCCGCAATCGAAAATGTGGGAAACAGCCGGTCGTTTTTCATTTAAGAAACCACTTCTCAGCTTGCTAATCGTTGCAATTATTACCCTTCCAGCGATTCTTATGTATAAAGGAACACTTTCATATAACAACCTAGACGAAATCGGCAATAAATACGAATCCGTCAATGCATTTAATACGATCTCTGACAAATTTGGACCAGGTGAAGCCCTTCCAGCAACCGTTGTCGTGAAATCATCCGATCTTTTAGACAATAACGAAGGTCTGATTGCTGTTGAAAAACTAAGCCGCGCCATTGAACAAACAGATGGCGTGAGTAAAGTAAGAAGTGCGACACGCCCTGTTGGAAAAGGACTGAATGATCTGTACGTGAAATCTCAAGCCAAAGAGCTAAATAGCGGGCTTGATAAAAGTAACGAAGGGTTGAAAAAGATCCAAGATGCTCTTACAACCATGAGTAAATCCATCGAGGATCAAACACCACAAATTAAATCATCTGGAAAAGGCATTAACAAATTGATTTCTGGAACCGAATCCGTAAAATCAGGTATTCAAAACGTCGAAAAATCGATGAGAGAACTGCAAAACGGAATTGATCAAAATAAAAAAGGTGTTTCTGAAATTAAAGAAAGAATAAAGGATGCGAAAAAGGAATTAACAGATCAAGTCGCACAAGTGAATCAGCAAGTGGCACTGTATAAAAGCATTTCCAAAGAATTAAAAGCAGCATTGGCACAAGTTGATACTTCATCCTCTGCCGCAGCGGATGTGAAAGCTTTGATCAGTCAAGCGAATAAACAGTTCAGTACACTTGAAGAGCAAATTCCGCAAGTGAAAGAAAACCAATCATATCAAGCCATCAAAGCTTCATATAAGGAACTTTCTACTACCTTGCAAGAAGGAGCCAAACAGGCTGACAGCTATGCAAAACAAGCAAAAGAAACAAAAAAACAGCTTGAAGCAGCAGATGCTTTTATCGCAAAAGCTTCAGAGCAGCAAAAAGTGTTTACAAATCAAATTGATGAGCTGATTGCTGGCTTAGAAGCTATTGAGAACGGGCTAGATCAAACGTCTAAAGGCCAAGGACAGCTAGCTGATAGTATGCCTAAACTTGCAAATGGAGCCGGCGACATCATTAATGGTCAAAAACAAATGAAAGAAAAAATTGGCGGCTTTGGTGACGATCTGACCAAGCTGACAGATGGTCTAAACAAAAGTGTCGACGGACTTGAGAAAATTTCAAACGGCTTAATGGGTGCAGGAGACTACTTAGATGAACTGAAAAACGCACCAGATCAAGACATGGCCGGTTGGTTTATTCCAAAAGATGTCCTAAAAAATAAAGCATTCAAGCAAGTGTTCGATTCCTATATGTCTGATGACCGCAAGATGACAAAGATTGACGTCATCTTAGAAGACAATCCATATGGAAACGACGCCATGAAAACGATTAAACAAGTAGAGGCTTCCGTCAAACGTGCACTTCCTGAAACAAACTTAAAAGATGTTTCATTTGGCGTATCTGGTGTATCAAGTATGAACGCTGATTTAAAACAGCTGTCAGACCAAGACTTCAATAAGACGGTTTTTTACATGATGATCGGTATTTTCTTAATACTAGTGATTCTCTTCCGTTCTCTCGTGATGCCGCTTTACTTAGTTGGATCGCTGATTTTAACGTACTTTACCGCCATTGGTGTAACAGAATTTATTTTCACCCATTTCTTCGGATATCCGGGCATCAACTGGGCTGTTCCATTCTTTGGCTTTGTCATCTTAATGGCGCTTGGAGTCGATTATTCGATTTTCTTAATGGAACGGTTCAATGAATACAAAACAAAAGACATCCAGTTTGCCATGACTGAATCAATGAAAAATATGGGATCTGTTATTATGTCTGCTGCCGTCATTTTGGCAGGAACATTTGCAGCGATGCTGCCATCAGGTGTATTGTCACTCTTACAGATTGCAACACTTGTTCTCACGGGACTTTTATTGTATGCGCTCGTTGTGCTACCATTGTTCGTACCTGTGATGGTCAAATTGTTCGGATCAGCGAATTGGTTCCCATTTAAACGAAAAGAATAAGGATTCCATAAAGAAAGTAGGAACAAAGTATGAGTCGTTGGGCACTGATTACTGGTGCCAGTGGCGGAATTGGGCAGGCGACAGCCAAAAAGCTTGCCCAAGAAGGCTGCCATCTGATGCTCCATTATCATCAAAATGAACAAGCGGCTAGTCGTCTTTCCGCTGATCTCAAAGAAACATATCAAGTAGAAACGTACGTCGTCCAAGCTGATTTAGCGAAAACAGGCGGAGCAGCAGAGCTTGTCAGCCGCCTGCCGCTTGATCCAGATATTCTTGTTTTAAATAGCGGAAAGAGTCATGTTGGTTTAGTGACAGATACTGAAAAAGAAGATCTAGCCAGCATGGTGCAGCTTCATGTGACAAGTCCATATGAGCTTACCCAATCTATTTTGCCTGCCATGATCCAAAAAAAGTCAGGTCATATTATTGCAGTTAGCTCGATATGGGGGGAAACGGGTGCCTCGTGTGAAGTCCTGTATAGTATGGTCAAGGGTGCTCAAAATGCTTTCATTAAAGGGCTTGCCAAAGAGCTTGCCCCAAGTGGAATTAGAGCAAATGCAGTCTCACCAGGTGCGGTTCAGACTGATATGATGAAAAGCTTCACACAAGAAGACCTTGCGATGATGGAAGAGGAGATTCCGCTCGGCCGTCTTGCCGCACCTGAAGAGATAGCCGATGTCATTTGGTTTCTCGCCTCAAAGCAGTCAAGTTATATGACAGGTCAAATTTTATCCGTTAATGGCGGCTGGTACTGTTAAAAACGTGTATAATTCGTCACTCCATGACAAAAGCTATGGCTGTAATTCATCTTTTCGAATGGAGGAATCGACATGTCAGTACTTGAGAACTGGGACCATTGGAAAAACTTTTTAGGAGACCGTTTAAATCATGCGCAGGATAAAGGCTTAAAAGATGATACTATCAATAACCTTGCGTATGAAATTGGCGGATACCTGGCTAATGAAGTTGAAGCAAAGAATGAGCAAGAAAGAGTACTTGCTGACCTTTGGAGCGTCGCATCAGAAGATGAGCAGCGCGCAATTGCCAATATGATGGTCAAACTGGTTGAAAATAATAGCTCGCACTAAACAAAAAGAGGGGTCGTTTGTGCCTCTCTTTTTATTTTAACTGTTTCACAACATTGTGCTTTCTAAAAATGTGAAAATGCTTTATGATAAAGGAAGGTAAAAATTTGCCACAATGAAGGGGGTAATATCATTTGGCAAAGCTCGAATGGTATTTTGAATATGAGATACAGGTGAACCGTCCCGGACTTTTAGGAGACATTTCTTCTTTAATGGGGATGCTTTCAATTAATATTGTGACAATTAATGGTGTTGATGTATCAAGACGCGGCATGCTTCTTCGCTGTGACCACACAGATCAAATTAAGCGGCTTGAATCAATTTTAAATACAATGGAAACGATAAAAGTAACGAAACTAAGACAGCCAAAACTTCGTGACCGTTTAGCTGTTCGTCATGGAAGATACATTCAGCGTGATGCGGATGACAAAAAGACGTTCCGTTTTGAAAGGGACGAGCTTGGTCTACTTGTTGATTTTATGGCTGAATTATTTAAAAAAGAAGGACATAAATTGATTGGAATTCGCGGAATGCCGCGGGTTGGAAAAACAGAATCAATTGTTGCTTCAAGTGTATGTGCAAGTAAGAGATGGCTGTTTGTATCGTCGACTCTTTTGAAACAGACCATTCGCAGTCAGCTGATTGCAGATGAATACAGCCCAGATAACGTCTTTATTATTGATGGGATTGTGTCGACAAGAAGAGGTTCTGAGAAGCACTTGCAGCTTTTAAGAGAAATTATGAGACTGCCTGCTACAAAGGTTGTAGAGCATCCAGATATCTTTATTCAAAATTCAGAATATACAATGGATGATTTCGACTACATCATTGAATTGCGTAATAGTGCAGACGAAGAAATTACATACGAGCACGCTGAAGAACCACAAGTGTTTGATCATTCTGGTTTTTCTGGCTTCGATTTTTAATATGGTAATGGTAGGTGTTTGTTTTGACTGAATTAGGAAAACGGCTCGTTGAGGCCAGAGAGGAAAAAGGGATGTCGCTGGAGGATCTGATGGCGGCTACCAAAATCCAAAAGCGCTATTTGCTAGCAATAGAACAAGGAAATTATGATATCATTCCAGGTAAATTTTACGTCAGAGCGTTTATTAAACAATATGCCGAAGCCGTTGGACTGAATCCTGAACAATTGTTCGAAGAGTTTCGTAAAGATGTACCAAGTACGTATAACGATGAAGTGTCTGATAAATTATCAAATATTAAACCGCAAAGAGAGCTGCCAAAGCCCGCCTCAAAGGTACTAGAGCTGCTTCCGACGATTTTAATCATTGGAGGGATTCTTGTGGTGATCGCTATCATTTATGTGATCGTTCAAGCGGTTAATCATGATAGCGGACAAAAAAATAATCAGGCGGCTCCTCAGCAATCAGAATCAAAATACGAAGTGTCTGAGGATTCATCGCTTGCAAAGGATCAAAAGAAAAAGGATAAAGCTTCGTCAGATGATCAAGAAAAATCATCTGAAAAAGACGATTCCTCAAAGGATTCATCTAAAGACGATGAAGATGTTTCTTTGAAGGCGACGGATACAGAGGGTTCTACGACAACGTATGAAGTATCAGGTGCAGAAGAGATGGAGCTAACCATTTCTGCCTCACAAGCTTCATGGCTTCGTGTGAGAGACGAATCTGGAAAAGTGCTGAAGATGGGTGAATTGAAAGATGGCGAATCGTTTAAAACAGACTTAACTGATCTTTCCCAAGTCGATATCCGCTTAGGAAATGCAACAGGAATCGATATCAAAGTCAATGACGAAACGCTGAAGTACGAATTAGACCCTAAAAACACCATGACACAAAACATTGTGATTGTGAATAAAGGAAAGGAAAAGTCATCTTAAGCAAGTAGATGACTTTTCTTTTGTTCCTACTATTATATATACATAAAAAATGGCTTATTGGAGGATTGAAATTCATGTTTAACTTACCGAATAAAATAACTCTTTCTAGGATCGCCTTGATCCCTGTTTTTATGATCATTATGCTTGCTCCATTAGATTGGGGTGTTGCGCGCTTTGGTGACGTCAGCATCGAAGTCACTCACCTTGTTGGAGCGATCTTGTTTATTGTCGCTTCGACAACCGACTGGATTGATGGTTACTATGCACGTAAGCTCAATTTAGTCACAAACTTTGGTAAATTTTTAGATCCGCTTGCAGATAAATTGCTTGTTTCAGCGGCTTTAATTATACTTGTTCAATACAATCTCACACCGGCATGGATGGCAATTGTGATCATTAGCCGTGAATTTGCTGTAACGGGCCTAAGGCTTGTCTTAGCTGGAGGCGGTGAAGTGGTCGCAGCCAATATGCTTGGAAAAGTGAAGACGTGGGCGCAAATCATTGCGATTTCGGCACTTCTTTTGCATAACCTGCCGTTTGAACTTGTATCATTCCCTTTTGGTGATCTTGCCATGTGGGTAGCGGTGTTCTTCACTGTTGTCTCAGGCTGGGATTACTTTGCGAAAAACTGGGAAGCCTTAAAGAATTCTAACTAAAAAGGACGTGTACGCTTTGAAGTCAGAGAGAAAAGCAGAAATTATTGCAGTCGGTTCCGAACTTTTGCTAGGGCAAATTACGAATACGAATGCACAATTCATCAGCAAACAACTAGCTGAAATTGGTGTGAATGTTTATTACCACACAGCAGTTGGTGACAATCCAGAGCGTTTAAAAAGGGCCATTCAAGTGGCACAGGAAAGATCGAATTTTATTATCTTCTCAGGTGGTCTTGGACCAACGAAAGACGATTTAACAAAAGAAACCATTGCGAGTACGCTCGGTAAAGAGCTTGTGCTAAATGAAGAAGCATTTGAGTCTATTCAAGAATACTTCCGTAAAACCGGACGTGATATGTCGCCGAACAACCGTAAACAGGCGCTCGTTCTAGAGGGATCTGATGTGCTCGTAAACCGTTTCGGAATGGCACCTGGTATGTTTATACAAGAGGGAGATACGTTTTACATTCTGCTCCCTGGACCGCCAAGTGAATTGCACCCGATGTTTGAAAACGAAGCGAAGCCGCTTATTTCTGAAAAACTCGGCCTAAAGGAAAAAATCGTGTCTGTTGTCTTGCGTTTCTTTGGCATCGGTGAATCTCAGCTGGAAACAGATCTTGAAGATTTAATTGATGCACAGACCAATCCAACGATTGCACCGCTTGCAGCTGACGGGGAAGTGACGCTAAGGCTGACAGCCAAGCATGAGGATGAAAAAGAAACAGAGCGTCTGTTAAAAGAAACAGAAGCACAAATTTTAGAACGGGTCGGCGAGTACTTCTACGGATATGGTGATACATCTCTTGCCTTTGAAGCTTCAAAGGCCTTGCATGAACACGGGAAAACAGTAGCAGCGGCTGAAAGCCTGACTGGTGGTATGTTTTCAGAGTGGCTGACAGATCTCGAAGGGGCATCATCCATTTTAAACGGCAGTGTGGTTTGTTACACAAATCAAGTCAAGCAGCAAGTGCTGGGCTGCCGTAAAGAAACATTGTCTTCTCATGGTGCTGTCAGCAAAGAGTGTGCGTTAGAGCTCGCCGAAGGCGTTAGAAAACTGACGGGAAGCGATATCGGTATTAGCTTTACAGGTGTGGCAGGTCCTGAACCACACGAAGGACAGCCGGTTGGAAAAGTATTTATCGGGCTATCGACAAAAGACCAGACAGACGTGTTTGAATGGATGTTTACTGGCAGTCGATCAGGCATTCGCAAGCGTGCTGTGAAATATGGTTTGCACCACCTTCTCAAATTATTAAAAGATAGTTAATTTTGTTTTTTATGAGGTTTACTCCTTTATAAAAGAGCGTTTTTTCTAATAGAAACAGCTCTTTTCTTAAATAATCTGCCAAGAAAAAATCGAATATGTGTTCGTTTTTTTCTTGGCAAATGACGTAAAACAAGGTATAGTATAGATAGTGGAATTGATAAAGGAGGAAACAATAGAATGAGTGATCGTCAAGCAGCCTTAGATATGGCTCTTAAACAAATAGAAAAACAGTTTGGTAAAGGCTCTATTATGAAACTAGGAGAGCAAACAGATACACGTATTTCAACAGTACCTAGTGGTTCGTTAGCACTTGATACTGCGCTTGGAATAGGTGGATACCCTCGCGGCCGTATTATTGAAGTATATGGTCCAGAGAGTTCTGGTAAAACGACAGTAGCACTTCATGCGATTGCTGAGGTTCAGCAGCAGGGAGGACAAGCTGCATTTATCGATGCGGAGCATGCGCTAGATCCAGTTTACGCTCAAAAATTAGGTGTCAATATTGATGAGTTGTTACTTTCTCAGCCGGATACAGGAGAACAAGCACTTGAAATTGCAGAAGCACTTGTTCGTAGTGGTGCAGTTGATATTGTTGTCATTGACTCAGTAGCTGCTCTTGTACCAAAAGCAGAGATCGAAGGAGACATGGGAGATTCACACGTTGGTCTTCAAGCACGTTTGATGTCTCAAGCACTTCGTAAACTATCTGGTGCTATCAACAAATCAAAAACAATTGCGATCTTTATTAACCAAATTCGTGAAAAAGTAGGGGTTATGTTTGGTAATCCTGAAACAACGCCTGGTGGACGTGCACTTAAGTTCTATTCATCTGTTCGTTTAGAAGTACGCCGTGCTGAACAGTTGAAACAAGGGAACGACATCATGGGGAACAAAACGAGAATTAAAGTTGTGAAAAACAAAGTGGCACCACCATTCCGTATTGCCGAAGTAGACATTATGTACGGTGAAGGTATCTCGAAAGAGGGAGAAATCATCGACCTTGGAAGCGAACTAGATATCGTACAAAAGAGCGGGGCTTGGTATTCTTATCAAGAGGAACGTCTTGGACAAGGACGTGAAAATGCGAAGCAATTCCTAAAAGAGAATAAAGACATTCTTCTTATGATTCAGGAGCAGATCAGGGAACACTATGGTTTGGATACAAACGGAGTGAAATCAACTGACGAAGAAGGACAAGAAGAATTGGAATTGAATGACTAAAAAGACGCTGAAAAGCGTCTTTTTTTTACAATTACATAACAGCTAGCGGGTCAAAAGTTCTGTCTTTGCTTGAAATAACGACTTACGCCTTAGTCTGACTAGCTTGACAAGTATTTCCGACACAATTACAATGGGAATGTATCACTTGTTTTTCTTAACATGATTGATAACTAATTTAAACTTGACAAGGGCAGTGAGGATCTCATTCCCTGTGAAGGCCCTGTATGTTGAGACACAAAACAATGTACATGCCGACACTTTA
>Ga0209295_1000283_pt1 | contig 34916 bp, 39 predicted proteins | sample Porto_5metaG_FD_187428 | JGI IMG/M metagenome (GOLD analysis project Ga0209295, IMG submission 187428) | Marine algal microbial communities from Porto, Portugal - Porto_5 metaG (SPAdes) (version 2) | ecosystem: Host-associated > Algae > Red algae > Unclassified | place: Portugal: Porto... | reverse complement strand
AAGCCGTAGCCAGTATCTCTAATCTATGGCGTTCATACCGTACCTGACCCCCACCCCCTCGCCTTTAATGATAAATACAGCCAGTAAATATTTGTCAATGTCCGTTCGTCAGATAATTTAATATTTTTTTCGCTTAGGGCGAAAATAATATTAAATTTTCACGCAGAAATGCCCTAGTGGGGCATTTTGCTTGACGAGCCGTTGCATGACAAAATTTACTGTCAGCTTTCTTTGTGGCTATGGGTTCGGTGGGTCGAATATGTGCCTAACAAAAATAAGCAGCCCAAGCAGGCAGCCATAAGCGCAGCTGATGAAGTGACAAGCCAAACCGCCCACAGAGGCGCAGAAGTGGCAAAGATGGGTAAATGCTAGCGGAGCAAGTCAGAGCCAAGCAGACAGGCGCACAGGCAGCCATAAGCGCAGCTGATGAAGTGACAGCGGAGCAGCCGAAAAGGTAGTAATATGGGTTACATTAAGTTACATTAAAAGGCTGATTTTATCCCCTGATGGGGTAGTAATATGGGTTACTTAAAGGTATAATGGTTCTATTGAGTCAGCAAGGTAGCTACTCGATAAGGTCATCAAATTGACGACCACCGCACAGGCAAGCGGATTAAAAATTGCTAAGGAATTTTAAAATGTCAAATACTCTAGTTTCTGAATTTTTGGTTTTTGTTACTAGCTACGCAGTCGGTAATGAATACGGTTTTGCATCAGGTAAGCATTTTGATTTATCGGATTTTTCTGATAAACAAGAGTTTATAGAGGCAGCTCAAGAATATATGAGTAAAACATGGGGCGACCACGACCCCGAATTAGCATTTCCTGATTATGAGATACCGTTTAATGATGAAAATTTAATCAGTGAGGGGTATATATCAAGCGAATTATGGGAAGTTATGGAACTTGATGAAGATGATTTAAAAATGCTAGAGGCTTTTATAGGTGCGTTTGGTAATTTTGACAATCAAAGTATCAGCGACTTGTTAGAGCAGGCACAAGGTAAGTATAGGGGTCAATGGGAGTCAGATAGCGATATGGCTTATGACCATGTAGAAGAAACAGGAGCTATTAGCGAAGATACACCTGATTTTATCAAAAATGCAATAGACTATGACCTAGTAGCAGAATGTTTGATGCAAGACTTTACAGAGCATAACGGTTATTACTTTTTCTCACAGTAAGCGCACCGCCCCAAGTACAAAAAGCCCATTCTAGCGAATGGGTTTTTTTTCGCCTCAAAAAACACGGCAGAGGTTAAAAAAAGGTAGTAATATGAGTTACATTAAGTTACATTAAAAGGCTGATTTTATCCCCTGATGGGGTAGTAATATGGGTTACTTAAAGGTATAATGGTTCTATTGAGTCGGCAAGGTAGCTACTCGATAAGGTCATCAAATTGACGACCACCGCACAGGCAAGCGGATTAAAAATTGCTAAGGAATTTTAAAATGTCTTTTGATAGCTCAGTTTGTAATTATCCTAGTCGTGGCAATCATGGTAACAGCCGTTATCATGGTAATTGTACTGGTCATATAATCAGAGATTTTGCCGAAACTTACTTACCTAGTGGCGGATTGTTAGCCGACCCAAGCATCGGAGGCGGAACAAGTCAGGACGTAGCGCAAGAGCTAGGTATAAATTTTAAAGGTACAGACTTACATCAAGGCTTTAATCTTTTAACTGACGATTTCACCAGTTTTTTAGGGCAGCAAGCCGAGGCGATTTTTTGGCATCCCCCATATTGGAATATGGTTAATTATTCTAGCAAGGTATGGGGTAACGAGCCTAATCAATGGGATTTATCGCAAATGAGCCTATCAGATTTTAACGAGGCGATGGTTTTAGCATTAATGAATATACATGATGCAACCGCCAGTAATGGCTACTATGGTGTACTGATGGGTAATTTAAGACGTAATGGTCAATATTACAACTTGTCGAGCATGGTTGAGCGTGTAGCGCCTGCGCCATTGGTTGATGAAATAATCAAAATACAAAATAATTGCAGAAGTGATAAAAGTAACTATAACGGTAAAATTGTACGGATTGCACACGAAAAGCTAATGATATTCAAGAAGAAAGCTCAAGCAGCCTTATATTTTTTAAGTAAAACTTTAAACCGTCATGACATATCAGCTCAGCTAACATGGAAAGCGTCAGTAAGACGAGTATTACAACAGGCTAACAAGTCGTTAAAACTAGCCGATATTTACGCAGCAATCGCACCATACGCAGCCCAAAGAGATAACGAGCATTGGCAGGCTAAAGTAAGACAGGTATTACAAGACGAGCGTTATTTTAATCGTTTAAGTTTAGGAGTGTATGAGCTAAACAAGTAAGCCACCACCGCCCCAAATACAAAAAGCCCATTCTAGCGAATGGGTTTTTTTTCGTCTCAAGACTGACCAACTAGGCGCACCGCCTGCTATTGGCACAAAAAGCCGAGCCAAGCGCAGGCAGCCACCGCCCCAACTAGCCACGATCACAAACAAGCAAAAGCCGCTTGTTTGTGGGCTAGCCAAACCACCACCACCGCAGCAGCCGAAAAGGTAGTAATATGGGTTACATTAAGTTACATCAAAAGGCTGATTTTATCCCCTGATGGGGTAGTAATATGGGTTACTTAAAGGTATAATGGTTCTATTGAGTCAGCAAGGTAGCTACTCGATAAGGTCATCAAATTGACGACCACCGCACAGGCAAGCGGATTAAAAATTGCTAAGGAATTTTAAAATGAATTTATTTACCCCACCTAAGAAAGCTGTCGGAACACTTAAAGGTGTTAATGCAAATGCTAACGTCTTAATAGCACGTTTCAAAGAGTTAGCCCGTGATGATGGATGGTCAAGGCAGGAGGCGCAGCAAGTAGCTGATTTTGCTAGGAGCAAGGACTATAACGGATTGATCGAAGTGCTAAACGAACATTTACTATGGTACTGATATAGCAAGTTATTAGCAAAGAGCTATCTATCATAGATAGCTCGCCATTCACTTAAATTTTTGGAATTATAATATGAAAATGTTGAAAAGTATTAAAGGTAAGACCCTAGCAGCTGTGGTAGCCGTCGTATTAGTAATGATGGTCTATACTGTCTTTGGTAACATTGTTGAGAGCAAGCCTATAAAATCAGGCACTAATATCATTACTGGCGAAGTGATGAATTTTGAAAAAAATAAAAATGCGTTTGATGAGCCTTTTGTGATTTTGCTTGATTACAAGAGAGAAGTCGAGAAAATGCCCGAAACGAAAGAGCGTAAATCTTTTATAGCCGAAGTTGATAAGGCTGTTGCTATTGACACTGTTGATGCTAGTGGTCAGGTTAGTACGAAAGAATGGAATGAATTAAATGATAAATTCCAAAATATACGTGATGAATATAAAATTGAGGCAGCGCAGAAAAGCCTTGAAACCTATAAGAGCAAGCATGAGTAAACCAACCGCCCCAAGTACAAAAAGCCCATTCTAGCGAATGGGTTTTTTTTCGTCTCAAAAAACACGGCGGAGCAGCCGAAAAGGTAGTAATATGGGTTACATTAAGTTACATTAAAAGGCTGATTTTATCCGCTATCTTGTAGTAATAAGAGTTACTATTTGCTATATTAGATATAGGCTTTGATTTATTAATTCCAAAAGGTAGTCATATGAAAAAGACAATAGAAGTAGCCGTAAGGATTTTAAAAACCATTAATGATGATTGGCACGACTCAGATAGATGGGCTTGTGAACTAGAATTGTCGTCTAATATTGATAATGTTAAAAGAAAAACAGGCGCTTTTTTTAGCGATACTGGCAAACTTAGTACAATTAATTCAAGTGATGATTTAGCTCGCTTACTTGCTGATGATGTTGAAAATGGTGATAGACATGATTATCTAACACAGGCTGTTAAAGATGCTTTTGAAAATTGGCGTGAGAGTATAAAGGTAGTTGAAGTTAGTTATGAGCCTGATAAATACTTGTGATGAATATCATTAAGAGTTTTTACAAAAAGCCCATTCTAGCGAGTGGGTTTTAGCCGTTTAGTTATAATCATTTTATAGAGGCTGTCGCATTGGTAAACAGACACCAATGCGCCACCACGCTTTTCACTTCAATGCCTGCCCCTATTGGCTTGCTATAGTAATTGCCACCTTACTTGCTTGCTAAGCGTCAAGCAGGTATCAAAACTATATCTAAGCCCCTAGTGACCGTCATTTCTCGTTTCAATCGTTGCCTCGAAAAGCGCACAGTCTAAGTATCGTCTTAAATTCACACTTGGACTGCTTATACCAGGTTTTTACATACAGACGTAAAAAACATGGAATAAGCGGCCAAGTGTAGGATCAGCTAAATTAAACTAAAAACAAGGTTATTGTTATGGCAATGTCAGATTTTAAAAGAAAAGCATTAAGAGATATGAATAAACGATTTTTGATGGTCGCATTAGTGATCAGCAGCTTGTTTGCAGCAATATACTATGCGCTTGTCTTTATAGAAGAAATGTTTGATAAGAAACTAGCTGAAAGCGTTGCAGCAGGAGATATAGAAAGTGCTACCTTAATTGCAGCAGATAGCACTATTAGTTTCATTGGCATGATACAAGCAGCTGTGATCAGTGGATGGGTCTTAATAATGATATTAATGATTTTCAAATGGCTTTTTAGGCAGTATATCGCAAGAACGTAGTTATATTTTTGCAGTCATTTATAGTTACTTTTGTTTTCGTGGCGTTGGCTGTCTCATTCTCATAACAGTTTTTAGCATTTCCAAACCTTGCTCAATCGGTATTACCTCACTAGGATCAGACAAGTCTTTAGGTATATCCACTTGCAGAATTTTAGCTAAGTTTGACACGTAAGCAAACCTATTACCCTTAATTGATTTTATAGCATATTTAATGGCAGCAGAGCCTTTAATTTTCAAAAGGTAGTCAAACTCTATAGCGTCTCGTTTAGAGATAATCAACACGCCATGATCATTTACTTTATCAGCAAGATTATTGTTTGACATTAGACACCACCTTTTTTTTAAAATTAATCAAAATTATTGCCTCTAGCAAGAGGCAATAAAGCCCTTTAAACGAGCTAATCAGTAGCTACTATTATATAGTAATATGGGTTACTTTTCAACTAATACAATCTAAGTAAATGATATTATGGCAGCTGCTAATACCATACCAAAGATTATACCAACCACTGCCCCCATAAGAATATTACGTTGATTATTTACTGCGCCCTGCCCCTCTTGCATCATTTCATTGATAGCTTTTTGCATTGTGGTTTTTGTGCGCTCATACATAATATCTTGACTTTTTGACCATACATCTTGAATGATCGCATCTTTTTGACCCTCTAATTTAGCTAATAATTTTTCAACGTAGGCAATCCGTTCATTAAAAGCTGTCAAACCATCTTCATGTTTAGTTTGAATGGCTTGCAGCATTTCAGTGTTGATAGCCTTTATAGCATCGGTTAATTCTGCTTGAGTCGATTGTAGCAAGCTAGAATTATGTAACATCATTAAGACTAAAGGATCATCTTCAGTGATCTTAATGCCAGTATGCACGAAAACATCATTAACTATAAATCGAGCCTTACTAATCTCATTAACATTATTATTTTTAATATCACTAGGAGCAGTTTTAGGTGTTTCAGTAGGTTTTATCACATCATCATTACTAGGAGTAGTTTTAGGTACTTCAGCTTGTTCAGCGTTAGCAGCTTGTTCAGCTAGTGCATCTAGTTCATCCAAACCACCATCGTCATCATCAAAAGAGGGCGGTGTATCATTATTATGTAAATCTATACTGTCTAATTCGTCGTCTATATTGCTCATAATTTCACCTATGTAAGAATGACTTTTAAAATAAAAAGCGATGATATAAAAATATCACCGCCCATTCTATTAACCCTCAACAACTTCAGACGTTTCAGGAGCGTTTAAATCAAAAATTTGATCAAGCTGATTATAAATATTTTTTTGCAAAGACATAAGCCGTCTTTTTTCGAGCAGTCGGAACTGGTCAGACTCTTTAACTTCACTAAATATTAAGCCACTGGTAAGTAGTTTCTTAAAGTCAGCCTCATGAGTATGAGCCTCACCTTTTTCAATCATCACTATACCAATGATGTTGCCACCAATTTTTTTATTCATTGATTTTATATCTAATGGAGTCTGTGAACGCTCGTAAAATTCATTGCCCCATACCAACACAGGCGTATCAGGGTAGTTTTCGCAAATGCTAAGCAAGCATTGCATTGTCTCTGTTTGGCTTGAACCGTAGTTGATAGGTACATGAATTACTAATTGTTTGCCGACTTCTTCAAGTAATTCAGGTATTTCATTGCTCAATAAGTAGCTATTTATGTAAATAAAATCACCACTACCAGTATCTACAAGCCCTGCCCCATCATTTTCAATAAAATCTTCGATAAATCCATCAAATTGTGACGGATCAATAGCACGTTCTCTGCCTATTTTTTTGATGATATTGACTGATTTAACATTAAGCGCCTTGTAGTTAGTAAATGTTTGATTGTTTGGGTCGGTATCAACTAACATCGTTTTGCCTAACTTATCCTTTAGATAATTAGCCATTAAGTAAGAAACAACCGACTTACCGCCACCGCCTTTAGATTGCATAGCGATATTTATTGAATTACTAATATTTAATTTGTTCATAACTTTGCCTTATAAATTATTTTTTAGACTATCGACTAATAGAAATTTTGATAACCAAGATACACCATCAAGAGCGCAACGAATACTAAAAAACCTATTCATTGATCACTTCAATATAATGCTTTTTAATATCAGTCCAATACCGTTCATCGGTAATATACTGACTAATATTACTATGGCTACTTACAAATACTCTTAGAATATTAAATACGTTTTTCTTATTCTGTAAGTCAAATTTTCTTAAACTTTCTAAGGCAAAAAACGTCTTATCGTCTGTAAGCCCATCATACAAATTAAGCAAAAACCCTCTAGCAACTTGAGAGGAACTGCTAAAATCGAGAGATAAAGCCACTAATTCAGCAAGCGAATTATCAAACGATTGTTTGTTTTCTTCGGATATTATCATACCGCTAGTACCAATCGAGATTAGCGGATCATACTTGTTATCTTCACTCATAATTTCACCTATGATTGTTTGTTACTTCTTCATAAAAAAATCATTAACGTCATAATTTTTACCCGCATCCTCGTTAAAATCTTTTACAACAGTAACAGGGATAATAGGTTCATTAACACGTTTAGATTTCGCTTTTTTTGGAACTTCAGGGGCAGGTACAGATTTTATTTCTTTACTCTCATTATTTAGTTTTTCTTTACTAACAGATTTAAGACTTACAATCTTACCCATTTCTTTATATACGTCATCATCCTTATGTTTGTGATAGTTTCTAGCCACAGTTTGAGGGATAACATCAATATCGTATTCTTTCTTTAAAAGATTAGATATTTCAGCAAATGTATAATTGGCGGTGCGATCATTGCGTTTCTCTACTATATAATCTATAGCCAATCTTGTGATCTTCTTTCTTTGCATAATTCACCTATATTTACTATAAAACTAGGTTAGTAGCACTAAATAGCATAAAACAGCACTAAAAAGCACTAAACAGCGTTAATAAGCACTATATTACAGTAATTATAGAATAAAACAAGCACTAAATAGCATAAAACAGCACTAAAAAGCATAAAACAGCACTAAAAAGCACTAAATAACAATCCAATGCCAAAATTTCTAACAAGTTATCAATTTTGGCACGAAAAACGTAAGAATGGGGCGGTAAGGAGGTTGTAAGGGAAAACAAACCTGATTGCAGGATAGGCTACCGCCGTCAAAAATGGGGTATTTTTGTGTTATAATTAGTTTGGTTGTTGTCGTTGTTGTTGGTTTTTTTCTTTAAGAGGTGATTAATGGCTGAAAATTCTTACTTTAAACTCGCAGGCTTAACAGATGATCAAAAGCTATTTCTAAAAGATTATTCCACTGTCGCTACTGGAAAGCGCAGTATCACGGCAGGCATTTTACAGCTCATAGATGAAAAAATGAGCATGGAGAAAGACACTATCCAAACAGCGGTAAAAAAGATTTTACCTTTGACTGAAGTTACTAGAGATCAGCAATCCACTATCACACGCAGAGTCCAGTTTTCGTTATTGCTACATGACCATAAGGCTTTAGAAAAACTATCTAATAAAAGTGATAGTTCTATGCAACACTACATCATTTGCATGATACGCCACCATCTATATAACAAGCATGAATTGCTAGGAAATGAGATAGAGGTTCTTAGAAAAAGTAATTATGAATTATACCGAATAGGTGTGAATGTAAACCAAATTGCTAAGCAATTAAACTCAGGTAGTCAGGCTCATATTGACATTAAAAGCCTATCTGAAAGCATCGAAAAACACACAACTATAGTTGGGAATATTCTCAAAGAAAATTTGAACAGGTATTACTAAAATGGCAAAGCAATATTTTGATAGTCCTGAAAAATGGTTTAACAAATCAGGGGATAAAACGAAAAAGTCATCAGGTGCAGGCGGAGGCAAAACAAGAACGATCTCACGCCCAAGTACAGCCCCAAAAGCTAAAACCGCTAACGTAGCGAAAGGAGTCAAAGCATCATCTTCAGCATCAGCACCGCAGGCAATGGTTAAAATTAGCGGATCATCTAAAGGCGGAAATAAGGCGCAAGCCCATCTTGATTATATTGGTCGAAAAGGTGAGGTAGAGCTTGAAAATGAGCAAGGGGATAAATTTAAAGGCAAAGACCAAAAAGAGCTGATGAAAGCATGGGAGGCAATGGGTATGCACGATGATCATAAAACAGGTCAGAAAAAAGAGGCTTTACACATTGTTTTTTCTATGCCGAAAGGTACTAATCCCGATGGAATGAAAACGGCAGTGAAAAATACAGTAGATGAAGAATTTGCAGGACATAAATATTTTATCGCCCAACATAAAGACACGGATAATCCCCATTGCCACGTTTTACTGTGTGCGACTGACGATAGAGGCGCTAGATTAAACCCACGTAAGGCAGATTTACATAATTATAGAGTTGCATTTGTAGAGAAACTAGCAGAGCAGGGGATTGAGGCAAGCGCAAGTAGGCGCATACATCGAATGACTATTGAGCATGGCAAGCGGCAGGGAGTCTATCACCGAGATATAAGAGAGAATAGACCACCAAAAGTAACAGAGCTTGCCCCTAAGTCTCTTACTGCCATTAAACAGGCATTTAGTGAGGTTAAGAGAGGTTATAAGGATTATCAAAGTAAGTTAGATGATAAAGATATTCAGCTAAAACTTGATATTAACAAGATGCTTAGAGATAAAGAGAAAGAGGCTAAAAAATTGGTATCTAAAGATAAGCAAAAAGAGTTGGATCAAGGAACAAGTAGATAAAAAAAACCTACTAATAGCAAGCTATTAGTAGGTAAAATCAACCTAAAATATTAACTTTATAATTTCACGGCTTATTTTTTATCTACTAAATCATAGTAGGGATGCTGCTTAATTATCAGTAAAAACAAAGTCCAAGTGTGAGCCGACGGTTTACGTCGGTTACTGTCACTTGCAGTTATTGACTCATACTTTCCAAACATTTTAGGATGCAATCCTAATAATCTTGATATTTGATTTTGCTTTAAACTGTTTGGAGTTTCGATACCTACAGGCTCATAAGCTACAGACTCACGAGCAGCTTTAATAACTTCAGGTGACGGAGTATCAAGTACCAACTTAGCAACTTTAGGATCGACACCTGATTTTAATTCAAGTTCATAGTTAGGGTGTTTATCCACTAATAATAAGAAAATTGAGTAAGTACGGTCATCAATGCGACTGTTATTATTTTCAAACTTACTTACTACTTTATCATCTGATAAATCGAGCATATTAGCGCAATCTACCTGCGTGAAATTACTACCATCTTCATTTTTATGCGCTATGCGATATTTCTTAAAATTATAATTATCTGACGAGATAACCACATCACCTAAAATCAAACCATCTTCAATCATTTTAACTACGCTACTGCTGTTCATACATAACCACCTTTTTTTATTATTAAATTAATAACTATATTGTATAGTAATATGGGTTACTTGTAAACTACATATCATTGTCAATAGCCTTGACAGGGCAGTATTTATAAAGCGTGGAACGACTGACGTTTAACTGCTTAGCAATATCATCATGGCTCATACCACTTTTTATCAGCGTTTTTGCTGTTTCGATTTTCTTAGCATCCATTGCTATAGGTCTGCCATTAGTGCGCTTTGATGCTTTAATACCTGCCTTAATACGCTCTTGCATTTGCTCTCTTTCCATTTGCGCCAATGCACCTAACAAGCTGTAGTAGAGACGACCAATAGGTGTACTGGTATCAATATTCTCAGTAAGACTTATTAAAGTTATATTGCGATCCTCAAGATTTTTTGAAATATTAATTAAATCATTTAGTGATCGACACAGCCTATCAAGTTTCCACACTACCAAAGTATCACCGTCTCTAAGATAGGCTAGGGCAGCCTCTAAGCCCTTTCGATGCTTGATAGCACTTACTTTATCAGTAAATAACTGATCAACTTTATAAGCGTTTAAAGCATCAATTTGAAGTTGTAGATTTTGTTCTTTAGTTGATACTCTCGCATAGCCAACTTTCATCTAAACACGCCCTCTAATGTAGCTTTTTAGAAAAGTAAAACCAATCATGACCGCAATAAGTATGCCCAATGCTAACGCCATAACATTTATTGGATTGTCTAAAAACGGCTCTCTATTATCAGCTTGAGCTTTATCTTCTCTTTGTTTTTCAGTAGCCATAGCCTTTTTATTCTGTATTGCTATCAGCTCATTTTTAGCTATAGTAGCTTGCTCTTTTATCAAGGGATCATCTGTATTTTTTGCTTTTTCTATAATTTCTATCTTATCTTTCACACTTGCATCAGACGTATCAACACCATCATTAAACATAATATTAAGCGCAAATATTAATACTAGAATAGAAATCACATACGCTAAATAGTCGCTCATTGTATAAAACCCCTATTGTGTTTAAGCTAGTCAATTTTTAAACTACTTTTCTCTAGCATTATTGCTATATCAAGATTTTTCACGGCATTAGCACGTAATACAGAAAAAACCACCGCACCAAAAAACCAAATAAAAGCTAAAGGTATTTGCTCGATAGCACCGATTAAAGGTAATGAATTATTGAAATTGGATAGGGCAGCCAAGAATATTCTGATAGCTATCACTAATGCAGAGACGATAAAGAAAAGACTAATTGAACCATAGACACGCATTTGTAGCTTATAAACATCACTGTCATATTTCAGCTGTTCGTCTTTCAAATTAATATGTTCAATAAAAATCTCTTTTTGGCTATCCGTCAGGTTATCAAAATCACTACTACTAACAATATCTGCTATTGTACTAAATCGTTTTTCTTTTAAATAAGTCATAAGGTATCTGACTAGGACTATCAAAAATACGCCTAGTAATATCATAGCTAAAACTTGTTTAGCGTCTAATTCACTCATAGAAAACCCCTTAAACCTTAATGCCAAGCATCCTATCAAAATCTGATTGATATTCAGGCAAAATCTGGTTGATGGGCTTAGGATTTGAACGAGTTAAGACAGTAATAACCTTTATTACCGCAGCATGGTTATCGTGATCGAGATTATGCAGACAAGACACAGGTAGAGGGTATTCAGTGCTGTTATACAAACTCAATAAAACACGTTCACAAGCATAAGCACCACTGCCACCTTGCCTAGCAGATAAAATAACAGTCTCTAAGGCTTTTAGAAATTCATGAGATTTAGCCTCGTTATCCCAACTTATAGAAATAGCCATTTGTTCGGCTGAATATTTAAGTAGCTCTTTTCGTCTAATATCATCCATTGCAATTACCTATTTTTGGTTATTAGTATTTAAAGTACAAAGTAGTAATAAGAGTGCCTATATTATAACAATCTTTATAACCTTACAATATGTTTTTAGGATTGTTTACGGACATACTTTAAGGATTTTGCAAACTACCAATTTATAAGCAATAGACTTATAGCCTTACATAATCCTAAAACCAAATGGTTTTAGGATTATGTGATCATAAAAAAAGACGGCTAGTTAGCGTCTATCGGATGCAGTATGGTTATATGAAAATATAGATCATTAGCCAAAATTCAATAAAAATGCAGCCATTGTTGAAGAACCCATAGCCAATACAATCAATAAGCCAGTATCATTGTAAGTATCTGTCGTTACAGTATTAGAAAAAACCCACCTAAGACCACGCCATAAAACTATAAAACAAGACATAAGGCTGATGAAAAGTAAGAAATAGACAAAATAAATTAACTTTTGATTTTCCATGTTGATCCTTGATAGTTGGCAAGTATAGAGACTAACGCCCTATGGTTGTTTGCTCATTTTTTAACAATAGTAAAAAGAAACTAATGCTTAAAAAATCAAGCTAGCCATGAAATGCTATTGAATGAGTAACAGGCAAGGCAGAACTTGCACCACTGCCACCAACACCTTGAAATAACTGCGCCTGCTTACCTTTAATTAAGCCATTGCTAAAGTCATTTAGACTAATAGCTTTATTGTTTTTGGTATGATCAACACTTTTACCGATTGCCAATTCACCTACTTTTTGCTCGATAGCAAGGGTCAAAATGTCTCTATTTACTTGTTTTGGAGCAAGCATACTCACTAAGTCTTTTACTTGTTTGACCCATCCAAGACAGAACATATCAGCCCTTGCAGACTTATTTTTTCTTAATCGAACTCTATTTAATTTCACCTTTAAATACTCAAGCCTTGCTTGTTTTAATTGCATCATAAGCACATCAAAAGCGTAGCTAGCCACGTTTGCATGAATATCAACACCAACAAAAACCATTACGCTTTTATTATTAGTTGATTGGTAATACTCACAGCCAAACAGATCAGCTATCATATTTGCAAGCATCCAATGGTAGTTATAAAGCGTTTTAGGTAGCTTAAAATCAGTGTTTATAAAATTCACTTCAGCTAAGTCAATATCAGTCTTATCAACATCGTATTGAGCCATAAGTTTATGCGCTTGCCTTAAAGCTGTAATAGCCTCATGACTATTATTAGACTCACTAAGAGCTAAGCACTGCTTAATGCGTCTCATTGCTTTTTCTTTATTCATAATTTCACCTATGATTGCTTACTAAAATCACTTTATAAATATTCTGCTGAATATTTACTCTTGATCTTGTTTTGATACCGATCTTTTAACTGCTTTAAGCGCATAGGTCAGTAAATAGAATGGAGCGACAAATACCGCCAACGCCCAAAGAAAAAAGTTAATAGCTAACGACCCAATTTCAGATTTTATAATCATGCTGTCATCATAAGCAAAATTGATCATGCTATCTATTGTGTACCGTGAAAATGGGAACAACAGCATATTAGCAATCAATAAAATTAGAATTAGCGCAAGCGGAGCAGCTGCTATTTCAACCGCAAACAGGCAGAACAGAGCAAATATTATAGAGAATATAAAACCTAATACTAAAAACCTCATATAATATGTTTTTGAAAATTTACCACTAGAACTACTTTGAATAATCATCGTAGACCCCTTTATTTATCATGCTTTAAAAGCAAGTTGAGGCTACATTGTACTAACAACATAGCCTCAACTCAATTACTTTTTGTAACTCATATTACTACCCATATATTTTTGAGTTATCCCCTAATATTATTTCTTATCCTCATACAATGGCTTGCCGTTATCATCCTTAATAATATTTTTGCATTGCTTTTTCTTATCAGAGTAGCCACTACAGCCCCAAAAATCACCACGCCCATTACTGCCATTACGAAAAATCAAAGGTCGGTCACATTTATCGCATTTAAACTCACTAAGTACAGGTTTTTCTTTAGCGACCTTAGCAACTGGCTTACCATCTACATCATTCATAATGTTTTTGCATTGGTTATCTTCATCACGATACCCCAAGCAGCCCCAATACCAACCAAACTTACCATTACGCCTAACCATATTGTGCGTTTTACACACAGGACATAAGGCAGTCTCTTGATCTTTTTTAGGTGCAGGTGCAGGCTTATTTTCTTTAATATTATTTATTTCAGGCTCAATGTTCGACTTTAGAACATAGTCAATAAAATTAGATACGTCATTAGCCGAGCTAATACCCTTAAATTTCTCTACCCAAATTGCAGATAGATCAGGGTATTTCATTGCGTCAGATAGTGAATTATATAAATCATTACCTTGTTTCGTACTAACAATTTTTTTGCCTTTTTTCTCAATAAAATCACGTTTAAAGAGTAATTTAATAATACTATCTCTTGTGGCAGGCGTACCGATACCGCCACTTTCGCCCTTTTTGTCCTTATCACGTTCTTTTAGAATTTTAGCTAATTTAGGATTTTTAATATATTTAGATGCGCTTGTAAGGTCGCCTAACAGCGTTGACATAGTGTATAAAGGCTTAGGCTTAGTTTTTTCTTTCGTCATATCACATAAAGAACATAGACCACTTTCACCGCTATTTAAAGCAGCAAGGTCAATTTTGTTATCGTCTTTATTATCGCTATCATCGTCGCTATCGTCGTCGCTATCATTCTCAAAATCTTTCCAACCTTGCTTAGTAGGCTGATTGCTAGTGGTAGTAAATGCGTGGTTATTGTCGCCAACTTCAAGCAAAATCTTAGTTTCGTTATACTCATAATCAGGGTAAAACTGAATAATGTAAGACGAGGCTATAAGCATATAAATATTACGCTCTTTAACTGTTAAGCTCGATACATCAACGCTTTTTTCAGATGGGATAATTGCATGGTGAGCAGTGGTTTTGGAGTCATCAAAAACACGCCCCTTATAGCTCGCATCAGCCGAGACAATACCATTAGCCAAATCAGGAATATTGCCTTTTAGCGTACCTAACACACTGCTTGCATCGTTAAAATGTTCATCATTCAAGTATTGAGAGTCAGTTCGGTTATAAGTTATCAAATCTTTGTCTTTTAAAGATTGTGTGATTTTCATAACTTCATCAGGATCATAGTTAAATTTCTTACTGGCTTTTTGCTGTAGCTTAATTAGGTTATAGGGTAGAGGCGGAGGCGTTGACTTCGATAGAGTTTCAGCACTGCTTACAACCGCTTGAGCTTTGTTGCAATCACTAACTATCTGTTTTGCAAAATCAGCATCAATAATGCGTTTTTTTTCATCGAATTTATCAGCGTTAGTTTCAATAAATTTATCAGATGGATTGAATTTAGCACTAAATTTGATACCACCAATTTCAAAACTGGCTTGAATAGCGTAAAAATAATTTTCTTTATGATTGTTAAATTCCATTGTACGACGCACTACAAGACCAAGCATAGCGGATTGAACCCTACCTGCGCTAACCACACCCTCACCGCCATTGAGACGATTAAGCAACGTATAAGCTCTAGTAAAATTTAACCCTAGTGTTTGATCAGCGACACTACGAGCCTCTGCCTGCCACCCCATATGCTCAAATTTTTCATTATCTACCATTTTTTCAATGGCTTTTTTAACCACTTTTTCATTATTATCATTGATAAGTATGCGCTTTACAGGTTTTTTAAAATTATAGAACCGCACCAAATCATCGACGATTAATTGCCCCTCATCGTCGGGATCGCCTGCGTTGACAACCATATCAGAAGTAGCAAGCAGGCTTTTTATAATTTTTAATTGTGCTTGTTTAGACTTGTCAGATGATACTTTTTTCTTATATGGTGAAAAGCAGAACGGCAATGTTTCAAAGTTCCAAGTTTTATATTTAATGTCATAGTCGGCAGGCGCAAAAAGCTCAAGCATATGCCCTGAACACCACGTAACGAATACATCATCATCGTTTACCTTGCCCTCTAAATAACCTTGATTAGACTTTAGACCACCTAAAGCCGATGCAATCGCACGACCAACTTTAGCTTTTTCAGCAATATATAAAATTTTCATAATTTCACCTATTAAAATTAAATTAGCTCAACACCAAAACCAAAATTTTGAATTAACCAGGACAAAAAAGCGTCATGGTTAATTCAAGAATTTTTACCCTCTTATCTACCTCTATCAATGTTAGATTGTTGGTTTGGTTGTGCCTTAAACTCTACTTGTGGAGCTTGATTAACTACTATTTGAGGCACTTCAATTTTCCCTGCCATAATGTCAGGCGTTTTTTCATCAATATTTTTTAGACAATGATCAAGTTTGTTAGGATCATCTTTATATAGCTCATGGACTATTTTTTTAACCGCCTCAATCGCCACTGCCTTATCTTCTACCTTATCCGTAGCAATCGTTTTTGATCTGTCAGCATCACCTATTTTTACGTCCTCAACTACCGCTACTTCTTTAAAGCCCTTGTCGTCGCCTCTATCTTTTTCGATACTTAGGCTATTATCTTGTTTTTTATCAAGGTCATTAGCCGTACCACCTAACTTACTATCTAAAAACTCAGGCGTATTACGTTCAATACCGTGATATTTATCGCTTACCTCATTCATTATCGCAATGCTATCTTTGCTATAGCCTGATTTATATAACTGTTCACCAATTTGTTGTTGGTAACGCTCAAAACTTTGTTGTGGCTTAACGTCCTTTTCATTAGGGTCATAAATGACAGCTTGCGCTTTGGATACCGTCAAGTTATCAATGTTGTGATCTCTTAAAGTCTCACTAACAATTTCACCATAGCGCCCATGTTTATCAGCATTTAATGGCTCAACACTGACTTTATCACCAAGCATTTTCTCGCTATTTATATTAGCGATCTCAATACCTTTCTCAGAACCTAAACCCCTAATAATATGAGCATTAGTAGCTTGTACATAGTCCGACATAGGAGAGGCTACTTTTGCACTATCAGCATCAATAGCAGCCCTATCTCTAATGTCAGTCTCAATAAATTCACCAATGCGCTCAACTTGTTCTTTATCAATATTGTTTTCAATAAGCACTTGCTTTGCATCAGCAGTCATATTTTCAGCTAAATTAGCTATTACAGCCTCTCTAACTTCAGGTGTCGATTTTTCATAAGTGTCAGGGTCAGGTGCAGTATGATCATGACCATGATTATAATTATCAACTTTATTACTAGCACTTCTATGATCGTTCAAGTCTTTATGTAGCGCCTCATACTTATCAAACTGATTATTAAAATTTTCAGCTACAGATTTATCATAAATATTTTGAGCTTTATCCAAAACTTCGGTTTCAATTCTATCTTGCACAATGCTATTAGCAGCAGCAGCAGCCGTATAATTACCACCAGTTGCCGCCTCAAGACCACCATCAATCGCTACTGCCTTACTTGCATCTTTTGCTTGTTCAGATATGGTTTTGTCTTGTTCAGTATCAATAACAACTTGTTTATCAGCATTAACTTCATCATTAAAACGCTCAAGTACAGCTATTCGATCATCATCATTTAAAGACTGACCAACTTCATTAATATCATTTTTTGCAAATTCCATTATTTCAACTTCAGTAAAAGGCTTGCTATTACTCTCAGAGACTTCATCCATTTCAATTAAGCTATCTTCAAACTTCTTAATTGCAGCATCGTTAAGCCAAGACTGATTAGGTAAATCTTTGGTAGCCAAATCTAACGCCACCATAGCCTTTTTATAAGCCTCGTTTGCATACAGCTGATCAAGCAACTCTTGTCTTTGCTCGTTAGTCATATCGTTATCAGCATCTACTTCAGCACTAGCTAATTCTTTTTCTTTATTATCAATATTAATATTCTTTTCTGCCTCAACAGCAGTTGAGGCAGTTACAGCCTGCTCAACACTATCATTTTTGACTTCAGGAACATTAATATTTTTAGCAGCTTGCGCCTCTTGCTTTTCGATCTCTTTAGAACGAGCATAATCATTAGTTACAGTGTTTTTTGTGCGCCCCTCTTGAATAGCTAGCAATTCAGCTCTATCAGCCTCAGTAGGCTTAAATCCTTTGGTTTCGATACCTCTAATACTTGCCTCTACCCACATCTGTTTTTTAAATTCAGGATCGCCCTTAATTTGTATGGCTTTCCAGTTTTTACTTTGTGCCAAGTCAAGCATTGCCTTAACTGTTTTTTCGTCATTTTTTGAGGTAGCAAGGGCAGTTGTTCTATCTTCAAACGCTACCGTTTTAGGATCAGTCTTATCATAAAAATGTATTTTTGCCTCTTTTAAAAATCTATTTTTGGCAATCGCTATATAGTTATTTTCAAGACTTTGAGGCAGTCCGACATTTTTATTTTTATCAGCATCTACTTTTACCAAATCACCTTTATTGAGTTTAACCGAGGTTTCAGCATCAGCCTCAATTTCAGCCTCAACTTCAGCACTAATAGTTGGTGCGCTATCGACTTCTATTGTGTTTTGCAAATTTAGGGGAGGCTCATATTTTTCAGCATCCCAATATCTCTTTTTTGCTTGTACAAAATTACCATCTTTATCAGGAACACTTACTTGCTCTACGCCTCTATCAACAAACGTGGCAGTATCACCTTTTTGAATATCAGCCTGCTTAATAGCACCTTGCAAACCATTACCCCAAAAAGTCTTATCATCCCCATTTTGATTTAAAGTAACGTAGAAACTTGTGTTATTGGTAGGATCGTTTTTATAAGGTGCAGACCCAAAATCTACTACCTCACCGTGAATTGCTTTTGCGTTTTTATCCGTAGCCATTGCTCTTTATCCTTATTAATTTTTTTAAATCGTTCTGTTCTTTAGAATTTTTAAGTTCTATCTTGCAAGATAGTTATCAACATCACCTATAAAGTCGCAATCAAAACCAAAAAAGTCATTTATCGCTTTATGTACACTTTTAGGCTGTTCTTTAATTAAGTCAGCACCGCTTTTATCTTCAAGCTGTTCAAATGTCTTTAGATTTTCAGGCGTTATGCCTCGCATAGTGTTAAGCATACCTTTAACATCCATTGGCGGAACTTTAGGCGTGGGTAAGCCTACTCTGCCCTCAAAAACAGGGTCTAAATAATATTTGATCTTGTCACACATAATTGGCTTGAAAGCCTGATAACTTACTATTTCTTTGCTTTCATCCATCTGCTTTAGCTCTTGCGGTAGCATAAGCTCTCTTTTTTGATCGCTTAAACTAACAGAACCACCACCGCCTTTACCTCGATTGCGAGACGTTGATTTACTTTTTACTGTCTCATTACCTAGCATTTCTGAATAATCTCTTGCATCCGAGTCAGTACGAGGCGCAAACATGATCTGACAAGCCATATTACTAAGCATCGTTTGCGTACCCTCTTTTTCATAATACTGTTCAGATTGCGAACGGTTTTGAAAAATTAAGCATAGGCGCAAGTTATAACCTGCTATGTAAGCGACTGCTTTATTAATAATATCGACACGCCCCAATGCGGTAAATTCGTCAAGAAGAACCAAGCATTGATACTTCAGTGTCTTATCTTGTTCAGGCAAAACACGAGTATTTAGGTTAATGAGTTGGCTAAAAAATAAATTTAGTAATTTATCAAATCTTGATAATTCATTCGGCTGAATACCCACGTAGATAGACATTTTCTTTCTGCGTACATCGTCTAGCCTAAAATCACTTTTTGAAGTGGCATAAGCGACAGATGGATCAGTAAAGATATTTAGAGGTGCAGTGAGTGAAGATAAGATACCTGCCCTTGTATTTTCTGATGAATTGCCTGCGAAACTCATAAGACTTTCACGACATTCAACAGTCAAAGGAGGGGTTTCACTGTCTGCTTTAAATAATGATCTATCCTCAATAGTGCTTGTTATCCATTCATTAAATGGCACACCAGTAGCAGGAGTCGTTAATTTAAGCAGTTCGGCTAATGTGCAAGGGCGATTAGGCGTTTCTAACATATACAAGATAATGCCACTAAATAGGCGTTGAGCTTGTGAGTTAAAAAAGGCAGTAGTACCATCGGACGAGTCAGACGGAAATAAAATATTAGCAATATTTTGAATATCCGCCATTCGGTTTGCGTGATCACGATCTATATAATCTAAAGGATTGTAGCAATGGCTATGACCATTTTGCGCTTTAGGGGCAAACAAATAGCAGTCTTGATATTTTGATCTAAAACCTGATGTTATATCCCAGTTTTCATTTTTTACGTCTAACACCACAACACTATCTTGATAATGTAATAAGTTTGGTATTACGATACCAACCCCTTTACCACTTCGAGTAGGGGCAGTTACAAACATAAATTCATTACCGTAAAATTCAAGGAATTTATTTTTATACTTACCGATCAACAAAGACGGATTGCTAGGTGTTTTAGCTTTTTTCTCTACCTTTTGCTTAGGCGTTAAAAGCAATTCAGCTTTCTTAATATCAGCTAAACTAGCAAATTTAGCACTACCATGTAATTCTCTTTTAGCACCGCCAAAAGTAGCGATTAGAAACCCTGCTACCAAGACAAACGGCACAGCAATCATCAACATCATACTAATTTTTATTGCTTGTGCCACTTTTGGCACATCACCGTAAGCCTCTTTATAATCAAAAATTAAGTGATAGCTATATATTTCGGATGGTATTTTTTGCCATTCCATAAACACATAATTACTAGCAAATACGCCTATCACAAAACCTACTATTGCGACCACGACCACCGCTATTAATATTTCGGATGGTTTTTTGTCTGTTCCTGCCATAATTTCACCTATAACTTAGACCAGTAAACCTAAACAGCCTTACCTTTTTGCAAACGGAATTTTCTAACAGGGTCAAATGCAATTTCAGTTACATAGGTATGTTCCATGTACATAATTACGTCTAAAGTAGTAAAAACTTCATTCATCACATAATCAAATTCAAGTTTCTGACCTACCTCACTTTGCTTGATCAATGACCCGACCCGATAGTAAGCACTAGCGCAATCATTAGCATGAACCGTTGTGATAGAACCTGCGTGACCAGTATTCAAAGCAGATAAATAATCCCACGCCTCATCCCCTCGCAGTTCTGTTAAAAATATTCTGTCAGGTTTCATACGCAAACAAGACTTTAAAAGGTCTTTAGCAGTAACGTCTTTGTAGAAAAGATGGACTCTATTCGGATGATTAGGCAAATCAAGCTCAGCGGTATCTTCAATCGTGATAATTCGTGTCGCTGACGGTACAATATCGCAAATCGCTTTAGTAAAAGTTGTCTTACCTGAACCAGTACCGCCCACCAAGACAAAGTTTTGCTTATTTAGTACCGCAATTTCTATAAATTCAGCAATATTTCGTTCATCTTTTGCTTTTAACATTTTCAATTCAAAAAGTTCAAGTTGAACATCATCAGGTATGCCAAGCTCTTTATTTAAGATAGCTATTTCGGCTTTCTCTTTATTGTTTTTTTCACGCAAATCATCAGGTAACAGCGTTTCACCTGCTGTCTGGAAAGTTGATTTATCGACCCACCGACTTAGACGATCAGTATTTATATAATCACCTAATTTAAAGCGTGTATTAGATGGACGACGTACAACAAAACTAATTGTTCCACGTTCGCAGGCAGACGGTATAACCGCCTGCCCTCGTTGACCATCAGGCATAACACCCGAACAAATCGGATTAGCCTCGCTGATCTCAAGATTGTTATAGATAGCGAACACATTAACCATTTTCTTTAAAAGACCATAATCAAGTGCAGGCATATCATGTTTTTGCCAACCCTCACTACTTTCAGTCCAAACTTCAAAAGGTCTATTAATAACAATTTCTGTTAAATTCTCATTATCTAAAAACTCTTGTATGCCAAGTGTTTTTAGCAATCCACGTAAAACCGTACTGTTATTAAAATTTACAGGCACATTACTTACGGAGTCCATAGACACCCCCAAAATCAACATCACGAACAACAAGAATATTCATGAGCGTACCTTGTGGCACAGTAGCAGTAGGTGGAATATTAATTGTGCTATCTAATGCCTTTTCAGCCATTGACTCAGTAGTTCTACTTGTCGCTTGTACCGTTGTATTGTTTTCGCCATTATCTGTGCTTTCAAGGCGTGATGTTCCTGCGCTAATAGTGTCTTGAATAAGAGATAACATGATCGCACCGCCAAATCTTTTCCAAAAATGGCTTTTAACATCAGCTTTCACACCCATTTCGCCAAGTTGACCAACAGCAGGCGACTCAAGATTAACGCTTATTCCTTTTGGAGTTTCTACACGAGTCCATAGAACAAACACTGAAGATTGACCTTGTTTAATCTCAATATTTTGTTCACCAAACACTTTTGAGCCACGTTCAATTAATAAAACCTTACCATTTGCCGAATAAACATTTTTGCTAACTTGACAGGTAGTAAAGCCTTTATAGTCAGAAACGATTTTAGTTCTAAGCACACAAGGAATACTTGTACCTTTCATTAAGATCATGCTTGTATCACCTCGCTTACTAGCTGATCCGTTGCTCAAAGCAGTTGCTTTATAAGCACCATTAGCACCATCAGCAGCACCATTGGCAGCGCCATTAGCAGTAACAGCCGTTCTACCTGCCGTCTCATAAGCCATTACATTACCACTTAACAAACGCTGTCTTTTTAATTCAGCAGGCGTTGGAGGTGGTGGCGCATACTCAATTTGAGGTGCAGGCGCATCATCAAACATACCCATATTTTGCAATGATTGCATAGGGCTAGCCATAGGAGGCGATGTTGGTTCAGGCATCATCACAGGGGCAGGCGTAGAGTCAGGCATAGCAGTCGGTGTAGGCATAGGGGCGATAGGTTGAGCCATACTATCTAACATTATAGGTTCAGCCATAGCATCCGCAGGTGTAGGCAAGCCATTCAATGCCTCAAGCTCCGCTTGATCATCCCCAATATCAATGCGAGACGAATTAGTATTGAGATTTTTTTGATTAGCAACGGCTTGTTCAGCCTCTAATGCTTTTTTAGCTTGTCTTGCTTCAGTTGCACGATTAAAAGTAATACCAGTTGCTACTAGGGCAATTAGCATAGCTAAAACCCCTAACGCCATCATTTTTAATTTTTTAGCACTGCTACTCTTACGAGTAGTAGTAACATCAACATCAGGCATATCTTCTTCAGTATTAGCACTAGATTTGCTTAAATCTTCAATGCTATTACCAAAAACAAAATCATCTTGATTTTCATTGTTGTTAGCGTCTAAATCGTTATTACTGCTCATTACTTCACCTCACGATACATATTTTGATCAGACGTACCACGATCATTAAAATAACCGTCTGAATTGTAAGAACGGTTATAAATCTCACCAACCGAACCGCCCATACGCAAACGATAGATAGGATTAGTACCATGAATAACCAATACATCATCAGCCACATGACTATTTACTATAGCCTCGCTTGTATCAGGTAAAACGCTAAACGCCACCGGCAAATCTTTATTATTAGGGTATTTCATATAAGTAAACAAACCATCATCCCAAACACGAGACGGTAAAATATTTTCTTCGCCTCGCTTGTAGTAGTTTGTATTGACATTTTCGGGCACTAAAATAGGCGCACCGTTTGCATCATTACCAACTGATCTAAATTTCCCACCTACGACAGATTTTGGTTGATTGTTTTCTTTAGTTTTTTCAGGGTATTTAAAACGGACGATATAGCTAGGCGCTACGTTATCCGTTCTTAACTGAATAGCGTAGGTACGCTTATTGGTAACAATAACCATATTCGTATCAGGCAAGGCAGCTGTAGGCTTAATAAAAATATTATTGCCTTTGACTGCTAATGACCATGCTTGAGCATCACCCATGCCTAGACCTGTGCTTTCACCGTCTATACGTTCATCTTCTTCTAACTGAATAAGTGTAGAAACACCTATATCAGTACCAATGACGAAAACGTCATGAGCGTTATAATCAAAAAATTGTACACGTTGATCAAATCCATAAGATGATGGATTTAAAGAGGCAGAGGCGCTAACAGAAACAAACGCTAGCGATAAAGTTAATAATGCAGGCTTAATAAACTTCACTTTAGAACCCCCCTGTTACTGGTGTAGTCGTTTCAGCGATAGGCGCAGGCGCAGGTGCAGGTGCAGCGTTCATAACTTCATCAACACGATAAGTATAGACAGTAAAGCCAAGTGGATTGATCAAGCGTACTTCATCAAGTTGAGGTACATTGATGTAGTCATAGCCAAGAGTAGCGATACCTTGTGAAACGATAGGCTCAGGAGTAACACCACCATTTTGAGGATTATAAGTACCACCATCAGCACTAACGACAGTTTTAGTAAAACGTACTTGTAATAAATTTTCATCAATAAAACTTACGTTATCGACTTGAATTTCAACACGGCTACGCTTTTGATAGATTTTATGAGGCGCACTAGGACTAGCAAATTTATTATTTAGGCGATTTTGTTCTTCCTCACTACTAAAAAGCAGAGCTTTATTGAAACTTGACTGAATGGTGTACCAATCATAGCCCTCAACAAGACGAACATAGTTAGAGGCGAAAAACTTAGAAACTTCTTCACCGTAGTCAGATTGTGAGTTTGCCAACACCGTTACAATATCAGTCTGTCCAGTATTGTTATCAACACGCACAAGATACGGTTCTACTTCTTTTAGAGGCGTTAAAAACATGATAGCAATAGCCATGATCACAGAAGTAATCATAGATGCGCCTGTTATTTTCTGCCAAGTCCTTTCACGTTTCAAAATCTCATCAATACGAGTGTTTTCAAATGCTAACGAGGCATTAATAAAGGCTTGAGACGCAGCTTTCTTACCTAATTTTCCATCTTTTTGAGAATTATCATTATCTTTGGTTAATTTAGGTTTATCTTGCTTAACCACATTTTTTTCAGATTTAGTTTTTTTACCAAAAAATTTCATTGCTACTCACCTTGTAAGACTATTGCTGAATTGCCTGAATTGTTATCGTCAGGTACTACTACGCTATTTCCTAAACCATCTTTCTTAAAATAAACATCAGTATTAGGAGGCACATAGCCGTAAGGATTAACCGCAATCCATCTACCTTTTGCTACAGGTTCTTTCTGATTAGCAGTCTTAACAGTGGTGCAGCCATTCAAAGCAAATGACACAAGAACTACCGAGCATAATATTTTGTTCATATTCATAATTTCACCTATTAAAATAAACTTGTCTTAAAAATTATTTCTTTAAAGGGGCAAGACCTGATTTTTCAGACCTGATCGTATTCTTACTGCCTTTACTGCCTTTATCACCACCACCGCTATTATCTTTTTGCGCTGATTGCTGCTGCCTACCACCACCAAGCGCACGATAAGCCGAGCCAAAACCAGTAATAGCCATACCATTACTAAGAGCAGCTGTGAGATCAGGCACTTTTAAGACAACGACAAAGAACAGTAAAGAGGTTGCACCGATTGACAGACTTGTCATAAGGTTTAGTTCTGTACCAGTATTAACAACATCAGTTAAAAACTGAATTTGAATAGTCGCTAAAATCTGAAGAACAACAAGCATCAAAATATAATTTACAGCTTGACCCACCCACAGGCTGAAATATTGTCTTGTGGCAGGGAATAGTGCTAGGACTATAAAGAGTGGTCCTAGCACTAAAAGTATCGACGACATTATTTTGGCTAACAAAATAAAAGCGCCTGCTGCTATGATAAAAGGGATTGCACAGACTAATAAAATCCCACAAACCAAAGTCGCAAAAACCATACCGCCTACATCAAAAAAATCAATTTCTTCATATAAATCTGCCATTGCGTTGTAATATAAATCTAACAAACCATCTAAGCCGTTTGTCACTGGTGCATTAGTAGTGCCGCTTATGACATTGCCTAATTCAGTCGGTAATTCAGTTACAATCGCTACAACAATAGAGGTATAAGTACCTGCGTTTATGGCTACGCCTAAAATTACCGCCCAAGCAATAAAGCGATAAATCAAATCCACACCTAGATCAATAGGTTCTGCCCCACCCTTGATGTATGACATTGCTATCAATAATAAATACAACCCAAAACAAGCAATAATAATAGGTGAGATAACAGATATTAATGCAGCTGTTTGATTGCCTAGAATATTAATGATGGTTTCATCCATCTTAGTAAAAGCGTCGCTGAAAATTGTAATAGCCATTAAATCACCTATGTTTAACTTAGTTTAATAAAACTAATCGTCGTTACTTCTGCCAATTAGCTTTTTTTTATTTTCATCTGCTTTTTCAATATCTGCCTTTGTAGCCCCTTGTTGAGCCTCTTGTACAGACGACTTATATTGTCCTACGTCAGACTCACCGCAGCCTATTAAGCTAGATGCTAATAAAACTAAGACACAACCACTTTTAAAAATATTCATATTAACGACCTATTAACTTACTGCGTGTTTCGCTCATTACTTGACGACGAGCTAGAGCCTCGTTTTGCTCATTTATTTTCATAGCAACTTGCATTTTATTCATTTCAACACTAACCATGTTTTGCTCAGCGGATAAGCGATTAGCTAAGTCTGCTTTCGTTTTTGCATCAACCGCACTATTAATCTGATTAGCTAAAGTTTGAATATTGTTAGAACGTATATTTAAACTTTGCATCATTGTTTGAGTTTGAGCTTTGCCTAGTAACATAGTTGAGGCTAGTCGCTCTTTACCAGTAACAGATTGACGATTGCTTTTTTCATTAGCTACCACGCCCTCATAAACATTTTGCAAAGCGCCTAAATCATTTTTTCGCATTGCGTCCATAACATCGGTATAACCATTCGGTAGATGCTGATTTAATAGCTTTCTAGTATTCGGATCATTCAACAACTCACCAAGTACACCGCTACCATTCATAGATTGAAACTGCTTGACCTGATTTTGCATTGATGTAACTTGATTTTTAACCTGCGTAACTGCTTGAGCAATAGCAGCAGGATCAATAACAGGAACACCCGCAGCAAAAGCGGTACTACCAAATAGAGAGAGACTTAACACACTGGCTTTAAGTGTGTTTTTTATTGAGACTGACTTATTCATACTATTTCCTCTTGTGAAATGGAGTCGTTAATATGACTCACTGTTGTAGGTATAATTGACTCAAGATCAACATTCCCAGTTTGCTTGCGTACATTTAATGCCTTATAAAAAACAGGCAGCCATTGTTCAGCCTTAGTATCTTGACCCATTAAACTTAATAGTCTGTCTAAAAGATCAACATTCTTTTTACTAGATGATAAAACTGCTATTTCATCGTTGAAACCATATAAATCAAGCATTGCAAACGCTGATTGATTGCCTTGCTTGACTAAGAATGTACGAGAAGATAAGCCTAGCTTATGCAGTACATCAAACTCTTTTTCAGTAAGTCCAATTCTCGAATAACCGCTACCATCTTCGTTTTTGTATTCAGCATCAGGGTTCGGTAGCATAATTTTTGTAGGAGTTTGCTCAACAATCGCATTAAAAATAGGCGACTTAATAGCATCAGCAGGAGATTGAGAAATAAGAAGAATAAACTCACCCATCTTACGACCAGTTTTGAGGCTATCAAGTATCATGCGAGACGGCATTTCATACTTAATTGGCAACCAAAATTCTTCAATAACTGTTGCTAAGATAGGATGCTTTTTAAGCATCATATTTTTCATATAGAACAAGCATGAAAATACAGGTTCGGAGGGCTGATAGTTATCGACCAACAGATCAGAAACATCAAAACCAACAATTTTAAAATTATCAACATCAAAATTATTAGTTGGATTATCTAACGCCCATGCAAAACGCCCCTCTTGTTCATCAGTACGACACCACTTTAGGAGTCGTTGATACAATTCATTGCCCCCACGTTTAGGCAAACTTTGAATAATTGCAGAAAAGCGACGTTGCTCAAATGCCAAACTTAAAACAGTATCAACCGCATTTTTAATTTGGTTTTGTTCTTCACTAGAGCAAGTTTTATCCGCATCAGTAGCACACGAGATCACTAGCTCATTTAAAAATTCTCTAAGTTGAGGTGTGTTAGGGAACTGAAAAGGATTAATACCAGTTGGTACGCCTGCCTTAATATCAAAATAATCACCATCAAGCGCACGAACAAAGATATTCATACCTCTATCTTTATCTAACACAAACATAGCAGGGTCAAAGCGTTGAGCTGCTGACAATAATGCTGATTGCGTAGTCGTTTTACCTGTTCCAGTCGCACCCATTAGGAGACTGTGACCTGCTATATCGTCACCGATATTATCTTCATCATCATTTGTAAAATGAAAATTAAAGTCATATAAGGTTTTTGATTTAGTCTCAAGTGGCATTACGGCAGTACCATCACCAAGAGGATTACCAGTGGCTTTACCCCTTGAGTATGTTTGCATTGAAAACGTACCTGCTAAATTACGACTCGATTTAAGCATTGGACGAGGTTTAATGCGGTAAGTAGGCAGCTGACTAAAATAAGTAGCAGGTGCAGACAAATTAGCTCGACGGAAAACCGCCCCTGCGTGATTTGTAAAAGATGAAGAAACAAGCATCCCATTTTGAATTGCGTCTTTTGGCGTATCACCAAAAACTACAAGTGAGGCATGATATTCACCAAATGCCAACTCACCCGACTGTATATAGCCTTGTGCGTGTTCTAATTCATCTAATTGATGAACTGCTTTATCTTTAGCTGAACGCAGCTTATTTAAGTGTTTTTCGATCTTCTCAAAAGACTTAGTAGGCGACAAAGTAGTAAATGATTGAACAAGATTGTATTCAGCAGGCACACTTAGACTTGCCTCGTTGAACATACCTAATCTAGTGCGAGATGGAAAATCTTTAAGATCGTATAACGTAGCAAATCTATCACCACGCTCACCTTTCGATTGCAAAATATCATAACCAAAATGCAAGGTAGAGGATGGTAGATTTTCATAAACAGGCGTACCAGTTAGAGGGATGCCATTAGTCGGTTTTTCACTACTGACTATATCGCCTAAAAACTCATAGACTTCAGACATTAGAACGCCAAACTCATTTTCATAAACCGATAATGTACGAGGCTTATAAGTGAATAAAGTGCGAGAGAATTTAGCAACCACTTCAGCAATTTCATCGACTGCTAGATCAGGCGTATCATCATATTTTACGACGATAGCGATATAAAACTTGTTTTCATAATAATCAGTAGTATTAAAGCGTTGCATATACTTACTCATAAAAGTACGAGTAAATATATTTGTAAAATCATATTTATTATCAACATTGATTTTACGTCTTTTTTGAAACGTCCAAAAAGCTAAGCGTCCTGCGTATTCTTTAGCTGTTTCGGCGTAGATCAGGTTCAAGGTATCAAAGTCATTTTCTAATTGATTTAAAGGTATTGCCTCAAACATCACCCCCTCAAGCTCAATAATTGACATAACATAGCTTTTGTCAAAATCTATAGCCTCATCGGAAACGTGATACCTAAACTTCGGTATCTCGTTTGGTGTTGTCGAGACTGTTCCCAACAATTTGTTCAATACTTCCTTCATTTCTTAAATACCTCGTAGGCATAAACGTCAAAGTCTCGTTAAACTCTTTAAAACCTTTACGCTTAAATTTGAAAAAAATCTCAATGCCAAGTAACCGCATTGCCTTATCATCATTTGCTACCAAAACTCGTAAAAAGAAAATTATAGGGATCGTAAAAAGAATAAAAGCAAACCCTACAATTCCAAATTTTGCTTGAGCTATCATTGTTAGCAAAACCCCTAACCCTACAGTGCCGATGAATGGCAGTAACGGAACACCGCCAATCATAGCCTCACGGTCAAGGGCTGAATAACTTGAAAATTCACGCATCGTCAGCCCTTTTTTTATTTATGCCAAAGTAGTCCATAACCAAGCAGCTAAAGTGATCGCTGAACCTGCGATTGCAACGTGCATCATGGCAGGGATCATATCTGACCAATCTTTTTTGCCATTCCAACAAAGTACCGCTTGCCACAGAAGATAAGCACCTGCGCCAACCCCTACTAATACAAATGCTTTATCACGAATTTCAGTTACGGCAGTAGTTGCCGTATCAAGACCACCACCAAGCCCTGCGGATGCCATACCTGCGTATCCGATAAGCGCAGCGCACATCATGATTTGATAAGCACGAGTTGATTGTTTAGTGTTAGTCGCTGATTTTGATGGTGCTGAATTTAGATCGTTCATAATTTTGCCTTACAGATTAAAAAATTAGTGAAAGTGGATTAAAAGTCCTGAAAAATATCCCATGAATGATGCACTTTTTCAGGCTTGTCATTCACAAGATTTTGGTCATCCTGAATTACATTTGTATTAGCTTGAAAATCAGAAAATTGGTTGACCATATCTATAGCCTCATCTGCTGATGAGGCTACATTTGATGAATTAGAAGTAATGGATTTTCTTTGGCTATCATTGGCATAATTAGCTAAAGCTAGCTTACTCTTTGGCAATGGCTGATCTCTAAGAACAGTTGAGCCAGTTTGATAAATTTGTGGATTGTCGTTAGATGCTTTACGAACATAGTTATGATTGTTTAATACTTTGATCACATAACCATTGTTAAAACCGTCTTTGAAGTTGCCCGTGTTATAACAACTAAAAGCCATAGTCACCGCCTTATTGCTATTAGCCTCGATTTTCTTAGCTCTATTCCAACAATCAAGAAAAATCGTTTGCATGGCTTGCAAATTAGTACAGGGGTCTAAAACTTGCTGTGCTGTCATACCCAAGCCTTTCAAGTTAAAGCTATTAATTTGTGCTAAACCTAAATCAAAACTAGCATTTGTTCTCATAAGTCCGTCAGCAATACTAAATGCTTGACGGTAGCTAGTCGGCTGATTAGCTAGTCGATTAGCAGAATTAACGCCTATTGCCCAAGGATTAAAGCTACTTTCAGTTTTGACAATAGCATTGACAGTAATAGGTGGAACATCAGGCGCACACTGCTGTATGAAAGCAAGGTCTAACATAATTAATTCACTCTTATTTAAAATCTATGTTTAGAAAACGGTTGATCATCTACATAAAAAGTAAATTCATAATCAGCACCGTCAGGAGTCATGATCATTGTTTGGTCGTACCACTCTTGACGAGGCACTTTCACAGTGACCAAATCACCGCCTTGTCTAGTTCGATATGTGTAAGCACTAACCGAACCATTTGAACTACCTTTGACGCAAGCACGAGCTGTATAACGATCACCAAAAGCATTAGATAGTCGATTACCGCTTTCAGATTTTTGAGATATAACACCGCCTGATAAGCGTGAACGTGGACGCATATTTGCAGGTTTCTGACCTGAATGATAAATAACATTGTCTTGACCTTGACGATAGCCGTCAGGACACATAGGGGTAAGACTAGCTTTTTTATGATCAACCCATGAACCGCTTGCTTTAGAGTCTGTTCCATCCACTAACGAGCAAGTCGGCATAGACCTACCTTTTGCTAAATCTCTCATTACGTCTTTAATAGTAGAGACACACTCATTAACGCCCATTGGATTAGGCGCACCCATACACAGCATAAACTTACAACCATCTGCTGCTTGTGCAGTAGTAGCAGCAAGAGGCAGCATAAATGCGCCAGTTACGCATAATCCCTTAATTGTGTTAGATATGTTCATGTATTCATCTTTCCTCGCTACGTTGATTAAATTTATCTAAATTAGAAAAAACTTCTACCTTTTGACTATCTAAAGCATTGCAGACAATAAAGACGTTTTTAGCGTTGTTGCAGATTTCATTTACAAACCGCAAGCAAAAATCAAGGTTTTTAAAATAGCGTCTATGACCTGCGAATGTATGTAATTCCTGATAATCGGACTTATGGTGTAAATGAATTTGAATAAACCAAGACGGCTTTTCATCCTCAATATCACTATCTTTTTCAAAAATTATCACATCAAACTGCTTATCAAGATTTGTGTTAATCGTCTTTAGATCATTTGTGTTAATCATTGCATCACCACCTATTTGTTCGGTTTTTTGGTGATACGACTTTACAGGGTTTTGATCCATACTAGACTACCGCACCCTATTTTTTTTCATAAAAACACGTTCTTGTAGAACGTAAATGAGTTTTCATTATATAAGAATTAAGTTTCATTGTATAGCTAATGATAGCGAATATCATATAAATATGCTTATTTATCCATGATAAATCGTTATATATCAGGATTTTTTCAATAACTGTTTATTCTTATGTTTGGTTTAGTCGTTATTATGCCAGTCTCACATTGCTATTTGGCAAAATGTAAGAATGTATGCGACATTTAATGACGCATTGTTATCATATTTCGATTACTTAGTAGCTAACCTTAAATTTGCTCAGCTTAACAAGAATTTCATTCATCTTTTATTCATGAATATCTATCTTTAAAAACAAAAATACACATCCATATCAATAACTTGCGTTAATAATATAGATATGTATGTAAGTTTCAAGCTGTAATATATGATTAAGTCAGAAAATATTTATAATGAAGTTTACCTAATTAGATCAATCAATTATAGTAATTCAAAAATATATTGTTAGTTATTCTGATGTGCTTTATATCATATAAGAACCAACTATTGTATATATAACTGTTTCTTAATTTAAGTGAACATTAGTCTAATATGAAAGCTAAAATACTACCGACAAAATGTATTGTCTAAAGCAACCAGTACCAAGATAGATAAATCAGACTCAAATCAGTCTCAAATTAGCCGTCAGAGGTTACTAGAGAATAAAAGATACGCTGATAACAGTTTGATAATTTAGGAGGCTGTTAAGCTAGATAAGAGCTATATGCTTTTTAGAGAATTTTTGCTTTTTAATACAACAAAAAAATAAATAGAGAAGAAAGCGTCAGCAGACGCTTTTTAAGTGTGATCCAAAACGATTTTACTCAGCTCAGATTTTGAAAATTGGGATGTTTAGATAACTTGTTTAGTAGTCTTGTTTAGTAGTCTTGTTTAGATAACTTGTTTCATGGCTTATAACTCATTGATTTTAATGTTTAAAAAAGGCGTTTAAACAACTTATTTTATCTTTAAACAACTTATTTTATTTTTAAACAACTTATTTTATCTTTAAACAACTTATTTTATCTTTAAACAACTTATTTTATTTTAGGCTGAAAGCTATACACAGCCTTATACACAGCCTTATACACAGCCTTGTAAACAGGTTTTAATGAACTTATTTTATTACCGTAATACATCGTCTTTAAACAACTTATTTTATTGCTGTAATGGATCATCTTTAAACAACTTATTTTATTTAGGCTGAAAGCTATATATAGCAAGGCATAAAGCCTTATAAACAGATTTTAAACAACTTATTTTATTGCTGTAATGGATCATCTTTAAACAACTTATTTTATTTAGGCTGAAAGCTATATATAGCAAGGCATAAAGCCTTATAAACAGATTTTAATGAACTTATTTTATTACCGTAGCATTTTGGGTGTTATCCCTTTAAAGTCAATGTTTACAAGGGTTTAGCTTTTAAAAGAAACCAATAAAATTATTGGTTGCTTTAGATTGCGATGTTACTTATACTAAAACAACCAATAAAATTATTGGTTGTTTATATATTACATAGGTGAAATTATGAGTACGGAAATTGTTGTAAAGGATCGTGAAAATCCTAAATTAAAGCGAGGTAGCTTAGGTAACAACATGGTATCGCAGCATAATCATTTAGTGACGGCTAGTTATGAACTGACATTAACCGAAAAAAGGTTGCTCTTAGCTTGTATTAGCAAGATTAATAGCACCGAGAGCTTTTCATCAACGACACCTTTCAATTTTGATTTAGCAGAGGGCGCAGAATTATTTGGATATGACTTATCTAATAGTGGCGTTATTGCAGCGTTTAAATCTGCTGCCGAGGGGCTTAGGGTTAAGGCTGTTTCACATTCAAAGGTTTCAGGTTGGGTAGAGACATCAATATTACAGGGTTATGAATATCATTATGAAACTAAGGTAATGAGTGTTTATTTTTCTCATTTGCTAATCCCTTATTTGTCCGAATTGCAAACCACTTTTACTACTTTTCGATTGCTACAGATAGGCAAACTTAGTAGCCAACATTCAATAAGGCTGTATGAGCTATTGGTTATGTTCTTAAATAAAAATTACGGTAAGCCTTGCCATAAGAAGATGAAGTTGACAGAGTTTAAGGAGCTGATGAATTGTGAAAATGTATATAAAAGTAATTTTGCTATGTTTAGAGTTAAGGTAGTAGAGACAGCTATTAACCAAATTAATGCTGAAACCGATCTTGATATTAGTGTGAAATATGAAAAAAATGGAAAGAAAGGAAATGGGCGTTTTTTTACTCATATCGTACTTGATTTTTCTAAAAAAAGCAGATGGAAAGATGCGGAAAAAGAGTTTAAACAGCTGTTAAGTAAAGACCAAATACAAAAGATCGTCAATAATGCAGATTTTTTTCAAAATTACTATTCTAAGTATTCTCATTTAGGTGGTATATCGGAGTTTTTAAACGAGGCAAGTCGGTTGCTTGCTGAAGATCCGAAAAAGCATTTTAGTGATTATGCGGAATATCTGAAAGATAAGTAGAGGTTACTACATATAGTAGTTATTTGAGCTGCAATAGACACAAGATATAGTGTTTATATCTTATTTTAGACAATAAAATGCCCCTAATTCGGTGAAATTATGAAACGAAAATAGGGGCAAGTACCAAGTCTGGCAAGAGCATAATAACAAACAACACCAACTAGGCGCAAACTATTTAATTTTAATAGGTGAATTTATGATTAGATCAGCAGTGAAACCTATTCTATAACGACAAGCCGTAGCCAGTATCTCTAATCTATGGCGTTCATACCGTACCTGACCCCCACCCCCTCGCCTTTAATGATAAATACAGCCAGTAAATATTTGTCAATGTCCGTTCGTCAGATAATTTAATATTTT
>Ga0209295_1000282_pt1 | contig 35027 bp, 35 predicted proteins | sample Porto_5metaG_FD_187428 | JGI IMG/M metagenome (GOLD analysis project Ga0209295, IMG submission 187428) | Marine algal microbial communities from Porto, Portugal - Porto_5 metaG (SPAdes) (version 2) | ecosystem: Host-associated > Algae > Red algae > Unclassified | place: Portugal: Porto... | reverse complement strand
GCACGGGCTTCGCTACTGCCGGTTGAGGGGAAAACAAAATGTGAGTGAGCAAGTTCTTCTCACAGCTGCCTGTCAGAACATGAAGAAGATTGCCACACATCTAGCGAAGCTAGGTTAGGTGTGTGGGAGGCCTTTTTCATTCAATCTCATCCATCATCATTACGATGAAAATAAAAAAGATTGTAGAAAAACATGAGTTTCTCTACAATCTGAGCACTTCCATGAAGGAAGTGCTTTTCATTTTATGAATGCTCTTTCCCGATTTCCGGCAGGATTGTTTTGGCTAAATGCTGATCCATTTCTTCATATTCATCATAATGAATCGTTTCATATAGCTCTTTTCTCGTTTGCATGTCCTCCAGCATTCCCTGTTGCGTCCCCTTTTCTTTAATCTCTGTAAATAAACGCTCATACGCTTTTGCAGCAACTCTCAGGGATGACACTGGATAAATCACCATTTGAAAGCCAAACATAGAAAATTCGTCTGTATGATAATAAGGTGTTTTTCCAAACTCCGTCATGTTTGCAAGAAGCGGCCCTTTTATATTGTTTGAAGCATACGTGAAATCTTCTGCTGTAATCAGCGCTTCAGGAAAAATGGCATCTGCTCCTGCTTCTAGATAGAGATTCGCCCGGTGAATGACATCCTCCATCCCGTTTACTGACTTCGCATCTGTTCTTGCGATGACGAGAAGTGTAGGTGCCGCTTGTTTGATCGCTTTGATTTTCGCCATCATGTCTTCTACAGAAACGAGTGATTTTCCGTTTAAATGTCCGCATTTCTTCGGCATTTGCTGATCTTCAATTTGAACAGCCGCTACCTTGCTCTCCACCATTTCTTTTGCTGCCCTGGCTGCATTTAATACCCCGCCATAGCCAGTATCCATATCAACTAAAAGAGGCAGCTGAGAAGCTCGAATGATTTCCTTTGCCTTTTCCGCCATTTCAGTGGAATGAATCATCCCGAGGTCAGGAAGCCCTTTGCTTGCGCAAAAAGCGGCACCCGATAAATAAAGCCCTTGAAATCCCATTTTCCTCGCATAGAGCGCAGACATTCCATCGTGAACGCCTGGAATTTGAAATAAAGCGGATTTGTGCATTTGCTCTTTAAAAGCTGCGGCTAAGTCAGCTTGATTTACTTCATCATTCACGATCCACACACTAGCTCCCCCTTATATGACAAATAAATCCATAAATGCTGGTACTGTCGTTGTTTTTAATTGATTTGGATTTTGGCAAAGTGAAACAATTTGATCGACTTGTTTTTGTGGAAATCTCGTTTTCAAATGATATGCCCATTTCTTTTCAAGCAGCGGGATCCCTTCCTGCCTTCTTCTGCGATGACCAAGCGGATATTCAATTTCAATTCGATCTGTCATCGTTCCGTCTTTAAAGAAGATTTGAACACAGTTTGCAATTGATCTCTTTTTCGGATCTAAATAGTCTTCTGTATACCGTTTATCTTCTTTGACGATCATTTGATCACGCAAACGGTCAATGAGCGGATTCTGCGCCGTCTCTTCTTCATAATGATCAGCAGTCAGCTCACCATAGATTAACCCAATGGCCGTAATATACTGCAAGCAATGGTCACGGTCTGCCGGGTTGTAAAGCGGTCCTTTTTTATCAATAATTCGAATGGCTGATTCATGTGTCGTAATCTCAATCCTGTCAATATCATCTAAACGGTCTTTTACCGCGTCATGTAGAATGACAGCGGCCTCAGCGGCAGTTTGCGCATGAAATTCTGCTGGATAGGCAATTTTAAAGAGTACATTTTCGATCACATATGACCCGAGCGGCTGGGCAAGTGTGAGTGGTTTTCCTTTCATTAACACATCTTCAAATCCCCACTTTTCTGCACTGAGGGGCGTCTGATAGCCCATTTCTCCTTTCAATGTCATCATCGCTAGTCTCACTGCACGGCTTGTGGCATCCCCTGCTGCCCACGATTTCCTTGATCCTGTGTTCGGGGCATGCCGGTACGTTCTAAGCGGTGAATTATCCACAAATGCTTGCGATAACACATTCTGCACATCTTCTTTCGTTCCGCCAAGCATTGCACAAACGACTGCACTTGATGCCACCTTGACAAAAAGAACATGATCCAAGCCATTTCGATTCAAACAATTTTCTAAAGCAAGCACACCTTGTATTTCATGTGCCTTTACAATCGCATGCAGTACGTCATTCATCGAAAGCGGTTCTTCTCCGTTTGCAAGCCTCGTTCTGCTGATATAATCGCTTACAGCCAATATCCCACCCAGGTTATCTGAGGGATGGCCCCACTCCTGTGCAAGCCACGTGTCATTATAATCTAACCAGCGGATCATACATCCTATATTAAAAGCCGCTTGAACAGGATCTAATACAAATGAAGTGCCGGGCACTCTTGCTCCGTTAGGGACAACAGTTCCAGGTACGATGGGTCCAAGATGCTTCGTGCATTCTGGAAAGTTGAGCGCCAGCATACCGCAGCCGAGTGTATCCATGAGTACATACCGAGCTGTTTCAATGGCCTCTTTGCTCGTAATTTCTCCATCCACGGCATAGGCTGCGATATCTGCTAATAGTTGGTCTGTTTGATTGGCTACTGCTGTTTTATTCATATTCATTCCCCCGTTTTTCCATCATCATTTGAGACTTTTAATCCTCTTGGTCCTAAATACCGTACTCTCGGTCTAAAAATCCGATTGTGTGAATGCTGCTCGATGACATGCGCTGCTAATCCGCTTGCTCTCGCAGCAAAGAAAATCGGTGTATAAAGTGAAATAGGAATGCCGAGCACGTAATAAATAGGTGCTGCGTAATAATCAAGGTTTGGATAGAGGTTTTTCTTTTCTTTCATGTATGCCTCGCCTGCGACGCACATGTCATAAAGCGTCGTGTCTCCTTTTGATTCGGTAAGCGTTTTCAACGATCGTTTTAAAAGAGCCGCTCTTGGGTCCATTTTTCTCATATATACCCGGTGTCCAAAGCCCATCATTTTTTCTTTTGCGGCTAATTTACGTTCGATGAGCGCAAGGAAACCTTCTGTTGTTTTGCCTTCGAGCAGCATGTGCATGACTGCTTCGTTTGCGCCTCCGTGTAAGTCACCTTTTAATGAAGAAATCGCTCCAGTAAAAGCACCATACATGTCAGAATGAGTAGATGCAATGACTCTTGCTGCAAATGTTGAATTCGGCAGCTCATGCTCACTATAAAGCGTGAGCGTTTGGTCAAATGCTTTGATTTCGTCTTGTGCCGGAGTGCGGCCTGTTAACATCGCTAGAAAGTTTTCAGTGTAGGATTTGGTCTGGTCTGGAGTAGGTGTGGTGTCTTGTGTGAGAATATGATAGCTTCCCGCAACAATCGCTGGTAGCTGGCCAAGTAATCGAACGGCACGCGCTTGTTGGCATGCTTCTGATCGATCATTCAGTTGTTCATCGTACCCTGCAAGAGCTGATAAACACGTTCTCATGGCATCCATTGGGTGAGTGGTTTTTGGCAGTTTTGTCAAAATAGTTTGAATGGTTGGATGTAAGCTTGTTTGTGAGGAAATATCTTGCTGAAATTGGTGATATTCCATTGCATCTGGTAATCTTCCATAAATGAGCAGATAGGCTGTTTCTAAGTACGTCTTGTTTTGTGCCAGCTCGATGAGGTCATAACCGCGAATCACAATTTCTTCTTGCTGGACATCTAGGAACGAAATTGACGTTTCGCTTGCCACAATGTCTTCAAGCCCCGGTTTGTACTGCAATTGTTCAGTCATCATATAACCCCCGTTTCGTTCAATTGTGTTCTCCAAACGAGCAAACGGCCAGACATGATGTGATTCTATAGGTGGGAAGATACCGTGCAAGTCGGATACCCAATTCCCATTTTATCCAAAGCACTTCATCTTGTAAATAAAAGAACGTATGCCCAGATGGACATACGTTAGCTGTAGTATGGAGAAATCATGATATATACGATGACACCTGTTAGACTGACATAGAGCCAAAGAGGCATGGTCCATCTGGCAATTTTACGATGACGTTCGACTTGCATTTGTGCGCCTCTAAAGAGAGTGATCAGTGCAAGCGGTACAATGACGGCAGATAAGACGATATGTGTGATGAGAATAAAGAAGTAAATCGGACGAATGATTCCTTCTCCCCCGAAGTGTGTATCAGCTGCCATTGAATGATACGTCACATACGAAATTAAAAAGACAAGTGTTGTTGAAAAAGCCGCAAAGATAAATCGTCTATGGGCTTTAATGTTCTTTTGTTTAATCATAATGAGCGCTGAAAGTAAAAAGATAAACGTAAAACTGTTCATCACGGCATTCAGTAACGGCAGAAATGTAATATCCAGATGACTAAATTTATCTGTTTTTGGCATGAAAAATAATAAAGCAATTAAGCCGTTTATGGCAATTGTTAAAAAGACAACAATGCCGGTGAAATTTTTCGGTTTTTGATTCTGTTCGTTCATGTTTGAAAACCTCTCTTTATTAGTTCCGACTAAGAGTATGTTATTTAACTTTCTCTCTAAAGTCAATGAATTCGCTGTCTTCGTCGAATTTTAGACAAACTTGCCGATTGCCTGCCTTCTAGCGGCTTGAAAGATCCACTCACTTCCTTTAGAATGGGAATTTGTGTGGTTTTTATCAACTCTTCTATGAAAGGAGCAATAGACTTGTCAATCTTACAGGAAACAACAAAAGATGTGAAGACATTAGAGCAAGAATTACAGCAGTTGCAGTTCCAAATGTATCGAATGCAAGAAAATATAAAAGATATTTCAAAAAAAGCAAAGATTATTGGCATTGATCAAGCGAAGGAAGATGAATGGATGATCGTCTCTGCAATTGAGAATGCAGATACGTGCAAAATCATGTTAAGCGATTGTGAAAAAGCTTTTCGCGGACAATCTGATTTTTCCTTGATTGCGGAATATCCTGAAGAAGGAAAGATTCACATTGCCGATATTAAAGGCCCGCCTGATAATGGCTATGGATCCATCTGTATGAAGCATTTAAAAGAAATCGCAAGAGAGCAAAACATTCCAGTCATTACTGGGGATCTCGTCAAAAGAGATTGGAACCATGTGGACCGCCTGATTCATTTTTATGAAAAACACCATTTTGATGTCCAAATTAATTGGAAAGAGCAAAGCGGAGAAATTTATTGGGTGGACAGCTAACGACACAAAAACCAGCGTTGAGATAGACTTATACGCTGGTTTTTGTCGAAAATGCGAATTTTTCAGAAAAATATGTGTATTTCCGGCCAAAAAAAGGTATAATAAAAGCATCAGGCCGCCACCTGATGCTTTCTTCCAAAAACAATAGACTACTAGTTAAGTACTTTCACTTTGACTGATTTTACGCCCCAATTTTTAGCTTGGGATTTGCTTGGTACGTGTACATCAATTTTGTTACCTTTAATTGCGCCGCCAGTATCTGCTGCGATGGCTTCACCGTAGCCTTCAACATAAACCTTACTTCCTAATGGAATGACATTAGGATCTACTGCGATTACTTTTGCATTTGGGTTTTTGTTTAAGTTTACCCCTGTTGCAGTGATACCTGAGATGCCACCATCATTTGCTGTATAAGCCGTAGCCGTTACAGTCATTTCCTTTTGAACACTTTGACTAGCAGAAGATGATTCTGCTTTAGCTGTTTCCTTTTTAGGAGCAGCTTTTTTCGTTGTTTGCTCTTTTTGGACAGGTGCCTGTTTTTGAACAGGTTCTGAGCTTACCGGAGCTGAGCTTTGACCAGCAACACTTAATGTTGAACCAATCATAATTATATCTGAGTTTAAGTTATTCCAAGACTTAATATCGCTAATTGACACATTGAATTTTTGAGCGATTTTCCAGAGGCTGTCCCCCTTCTGGACTTTGTACTGCTCCTGAGTTTTCTCTTTTGAAGAGATTGTCAATTTATCTCCTACATAGATCATGTCTGTAGATAAATTGTTCCAACCCTTTAGGTCCTTTAGAGACACATCATTTTTTTGAGAGATTCCCCAAAGTGTATCACCTTTCTGTACAGTGATTTCCTTTGCAGAAGCTTGCTGTGCTCCTAATGCTGTTGTTGAGATTGCTGCAACAGCAACCAAGGACATAATAGTCTTCTTCATAAAGTAAATCCTCCCTTGTTAGCTTTTTATGGCGGCTAACGAGTGCTATCGTAACATATGTAAATGTCATTTCAATAACAAAACGATATGTTTTAGATTACAGTTCCTTTACATGAAACATCTCTCTCCATTGGTAAATCAGCCCACTTAATGGCTCAATTCCGCATCATATCAAGGTTTTAAAGGGATGGAAATCATCATGATGAAAACGCGTCCAAGTGAAACGAAAAAAATTTATTTTCCTTCTTCAAACTCTTTATTTTTTCTCTTTTTCTATAAATAAACGAATTTCTTCTAAAAAAACATCTCCATATTTCTCTCTTTTTTGTGCACCGACACCTTTAATATTTAAAAGTTCTTCTTCTGTTTTAGGCTCTACTGCTGACATTTCCTTCAATGTTTGATCAGAAAAGACAACAAATGGCGGAACGCCCTGCTCTCTTGCCAACTTCATTCTGACCATTCTTAACTGCTCAAATAATGCATCATTTTCTTGAATAGCCTCTGCCTTTATCGCCTGCTTTTTATAGACGGTCTCCTGCCCCACTAGCACTTTCTTTCCTTTTTGTGTCACTTTTAGTGTTGGAAAAGCTCCTTCAGACATGTGTAAATACTCTTCCGTAATTAAAAATTCAATGAAATCACTGATATGTTGGGCTGAATGCTGTTTCATTAAAGCATAAGTAGGAAGCCGGTCGAAACCAAAATCAAGCACTTTTTTGTTTTTAGAGCCGGCTAATACTTGAGCTATCATCATTTTTCCGAATCGTTCGTTCATTCTAACGGTACACGACAAAACCATTTGTGCTTCTCTCGTGACGTCTTCACGCTCTCTCTCGTCTAGACAGTTGCTGCATTTTTGACAAGGGGCACTTGATGATTGGTCAAAGTAATCCATCACAAATTGCTGAAGGCACTGTTCCGTATGACAGTAGTCTACCATTTGTCTCAACTTGAGCAATTCATGCTGATACCGCAATTCATCTTCTGTTGATTGTTCAATGAGAAAGCGCTGCACGCGTACGCCTTGCGGTGAAAACAGCAAAATGCATTCACTTTCAAGCCCGTCTCTCCCGGCACGTCCTGCTTCTTGGTAGTAACTTTCAATATCTCTTGGAATTTGATGATGAATGACAAAACGTACATTAGATTTATTAATCCCCATACCAAATGCAGATGTAGCTACCATTACTTGAATATCATCATTTAAAAAAAGATTTTGCTGTTCTTCTCTCACTTCATCATCTAATCCTCCGTGATAAACACCCGCTTTGATCTTTTGCTTTTTTAGACGATGATAAATTTGATCTGCTTCTTTTCGTGTGGCTGTATAAATAATGCCTGACTCAAGACTGTTTTTCTTCATATATTGTGTGATGAATTGGTCGCTGTTTTGCCCTTTCACCACTTGAAAAGACAAATTTTCTCTAGCAAAACCAGTAAAGATTGTTTCTTCTTCGTCCATGCCAAGTTGCTCACATATATCCTGTTGGACCTTCTTTGTAGCAGTGGCTGTTAATGCTACAATAACAGGCCTTTTTGAAAGCTTGTTTACACATTCTTGTATAAAGCGATAGCTCGGTCTAAAATCATGTCCCCACTCAGATATACAGTGCGCTTCATCAATAGCCATTAAAGGAATCGTCAATCGATCAAGCAGCTGAAAAAAACGTTCATTTTGTAAGCGTTCAGGGGTGATATAAAGCAAATCATACTCCCCCTGTTCACATTTTTTCAGCCTTGTATTCATTTCACCTGCTGAAAGTGTACTATTTAAAAAGGACGATCGTATTCCCATCTCATTTAACGCATCAACCTGATCTTTCATTAAAGAAATAAGCGGAGATACAACGATTGTCGTTCCTTCCATCATAAGGGCAGGAATCTGGTAGCAAACCGATTTCCCTCCGCCTGTCGGCATAATGCAGACCGTATCCTTCCGTTTATTCACAATCGATTCAATGGCTTGTTTTTGTCCTTGTCTAAAAACATCAAAGCCATAATATTGTTTAAGAAGTGCTTCTGCTTGTTGTAACATCCAATTCCCTCTCCGTCGTTTGTTTTGTCTATTTTAACATACATTTGTACATCCACATTCGGTCTGTTCAAAATCGTATTTTGGACAAAATAAAAAGCCATTTTCCAAAAATGGAAAATGGCTTGAATCATCCTAGGAAAAGCTGCGGATGCCGTAATCTAAGTAAGAAAGTTTTAAACCACCACTCCTCAAAGTGGGTGTTTGCAGAAACGTTCCTGTCTTCCTCTCAAAGGAGGCGTGACATTCCGGCTTCAATATAAAACTCCCTATTACAGCTTAAAGGTTAAAACTTAATTAACATTACGCGCATCGCAGCCTTTAAACTATACTACACGAAAGTTTATTAAATTTCAAGATATGTTTTTTCTAAAAAAATACTCATGTATACAAGATTTTTGTCCATGTAGACGTGGGAAAACATTATGTTGAGAAAACATAAATTTCTCTCATCATTTTATTTTTCCTCATCTACATCAACATCTTGCTCTTCTTCTAGCCTTTCATACGTATCTGAATGTAATTGATCCATTGTTTCTCTATTTGTTAATTCACGCATTTGCTCAGAGAACGAACGGTCAAATTCATTTGGATCTTGATTGGTTTCTTCATTTTTCTTTGCATCAATTGAATAACGAGTATAGGGTACTGCTTTCAAACGTTCATATGGAATGTCTTTTCCTGTTTTTTCACAAATTCCATATGTTCCGTCTTCCATCCGCTTAAGCGCCGCATCAATTTCACCTTCGAGCTGATCATCGACTTGATCCAGCGTCTGTTCGGTCATGCGATCTAAATAGATGCTTCCGTGATCTGCGATATGGTTTCCAACACCATTTGAAATCTCATTCGATTCGACCAGCATGGATTCTTCTTTCATTTTTGATCCTTTCACATCTTCTTTTAATTGAATAAGTCTTTCATATAAATCAGCTTTTTGCTCTTTCGTTAAGCTCACGGTCAATCACTCCTTTCTCTTTACCTTCCCGCTCCATGTGAAATGAAAACATCAAAAAAAGCCGCCGCCTTTGGCAGCAGCTTTCTTCATTTCATTTAAAGATTGCGAAGTGCTTCTTCTACTGGTGTATCACCTTTGATTAAGTCAAAGGCTTTATTTTTCACATTGGATTCCGTTAAGCTTTCCACTAAGACAGTGGCTACATCTTCTCTTGAAATCTCAATGTCACGATCGTCTGGAATATGAGCCGCCGCTTCTATTTTCCCTGTCTTCTCCTCATGCAGCAGTGCTCCTGGCCGCACAATGGTGTAAGAAAGACCAGACTGTTTTAAATGTTCATCGGCTTTTCTTTTCGCTTCATAATAAATCTCCATACTGCCTTGTCCTTTTCCTTGATGAGGATCGTCGGCATTATAAGAACTCAGCATCACAAAATGCTGAATATTTTCTTTTTTGGCTGTATCAACGAGGCGTTTTGCCCCCTCTTGATCAACAGCGATGGTTTTATCTGCACCTGTTTTTGAGCCTGAACCAGCTGCAAAGATGACAGCTTCTGCTTGCTTCACAGCATCTGTCACATCCTTTTCAAGATCACCGATGACAGGCGCTGCACCAAGTTCTTTTAGTGCATCTGCTTGTTTTTCATCTCGAATGAGAGCAAGCGGCTCATGTCCTTTTTCTTTTAAATATCGAATGACAAGTCTCCCTGTATGTCCGTTTGCTCCAGCAACTAATACTTTCATTGTTCATTCTCCTTTCTGTATCTGTTTCATCTTTATCCTTTTTTGATGTGATTCAAACACACGAATAGAAAAAAGCCTTCCCCACTGTGATGGGAAAAGCTCAAGGGATATGCGATAGATAAAAATAAGAACAAAGAATGAGAAAAGTGCATGTGATCTATGTAATCGCATCGTTGATCAGCAAAGATGTTTTGTTAAAATGGCCTGCACGTCACTCAAATCTGTATCTTTAGAAAAATCGAGTTCAAATACTTTTGAGCTTGTAACAAGCAGCATACCAGTGTCCTGATCAAACACGCCAGCTTCTTGAATGGCAAAACTTTCAATTGATCGATACGGCAAGGAGACCCTGACTTTCTTTTTAGAAAATACGCGGTTATCGCCAAAGATCAGTCGTTTATTGGTGAAACAAATTTGGTCGTGACGCAGTCTGTAAACAGCCTCAATTCTTTCTCCTTCAATTAATAAGGATTCGAATTTTTTATGATCATTTTGTTTACTGACAGAAAAAATACCCACGTAAACCCCCTCTTCCTGCATCAAATTCCTTTATGACAAAACGGCCACACGGCTCTGTGGGTACGTTTTATTCTCACTTATAGAATACGCTATAAATCGTCGTTATTCCATTACGAATAGATTAAATTTCATTTAACTTTTTCTTTTTGATCCGATGCTCTTTCCTCTACTTATTTAGACTGTTAAAGCAGGAAAAAAGTTTCAGGTTTTTCAAGAAATCATTCGTTATGAGACCATAAAAAAACAGTGATTATGTAAAATCACTGTTTTAAATGACTATTCATCTTTCGGGGTATCAATCGTTCCTTCGGCATACACATCAGAAATTTGCTCAAGTGTCATCGCCATATCAGCATCTTCATTGTCATGCCAAGTATTTTGATGTTTCTGCTCTTCTTGCTGCTGCTTTTTCATCATCATCACCCTTTACTGTTTTTCTTAGTATGAGTGATGACCATCAAAATCATTCAGCAGAATTGTCTTCGAAATACTCTTTGTAATACCCGCCTACTTTACCCGTATTATCAACGACAAAGAGAAATTCCTCTGTTTCATTTTTCACATCATATGTGTGTCCAACCGTTAATGCCCGGTCAACCATATATTTTTTCGCATTTGTATGTACACATTTTACTTGTTTTACCGTTTCAGCCGTTTGCCAGTTTTGATGGATCATGATTTAAAAACTCCTTTTTTCATCTATACATTTATTGTAGCCAATTTTTCGTGAAATGCAATGAGTGTTATCGATTGCTTTCAAAGATGTCGTGTAATATGATAAATGTATACGTTTACATGCGTGTGCGTATACAAATGGCTTCATGTCCACTTTTTCCACCTAGAACTCGCAGAACAACCCATATCTTTAAGGAGGTTTGTTTATTTATGAGCTCTACAACACTTCAAATCAGTTCAAAACTCGAATCTTTTCTCCAAGGGACGAAAAAACTCTACATTAACGGTCAGTTTGTCACAAGTCATGATAACAAAACATTCTCTACGCCTAACCCTGCCACAGGAGAAACCCTTATTGATGTATATGAAGCAGGTGCAGCCGACATTGATGAGGCAGTAAAAGCTGCTAAAAAGGCGTTCCATGGACCTTGGCGTTCTATGTCTGCAGCCGAACGTGCCCGCTTGATGTTTAAGCTGGCAGATTTAATGGAAGAACACCAAGAAGAACTGGCTCAGCTGGAAACACTTGATAATGGAAAACCAATTAATGAAACAACCAATGCGGATATCCCTCTTGCCATTGAGCACATGCGCTATTATGCAGGGTGGACCACAAAAATGACTGGACAAACCCTTCCTGTCAGCCAGGGATATTTTAATTATACCCGCCATGAGCCTGTGGGCGTTGTGGGACAAATCATTCCTTGGAACTTCCCGCTGCTCATGGCTATGTGGAAAATGGGTGCTGCACTAGCAACAGGCTGCACCATCGTTTTAAAGCCAGCTGAACAAACGCCACTATCTGCTTTATATTTAGCTGAATTAGTGGATAAAGCCGGATTCCCAGAAGGCGTGATTAACATCGTTCCTGGATTCGGTGAAACAGCCGGTGAAGCATTAACCGATCACCCTGATGTCAATAAGCTGGCTTTCACTGGATCAACAAGTGTTGGGAAATTGATCATGGAGAAAGCAGCCAAATCCATCAAGCGTGTTACTTTAGAGCTTGGCGGAAAATCGCCGAATATTATTTTACCAGATGCTGATTTAAAGAAAGCCATTCCAGGTGCATTAAACGGCGTGATGTTTAACCAAGGTCAAGTGTGCTGTGCAGGATCAAGGGTCTTTGTGCACCGGAGCCAATATGATGAAGTCGTCGATCAAATGGCTAAATATGCGACATCATTAAAACAAGGAGCCGGTCTTCATCATGATACCCAGATTGGGCCTCTAGTGAGTAAAGAGCAGCATGAACGTGTGTTAGGTTACATCGAAAAAGGGAAGTCAGAAGGTGCAACAGCCGTAGTCGGTGGTGACTGCCCTTATGAAGCAGGCTATTTCGTCTCCCCTACTGTCTTTAGAGATGTAGAAGATGAAATGACAATCGCAAAAGAAGAGATCTTCGGTCCAGTTCTATCTGCGATTCCTTACGATTCCATTGATGAAGTGGTCGAACGGGCCAATCAATCTGACTATGGGTTAGCGGCAGGACTTTGGACAGAAAACTTAAAGCATGCTCACGATATCGCTGCACGCCTAGAAGCAGGAACCATTTGGGTCAACTGCTATAATGTCTTTGATGCCGCCTCCCCGTTTGGCGGATATAAACAGTCAGGCCTTGGCAGAGAAATGGGATCATATGCCCTTAACAACTATACAGAAGTCAAAAGCGTGTGGATTAATCTGCAAGACTAATCATTTAAGAAAGCCGATGACGATGTCATCGGCTTTTTTTGAGCTGTCATGTGACAGGCCGACTCCTGAATATAGTGATAAAGGAAAGGAGCATGGCCGAATGCAAGATTTTAAAACGAGAGTCAACGAATATATCGATGAACTGCACATGCAGGTAGAACGCAGACAAAGAGAAGATGGCGCATTTATTTTCTGCTTTGAAGGACCTATGATGACAAATGCTTTTTTCATTATGCTGTTAAAAGCCGTTGGTGACCCTGATCAGCAATTGATCCATCAATTGGCCGAAGCAATACATGCCAAACAAAATGAAGATGGTTCCTTTTCTTTGTATCATGACCAGTCGGGACATCTCACAGCTACAGTACAAGGTTATTGCGGCATGCTCGCATCTGGCAGATTTCAAAAAGACGAGCCCCATATGGAAAAAGCAGCACAATATATTCGCTCAAAAGGTGGACTAAAGAGCGTTCATTTTATGACAAAGTGGATGCTTGCCGTAAATGGCATGCACCCTTGGCCCTACTTCTATGCACCTCTTTCCTTTTTACTCATCCCTAAGTCTTTTCCGCTGCACTTCTACCACCTTAGTGCCTATGCAAGGATTCATTTTGTACCCATGATGATCGCACTGAACAAACGGTACACCTCTCATGCTACGTTTCCATCATTAGCCCATCTTGATGAAAACATGTCTAAAAATCCATTTGACTGGTTTATGGCAAGAGAAGAACGTTCGACTGATCACTTCCTCATGTATATGCGGTCATATACAGCCCTCGACAGCCGGCTCGACTTTTTCGGATATGAAGCGGCAAAGCGATACATGTTTGACCGTCTTGAAAAAGATGGGACGCTGTACAGTTACTTAAGTGCAACCATCTTTATGGTCTATGCCCTCATGAGCCTTGGGTACTCCCCTGGACATCATCTCATCCAAAAAGCAGTCAGAGGTATGAAAAGGCTCGTCACCTCCTGTCAAGGCAAGATATATGCTGAGAATTCCACCTCGACTGTGTGGGATACAGCGCTTGTCAGTTACGCTTCTCAAAGAGCAGGAAGAAAACGAGAAGATCCCATGATCATGAATTCCTTCACCTATTTGCTGGACCGGCAGCAAATGAAGAAAGCGGATTGGGCAGTTCATAACCGTCATGCTGCTCCCGGGGGCTTTGGTTTCTCAAATATCAATACGAATAATCCTGATTGTGATGACACGCAAATTGTGTTAAAAGCGATCCCAAAAGAATACGCTCCACTTCAGTGGAAACGAGGATATAACTGGCTTCTCTCCATGCAAAACCGTGATGGCGGCTTTTCTGCTTTTGAAAAAAATCAAGATCACTTTCTGCTTCGTCACCTTCCGCTTGAATCTGCGGAGGATGCGGCGATTGATCCGTCAACTCCTGATATTACTGGTCGTGTGCTCCATTTGATTGGTTTAGAAGAAAAAGATACTGCTTCACCCTCGATTCTCAGGCAAAAAGATCGATGTGTAAAATGGCTCATTGACCACCAAGAGAAAAACGGATCATGGTTTGGCAGATGGGGTGTTTGTTATATTTATGGAACTTGGGCAGCGTTAACAGGACTGAAAGCGGCCGGCGTTCCCTCCTCACACCCTGCTGTGCAAAAAGCATGCCGTTTCCTAAAGCAGATTCAGCTTGAAGATGGCAGTTTCGGAGAATCGTGTAAAAGTGCAGAACTGAAAACCTATGTCCCGCTTCCCTTTGGCACAGTGGTTCAAACCGCATGGGCGACCGAGGCGCTCCTCCAATATGAGAAAGCAAATAACGCAGCCATTTTGAAAGCTGTCTCCTTTTTAGTGAACCATCACCATACTGAAGAAGCCATGTACTATCCAGTCGGCATTGGACTGCCAAAACAATTTTACATCACCTATCATAGCTACCCATTTGTGTTTCCGATGATGGCTTGTTCTACATTTTTAGACGAAATGAGGCGTATACATGAATAAAGAAGAATATCGCTCACAGCTCAAAGAGTGGCTTAGCACGATTCAACATGTGTGGCAAGATGATAAAATTCATCAAAAAGTGGAAAATTTACGGCTCAAAATGGAGGATGATCATTCGAGTGAACAAGAATGGTACGAACTAGCCGAAAGGATTGCAGAAGACATGCAGCCACACGAAGAAGTGCGCGATGTAGCAGCTGGAAATCATCAGTTACCACCACTGCCTTATCGGTATGACGCGCTCGAACCTTATATTTCAAAAGAAATTATGTACTTGCACCATCAAAAGCATCATCAAACTTATGTTGATGGTCTAAATAAAGCTGAACTTGCGCTAAAAAAAGCAAGGAGAACCAATGACTTTACGATGATCAAGCATTGGGAACGTGAGCTTGCCTTCCATGGGGCAGGACATTATTTACATTGTCTCTTTTGGTTTTCCATGAGTCCTTCAGGAAAAAGAAAACCTACTGGTCAAATGCTTCGTCTCATTGATCAATCATTTGGCAGCTATGAGGCGTTCAAGTCACATTTTTCAGCTGCTGCCAAACAAGTAGAAGGTGTCGGATGGGCGATTCTTGTATGGTCCCCTCGATCTCAGCGTTTAGACATTTTACAAGCAGAGCGCCATCAGTTCCTCTCTCAATGGGACGTCATCCCCCTTCTTGCTCTTGATGTGTGGGAGCATGCCTATTACCTCCAATATCGAAATGAAAAGGCGCAATATGTAGATCGGTGGTGGAATGTCGTTGACTGGCGTGAGCCAGAAGCAAGACTAAAACAGGCTCAACAAGTGAAATGGACACCTTTTTGATCGCATACTCCACATAGTTCATATACTATGTGGTTTTTTATTAGTTTACATAATAATATTATGAACACCCAATACAAAATCATAGGTTGTTTTTTCAGAAAATTCATTTAAAATAGAAAAGATATGAAAAGAAAGAGAGTTGAATGATAGTATGAAGACCCTTTTACACATTAGTCATTTTGCAGGAAGAACATTTGCTATATGGGTCATTGTCTTTGCTTGTCTAGGCTTTACTTTTCCTGCGACATTTTCTTTGATTGGACCTTATATCCCTTTTTTACTTGGCATTATTATGTTTGGCATGGGACTGACGCTGTCTTCTGAAGATTTTAAAGAGCTTTTTAGAAAGCCTCTTTATGTATTGATCGGGGTTTTAGCGCAGTATACACTGATGCCACTCATTGCATTTTTATTGGCCTATGGGTTACATTTGCCTTCTGAAATCGCTGTCGGTGTCATTCTCGTCGGCTGCTGTCCAGGCGGGACTGCATCCAATGTAATGACCTTTTTGGCAAAAGGAAATACGGCCTTATCCGTTGCCGTGACAACGATCTCGACACTACTTGCTCCCATTTTGACCCCTGTTTTCATTTATATCTTTGCAAAATCTTGGTTATCTGTATCATCGGGTGCTTTGTTTTTGTCGATTGTCCAAGTTGTCTTAATTCCGATTATTTTAGGGGTCATCGTCAAATTGTTTTTTAAAAAACAAGTGACGTATGCTGTACAAGCACTCCCGCTTGTATCTGTTACTGGCATTGTCGCCATCATTGCAGCTGTTGTCAGCGCAAATAAAGAACAGATTCTGCAATCTGGACTGCTTATTTTTGCCGTTGTTGTTTTACATAATGCTCTTGGTCTATTATTGGGTTACCTCATTGCAAAATGGTGTAAAATGGACATTCCTTCTCAACGAGCAATTTCAATAGAAGTAGGGATGCAAAATTCTGGACTTGGCGCAGCCCTTGCAACCGCACATTTTTCTCCACTTGCCGCCGTTCCCAGTGCCATTTTTAGCGTATGGCATAATTTATCTGGCTCTTGGCTGGCAACATTTTGGTCAAAAAGAGGCTACCCAGAAAATAAAGACCAAAAAAGCTAGTACCCTCATCGGTACTAGCTTTTTCTTTCGATTATCCTTCAAGCAATAGCTGTTCAGGATCTTCAAGTAGATTTTTAATCGTGACAAGGAACCCAACAGCTTCTTTACCATCGACAATACGGTGGTCGTATGAAAGAGCTAAATACATCATTGGACGGTTTTCAAAGCGTTCTTCATCAATTGCAACAGGACGAAGCTGAATTTTATGCATACCTAAAATTCCAACTTGAGGACTGTTTAAAATTGGTGTTGAAAGCAGAGAACCAAATGTTCCTCCGTTTGTGATCGTGAATGATCCACCTTGTAATTCATTGAGCGATAATTTGTTATCTCTTGCTTTTTTCGCAAGATGACCGATTTCTTTTTCAATTCCAGCAAATGATAGTCTGTCTGCATCACGGACAACTGGTACCACAAGCCCTTCATTGGCGGCTACAGCAATACCGATGTCATAGAATTTTTTAATGACAAGCTCATCACCTTGAATTTCTGCGTTGAGAAGTGGATATTTTTTAAGTGCTGCTACCACTGCTTTTGTGAAGAAGGACATGAAGCCCAGTTTCACATCGTTTTGTTCAAGGAAGGCATCTTTGCGACGCTTTCTTAGATCCATGACAGCTGTCATATCGACTTCATTAAATGTTGTCAGCATCGCTGCCGTTTGTTGAACTTCAACTAAACGTTTTGCAATGGTTTGTCTGCGGCGTGACATTTTTTCACGCTCAACTGGTTTCCCTGCTTGATCATTTTGCACCGCAGCATTTGCTTTTGGCGCGGCTTTCGGTGCACTTGCAGGAGCTTCATTCTTTTGGTAAGAAGCTACATCCTGCTTTCGTACCCTGCCCAGCGGATCTGCGGTTGGAATCTCAGATAAGTCTAACCCCTTCTCTCTTGCTAGTTTTCTAGCTGCTGGAGAAGCGATCGTTCTGCCATTACCAGATTTCGGCTCTTCTTTTGCTGCCTCTTCTTTTTGTTCAGCTGCTGGTTCTTCTTTCGAAGCTGGTGCAGAATCTTGCTCAGGTGCTGGAGCTGCGGACTCGCTTCCGCCAGCTTCACCTGCTGCAATCGTTCCGATGACTTCTCCAACTTGGACAGTGTCACCAGAATCTTTCAGTACTTCTTTTAGAACACCAGATTCTTCAGCTGTCAATTCGACATTGACTTTATCTGTTTCAAGTTCTAACAGGTATTCCCCCTGCTCAACATAATCGCCCGGCTGTTTTAGCCATTGAGCAATTGTTCCTTCCGAGATTGATTCCGCTAGTTCAGGTACTTTAATTTCCGCCATTTTTCATTTCCCCCTTAGTTTTTGCGAGTCAAGCTATCAGATACAATTCGTTCTTGTTCTTTTTTATGAACAGTTGGATCACCCTCAGCCGTACTTGAACGTCTTCTGCGGCCGATGTAACGTACTTTTACTTTTTCAGATGCAATTTCACGTAAATATGGCTCAATATATCCCCAAGCGCCCATATTTTGCGGTTCTTCTTGCACCCATACGATTTCTTCTAAGTTCGTCAGTTTTGATAAAATGGCTTTAATATCTTTGGCTGGGAATGGATATAATTGTTCCACTCTCGCAATATGAAGCCAATCTTTTGAGTCTTCCATTTGAGTAAAACGATCACTAATATCGATCGATACCTTCCCGCTCGATAGCACAAGGCGTGTTACTTTTTCATGATCATGCACAAGGCCCGGCTGTTCAAGAACTGGACGGAACTGTCCATCTGTTAGTTCTTGGACTTCGGATAATGTGTTCGGGTTACGAAGCAGACTCTTCGGTGTCATGATGACAAGAGGACGAATCTCTTCACGAAGCAGCATTTTCGCCTGTCTTCTAAGAATATGGAAGTATTGAGCTGCACTTGTCAGGTTCGCAACTGTCCAGTTATTCTCAGCAGCTGATTGCAAGAAGCGTTCTGTTCTTCCACTAGAATGTTCTGGACCTTGTCCTTCATATCCATGTGGCAAGAGCATCACAAGCCCTGACTTTTGTCCCCACTTGGCGCGGCCTGCTGAAATAAATTGATCAAAATACACTTGAGCCGCATTTGCGAAGTCTCCAAATTGAGCTTCCCAAATCACTAATGTTTCAGGAGAATAGACATTATAACCATATTCAAACCCGATGACAGAGCCTTCTGACAGTGGACTATTATGGACTGTAAATGATGCATTTGCATCACTCAGTTCATGAAGAGCAATGAATTCATCTCCCGTTTGACTGTCGTGAAGAACAAGGTTTCTTTGAGCAAATGTGCCTCGCTCAGAATCCTGTCCGGTCATTCGAATCGGCGTACCGTCTTTTAATATAGATGCAAATGCCAGTGCTTCACCAAGTGACCATTCCACTTTGCGATCATCTGTAAACACTTTTGCACGTTTTTCAAGGATCCGCTTTAGCTTACCGAATACTTGGAAGTCTTTCGGCCAGCTAATTAATTCTTCATTCAGCTTTCTTAATACATCAAACTCTACAGATGTATCAACTGCAGGGAAGCCGTTAGATACAGGCTCTGGCAGTTCGATTTCTTGAATCGTATGTTCTTTCTTTGAAGGCACTTTTTTATAAGCTTCTTCAATTTTTGCCGTGACAGCCTGCTCAATTTCTTCTCTTTGTTCTTTTGACAGAAGGCCCTCAGTGACAAGCTTATCTGCGAAGATATTCTTGACCGTTTTGTGCTTTCTGACCGCATCGTACAGCATTGGCTGAGTAGTAGATGGCTCATCCATTTCGTTATGGCCATATCTGCGGTAGCCAATCAAGTCAATTAAGAAATCCTTTTTAAACCGTTTACGGTATTCTACCGCCAGCTGAACAGCTGCTAAACAAGCTTCTGGATCGTCTGCATTGACGTGAACAATTGGAATCTCGAAACCTTTTGCAAGGTCACTAGCGTATTTTGTTGAACGAGATTCATTGCTTTCTGTGGTAAATCCAATCATATTGTTGGCAATGATATGGATCGTTCCCCCCACTTGATAGCCGACTAATTGACTTAAATTTAATGTTTCTGCGACAATTCCCTCTCCAGGAAATGCAGCATCCCCATGAATTAAGATGGCTAACGCTTTTTCAACGTCTTGAACTGGATAGCCTTTTTGAGTACGCGATTCTTGAGCAGCACGAGTGCTTCCTTCAATAATCGGGTCAATAAATTCCAAGTGACTTGGGTTATTGGCAAGTGTGACTCTTGCACTCTTTGTATCTTCATCTTTGATTTGGCGGTCAGCACCGAGATGATATTTTACATCCCCTGTCCATCCGTAGCTGATGCCGATAGAGCCTTCTGATGGTACAAGCTCTTTATTAGGCGCATGCTGGAATTCTGAGAAAATGATCTCATATGGCTTTCCTAACACATGTGCTAATACATTTAAACGGCCTCTATGTGCCATTCCAATGTTAATATTTGAAGTCCCTTGTGTAACAGACTCGGATATAATTTCATCAAGTACTGGAACAAGCGCATCTAATCCTTCAATAGAAAAACGCTTTTGTCCAACAAATGTTTTATGAAGGAACTGCTCAAATTGCTCGACTTCTGTTAATCTTTTGAATACAGAAACTAGTTTATCTGCTGGTTTTTTCTTAAATAATTCACCAGACTCAATAGATTTAGAGAGCCAGTTGCGCTCTTCGAAGTCATGTACGTGATCAAACTCAAATGAAATGGTACGCTTATACGTATTTCTCAAATGGTTAATGGCTTCTATGCCGTTTGAAATGTGTTTAGGTGCATCTGGACTAATAATTGATATTGGAATATTCTTAACGTCTTCTTCAGTTAAACCGTATTCCTTTAATGGAAACAGCTCTTGTAATTCCTTTTCTTTGCGAAGAGGATTGACGGAAGCATTTAAATGGCCATACGTTCTGATGTCTTCTGCCAGTTTAACGACTGATGCTATCTTTTGGATTTGTTCAGAAGTAACTACGCTATTTTCTTTTTTCCCAATTTCCTCCTTCATTTCACTCGGTGGTGCACCAAGTTCATCAAATATGCCTCTTAGATCTTCATCAACACTAGTAGGATCCTGGACATACTGATCGTAGAGCTCGAGCACATAGCCGAGGTTCGGACCATGAAATTCTTCCCAACTCAACGGTTGTTTCACATCATTTTGAAACATTTTGAACACTACCCCCAACTTTGATCATCAAGTGATTGAACACTATCTCGATATAACTTCCAGAACACAATGACCAAATTTATGTAATAAAACGCTTCCAATCATATTCTACCACTGTTTCGGATTACTTTCTACATTCTTTGTTCAATTAAAGATAAAAAATTCAAAGAAAAACAAAAAATTTAAATCATTCCGAAAAATATTTTAAAGAAAGGGGCAAAACCTTATGCCCCAATGCTTTTATGCAGCAATTTCTTGAGTAATGGATATAGCACATCTGGCAATGTATCGACATCCGGTACAAAAATGCTGAACTTGCCATACATATCTTGGATCGTTTTCATCTGCGCCTCTTCAATCGGAGAATTGGATAAAAACACATTGATCACTTCAATTCCCTTTTTTCTCGCTTCGAGAACCGCTTCATGTGTATCCACGATCCCATTTTGTTCGTAGCTGAATGCAGCCGGCTCTCCGTCTGAGAAAACAATGAGGAACTTTTGCTCTTCTCTTCGTTTTAAAATCATTTTTGTCATTTGGCGAATCGCATAGCCGTCCCGGTTATCCTCCTCTGGCTCAAGTGACATAATGGATGGTCCTGCGTCAAATAAGGAATCTTTGAACGATACGACGGTGTTAAAGTAGTTCGGCTGACTTGTTTCAGTTGCGTCATTTGTATCTTCCCAGAACCCTACAATTTGATGAGGTACCTGCACTGATTTTAAAGCTTCATGAAACAGAACAATCCCTTTTTTTGTCTCATCCATCTTGTCAAACATACTCGCAGAACAGTCAACTAATAAAGTGAACACAGCATCAATTTGAGAAGATGGCGCTTGTTTTTTATAAAATAGTCGAGGATTGGACTCTGTAAAATAACGAATGAGCTTTTTACTGAGACGTCCCGCATGAAGATCTGTTTTTGGCCATGATTTTTTATGCTCAAGTGTTTTTTGAATCATTTGTTTTAAGCGTTTCTGATAAGGCTCGATTGCCTTTGCGTGCTGCTTGTACACATCTATTTGCTCTGGTGAAGGAGGTTCTGGTGAAATCATGACTGGAAATGCATATTTGTTTTCTTTTCCATTCTCATGCGCATCTGCCCCGCTTTCTTCTCCTTCTGCCTCTTCTAGTGCTTCAAGCTTTGAATAGTCTTTTCGATGGGTTTGTTTGGCTGAACCTTGAACCGTTCCAAGCGCCTGATCTCCATCGTCACCTTCTCTTGCCGCATCTTTACCGAGATCGCTTTTACCACCGTGTTCTAAATCAAATTGAAGGAAACTTTTAGATGGTGCTTCCGTTTCTCTATGCCATACTTCCATATATTCACTATGGATGTCTTCATCCCCCTCTTTTTCCCGATCAACTTTTATATCCTCACTTAATTTAGGCTTTCTTTTGAGGTCATGGAAAAGCGGTTCTTTTGCCGCTTTTTCATAGTCCAATTCTGGGAAGAAAAAGTATGTGTTCAGCATATCCTTTTCAAGGAGCTCATCGAAGCCTTCTGTCAATTCCTTCACAATGATGGCGATATCAGATGTCGAGCGTGCGTCATATACACGTTCAAGACTTGACTCAATAAACGGAATCATTGGATCTATCCGCTCATGAAGGGGTGGAATTTCTTCAAGCGGAGATTCGGCTGTCAGCTTCACGTATATCGCACAAAAGAGTGCATCTGTTAAAATACTGCGCTCTTGGTTAATCGTTAATTGTGTTTTAAAGTGACGTCTGTAAAGCTCTCTTCTCCGTTTAAATACCTTTTTTGTTCCTGGGCGGTCACGTTTAATCCGCTCTTCAATGCGGATATCTTCAAACAGCATAAACAATTGTTTGCACACATCCGGAATGGATAATGTGTGGGCATAGCGAATGATGTCTTCAAATACTGTAAGATCGCTATACACCGTCCCTACTGCTCGCAGGAACACATCACTTTTTAGGCCTGCCATCATATCCTCTTGATGACGATCATCCCAAAAATGGCTGATGAAAATTTTCTTTTCAAACGGTTCATAGTACGACTGAACACCGTATTCAAGCTCCACATCATCACTTTTGGCAAGTGTTTTGGCTAAATCCGTTAATTCCATAAATAGAAATGAATCGATTCTGCTGTCATTAAATTTGATGAATTTCAAAAGTCAGAACCTCACTCGAATAATGTTTGAGCGATATTTCTTACCGCTGCTTTTTCCCGGTCATCTTCTAGCTTCTCTACAATTCCTCGTTCAATTGCACGAAGCGGCGGGATATATTGCGCAAGATCACATGTATCTAACAGTGCGCGAATGGATGCGGCTTCTTCACTGACCTGTCCATTGTGTGCTTGGACGATGAGATCTGATGAGAGCTGTACGAATTGATCGATTAACCGCTCATCCTTTAATACGGATTGAGTGTGCAGTACTTCTTTTAAAATGCCGCCGCCAATGTAAGGAACTTCAATGACAACAAAACGGTTTTTCAGCGCTTCATTGAGCGGCACTGTCCCCACATATCCCTCATTGATTGCTGCAATCACGCCAAAACCTTCTTCTGCTCTAACGACTTCACCTGTAAATGGGTTTGTCATCATTTTTCTGTAATCAAGCACACCGTTTAAAATAGGCAGTGTTTCTGGTTTTGCCATGTTGATTTCATCAATATATAAAAGGTGTCCTTTTTTCATTGCTTTTGTAACGGGTCCTTCAATGAATTCTATAGAAGCAACTTGTCCATCATTATGGATGGTTTTATAGCCAATTAGACTTTCTGCATCAAGGTCAACTGAGCAGTTTACACTGTGCATCGGCTGTTGAAAAAACGCGGATAAAGTTTCTGCTAGTTTTGTTTTACCTGAGCCCGTCGGTCCTTTTAACAGAACATTTTTTCCTAGGGCAAGTGCAATCATGGCATCTTGAATAATAGACGTATCTTGTGATTCATAGCCGCTTGTTCCGATAAGCGGACGAAATTCTTCTTCGAGAACTTTTCCTTTTGCTTCGATCATTGCTTGAATTTCTTCTGGGAGTGCTGGTTGGTTAAACATATATGATTAATTCCTCTCTTCGATCATTTTCCTCACCAAGTATACTAAAAAAACCTTTATGCACTCAATACATAAAGGTTCGTCTTCTGTTATTTTACCATTTCTTTTGTGATGGCTCCGCAAGCAATGCGTTTCCCTGAGTTGCCAGAAGGGTTGCTTAAGTAATCATCTGCTTCTGCATGGATGATGAAACTTCGCCCGTTTTGATCAACCAATTGATTCGGGCCTCCTTTGACCGTCACATTCGGAACATTCACAACGACGTCAATTTGACCATCTGCCCCTACTTCTAAATTAGGCATATCTCCAGCATGATGCCCTTTTGGGTTGTCGAAGCCATGCTCTCTATGGGTCGGATTAAAGTGAGCCCCCGCCGTTTCAAAATCTGGCGTTTCACATATTCCTGTTTCATGAATATGAAAGCCGTGAGGACCTGGCGGCAGTCCTTTCGCTTTCACATGCAGATCCAGCCCATTTTCTGAGGACTCTCTTATTTCAATGCTCCCTATTTTTTGCCCGCTTTCGTTTATGAGTGACGTTGTGACTGGTGCTTGTTTAGGTGCGGCAACTTCTCTTGTTTCTTCTGTCGTTTCTTTTTTCGGCGGTGCATGACATGCTGATGCGGTAAAGATCAAACATATCATGATCATCCACACTGACTTTTTCATTTATGACTGCCCCCTTTTGCTATCAGTATGGACAAACTGATGAGAAGGCAAACAAAAAAAGCCGAAAATCGGCTTTTTTAGAAGAAACGTTTCGCACCTAGATAGGCTTTTTTCCAATAAGGATTGCTTAAGTTTGAAATTCCTACTCCGCTGTCACTTGCATGAAGGAAATCTCCTCCACCTAGGTATAGTCCCATATGAGAAGGACCTGCTTTGTACGTTGTGAAATAAACAAAATCTCCAACTTGTGGTGTGCTGACAGGCGTCATCATATTCCAGTATCCTGCTGTACTCAATCTAGATACTGATGAAACCTTATTAATGAGATAGTAAACAAAGCCGCTGCAATCAAATCCAGCTGGTGTATTGCCGCCCCATCTGTAAGGTATGCCTGTGAGCTTTTTACCTTCTTGAATCATTGTCGTGATTTTTGCATTCATTGGAACGTCATTTTTATTATTGTTGACCGGTGTTGTTGAACCATTTGACGTAGAACCATTAGATCCAGTTGAACCGGAAGCTGTTCCGTTGATTTTTAATACTTGTCCAATTCTCAGCACATCACTTTTCAAGCTGTTTGCTGTGCGGATTGATTGAACCTGCACCTTAAACTGATTCGCAATTTTCCATAATGAATCACCTGATTTAACCGTATAAGATGTGGTTTTACTACTTGAAGACTGATTGCTGTTTGAAGGCGTGCTAGGTTGAGCAGGTGCTTTCGGCTGACTTGGTTTTGACGTCACCGTTCCTTTTACCTTCAATACTTGATTTGGATAAATCGTATCAGATTTTAGCGAGTTCAATGTTTTAATTTCACCAATCGACATATTTAACGAATTGGCAATTTTCCAAAGTGAATCGCCTAATTTCACTTTATATGTACTAGATGCTGACGACGAACTATTAGAACTCGTTGATTTGTTACTTGAGCTAGAATTAGATGTTGAGTTTGAATTTGAGGACTGGCTGCCGCTCGTTTTCGCTGTTCCAGACACTTTAAGCTTTTGTCCAGGACGAATGAGGTCACTGTTTAAGCTGTTCAAACTTTTCAAACTTGCAACTGACATTTTGTGATTCTTCGCAATCAGCCATAATGAATCCCCAAGCTTGACTGTATAGCTAGATGTTGTTGAAGCACTTGATTTCGTTGCTTTTGAACTTTTTGATGAGCTGGATTTTGAACTTTTTGCACTAGGAATCTTTAAGCTTTGTCCTGCAAAAATCATCGTCGTTTTTAATTGATTAAGAGATTGAAGTTCCGAAATACTTGTGTTGTACTGTTCGGCAATCTTCCAAAGTGAGTCACCGCTTTTCACCTTGATCGTCTGTGCTTCTGCCGGTGCAGCAATAACAGCTGAGCCTGCGATCGCTGAAACTGTGAGGCCGGTTACTACTTTTTTCTTCATAGATGAATCTCCGCCTTTCATGATTTCGTACCGTAAGACTTATGTACTAGTTTTGAGTTTAGCATTTAATGGTTCTGCTTCTCTTGCACTATTTTATCTTTATTTCTATAATATTACTCGACATGAAGACGTTGGGCAATACTAAATAGGTTTTAGAGCAGCAAACTCAAAATGCTAAAACAAAGCCATATCGTTTCTATCGGCTGTTTGCTGTATTTATAAACATTTTTTAAGGAATTTTTAAGTTGACGTTTAGAAATTTGTCAAAACAAGCACGTTGCTAGTTTCATAGTTCTATTCTACATGACAAATTTTTCTGTATCAAATGACTTTTTACTTAATTGCCTGTTTTTTCTCCTCAATAAAAAAAGCACCCTTCCCAATGAAGAATGCTGTGTTCATGTTTACTTTCTGATTTCTTGATCTTTTACAGTTAACGGATAGAGGACGCCTTCTTTCGCAAACGACATTTTCCCTGTTTCTTCTGATACCACAAGAACAAGGGCATCGGTCATGCCAGAAAGTCCAATGGCTGCCCGGTGTCTTGTGCCTAGAGAAGGGCTGACTTTTTTCGAGGTGAGCGGTAGGACATTTGCAGCGGAAACAAGCGTGTTTTCTTTCACTAAAAGGGCGCCATCATGAAGTGGGTTTCCAGGATAGAAAATGCTTTCTATTAATGATGCGCTAATTTTCGCATGGAGGTTTGTCCCTTTTTGTATATAATCCTCCACCTCATCTCTCCTTTGAATCACAATCAGTGCGCCATGCTTTTGTTTTGATAAGTTCTCAATGGCTAAAGAAAATTGAGCAAAACCTGGTGTGAATTCTTCCATATATGCTTGTAAATAAAACGAGGAAGCCTCTGCATGCATTTCATTAAACTGATCATGCAATGATTCGAGTTCACAAAGAAGGCATTGTTCCGTCTGGTCAAGGGAATCGACGATTTTCCTTGCATCCATCATAATTTGCGTTAAATGAGATTTCATTTCTAACTTAAACATCGCTTCTTCATTTGTGCGATTGATCATCTCACCATGTCCCTCCTTCTTTCGCTAGTGTCATAAAATAACAAATTGTGCACATTCTATTTGTATGGAGGTGAATTCAATATGACCATTCAAAAAGTGATTCAATATGCTTGCAGCATTTTAGGTGTTGTCAGTCTTTCTTTTATTTATGCCCAAATGTTCAAAAAAACGAAGCCCTCAAAGAAAAATAATCCGACGGAGAATTGATTTTTTTACATAGCGTGATATAATTCCTCTCGTTATTTCTGTTCAGAGAGGAACTTATGATGAGAGAAACGAATAGTATTCGAGCAAAGTTGGCACAATTTTTAACCATATTGATTCCGATTTTAATTACACAAGCAGGTCTTTCGCTCATCACATTTTTAGACACGGTGATGTCTGGAAAAGTGAGTGCAGAAGACCTAGCAGGTGTAGCGATCGGTTCGAGCATTTGGACACCTGTTTATACTGGTCTCGCTGGTATTTTAATGGCTGTTACCCCTATTGTAGCTCAGTTAATGGGCGGCGGCCGCAGGGAAGGTGTTCCTCGTGCAGTCTTCCAGGCCATTTATTTATCTTTTCTTTTAAGTATCGTGGTGATTGTTATTGGATCGTTATGTGTTCCTTTTATTTTAGGGAGACTTGGGCTTGAACCATCCGTAGAAACCATTGCCCGTCATTTTCTCAGCTTCCTTGCTATTGGGATCATCCCGCTTTTTGGTTATTCAGTCATGAGATCGTTCATTGATGCATTAGGAAAAACACGTGTGACGATGTTCATTACGTTAACCGCACTTCCTATTAATTTTGTTTTAAATTATCTCTTTATTTTTGGAAACTTTGGGTTTCCAAAGCTTGGCGGTGCAGGGGCAGGTCTTGCATCTGCGCTGACGTATTGGGCAATTTTCATCATGAGTATTTGTATTGTCATCAAAGCCGAACCGTTTGCATCCTTTCGGTTGTTTCAGACATTACCTCGTTTTAACGTCTCCCGAATGGGTCAAATACTGAAAATCGGTATCCCTATTGGGTTTGCGATCTTTTTTGAAACAAGTATTTTTGCAGCTGTCACGCTCTTAATGGGTCACTTTGATACCGTGACAATCGCCAGTCACCAAGCAGCGATGAACTTTGCTTCTATTTTATATATCCTGCCGCTTAGTATCTCAATGGCTTTAACGATTGTTGTAGGTTTTGAAGCCGGTGCCATGCGGTATAAAGACGCAAAAAGCTACAGCTATATTGGCATTGCAACAGCTGTTTTGTTCTCATTATGTACCGCAGCACTCATCTTGTTATTTAGACCTGAGATCGCTGGTTTATATACAACTGAATCAGCTGTTTTACAAATGACACAGCACTTTTTGATGTATGCGATCTTTTTCCAGCTGTCAGATGCGATCGCCGCACCAATTCAGGGAGCTCTACGCGGGTATAAAGATGTGAATTATACACTGATTGCTGCGTTTGTCTCTTACTGGGTCATCGGCCTTCCAGCTGGCTACTTGATTGGCACGTATACCTCATTTGGAGCGTTCGGTTATTGGATTGGTCTGATTACTGGGCTTGCCGCAGGTGCCATCGTCCTATTTGTTCGTCTCAGGTTAATTGAAAGACGTATGCATTCTGCAACAGGAAAAGGCAGCTGACTGAAGTCAGCTGCCTTTCATTTAGTCATTCCATTGATACGTCCAGAAAATTTCTTCATCAAACCATTTTTGAACGACTGGTTCTTTGTTTTTCAACTTTTGTTCAAGCTCTCTTAGCATGCCTTCTGTTTGTGTTCTATGCGCTCTTAGTGCATTTAATTTGATATCGGCTACATCCGTAATATCAATCACAATATCGGCATTTCCTAGCACTTCTTCTCGATTTTTCGTAATGGCCATGCAGTATGTGACGGGACGGTCTTCTTTTTTCTTGCGGTATAGAGCACGAATGACCGCTTCACCTGTCGCGTCATGATCAGGGTGTACACCATGACCTGGATAAAATGTGACAATAAGGGTTGGTTTCACTTCATCAATAATACTTTCCATCACATCCGCTAAATACTCATCATCTTCAAATTCCAACGTTTTATCCCGAAGACCAAGCATACGCAAGTCTGTGACATCCATTTCTTTACATGCATTGATTAATTCCTGTTTTCTTAATTCAGGAAGTGTCTCACGGTTAGCATATGTTGGACTTCCCATATTTCTTCCCATTTCTCCAAGTGTCCCGCATGCATACGTCACTGGAATTCCACGTTTTCTGCTTTGCGCGATGAGCCCTGCGACCCCGAAGGATTCATCGTCGGGGTGAGGCAGCATCACAAGTACATGTTCGTTCATCACTGTTCCCCTCTCTCCTACACCTGAAATGGTGTTTCACTAATTTGTAATGAGATCGCTAGTTTTCCGTCTGGCAGGTGTCCTGCTAACAGCAGGCGGCCTTGTTCATCAAACACGTAATCGGTTAAACCTTCTGCGTAAATCCAGCCATCTTCTGTTTTCATCCCGACACGGTATGGACCTTGTCCTTTTATTTTTGCCTGTGAATAGACGACTTTTGCGTTGCGGATATACGCCACGACCGTCATATTTTGCTCATTCACATGAGCTGAATAAGAACCAGTTGTCGTTTCAAGATGAACGAAGACTGGCCGATTTAAAAACGATTCAAGATGTGCTGTGACATCTTCCGTTTGAATTGGTTTCATGAGTGGTTCCTTCCTTCATTTTGAATTAGTTCTCGCAGCTTTTTTGTATGTAAGCTGATCAGCTGTAGTTGATGACCCTGTTCAATCGTGCTTTCTAAAATTCTTTCCACAGCGAGTACATACTTTTGATGTAATGACTTTCTTGCGCGAGGATGGGTGCGTGCATCAAGCAAATCATCTTGTATCGCCTCGTGTAATGAAGTCATATCCACTACATCAAGCTGCCGATTTTTCCATAAAGATTGATAAGCGTGTGCAAGCTCATCGACTGATGACATGTGATCACCTCTACAGTTTTGGTAACAACTTATTATGACATGATCCGCCTGCAAAAAAAAGCAAACTGCTTCGTCTCTTTAATGAGAATTCGCTGTTTTTTTCATTCGCAGTTGAGAGGTTGTAAATAGTAAAATCGCCACCCAAATACAGAGGAATGTCACGATTTTTGCTGCAGATAAGTGTTCGTGATACACAAACAGCCCCAAAAAGAGTGTAATGGTCGGTGCAATATACTGCAAAATACCAACTTGATATAAAGGAATTCTTTTGGCCCCTTCAGAAAATAAAAGAAGCGGTACAGCTGTAAAGACACCTGCAAAAAATAATAGCCCAAGAGAGCCGAAGCTGCTCGGATTCATCGTGACAACAGGTTCTTTTAAGAAGAAGAATAAGTAAACAAGCGCAGCTGGTGCAAGAAGCAGTGTTTCAATGGTTAATCCAATGGCACTCGTAAAACTCATCCTTTTTTTAATCAGCCCATAAAACCCAAAACTAAAAGCCAATACGAAAGCCACGACAGGAAATGAGCCGTACTGAACAGTTGAGATGATGACCCCAGCTGCGGCAATGAGAATGGCGGTGGTTTGCATTTTATTCAGTCGTTCTTTTAAGAAAATGATGCCTAGTAAAACTGATACAAGCGGATTAATATAATACCCTAAACTCGCTTCCAGCATAAGATCGTGATTTACCGCCCAAATGTATACATACCAATTGACCGAAATTAAAATAGCCGATAAAAGTAATGAAAAAAGTGCTTTTCCATCTATCATCAGACCTTTCACAGTCTGCATCGCTGGACGGACTTGCTTTAAATATAAAAGAATACCGCACATAAAAATAAAGGACCATACTATTCTGTGCGCTAAAATTTCGCCTGACGAAATATGTTCCATCAGTTTCCAATATAATGGGAACAATCCCCATAATGTAAAAGATGCAGCCGTATATAAGACACCTTTTGATTGTTGTTCGTTCAATCTAACCATTCCTTTCTAAACCTATCGTATATTATAGCACGCACATCACTTTATGGGCATATACTAATTCAGGGCATTTAGAAAGGATGATTTGCATGTTTGACTGGAACCGATTATTTCCTTTTCAAAAGCAATTTTCAAAAGAAGCGTTAAAAAATTCAGATCCTAAAGACGTTGAGCAATATGTCAATCAAGTCATGGAAAGTGTTTTCGGCTCCAATTATTCTGCTCAATTCCCCTTTCAGGATCCGCTGTCTCAGCAGAAGAAAACAAGAGAGACAGACGATAAAAAAAAGAAAGAGCCGAATGTTGAAGTATTTGAGACGACAGATCACGTGTTTGTCAAAATAGAGCTCGATCGTCCGAACACGGAAAAAGTAAAAATCAAACATACAGCCAATCTGCTGTTTATTGATCATTTTCCTGAAGAGAATAAACAAAAGAAGGTTGTCCTGCCTGCTGCTGTGAAAAGAAAAGGAACAAAGGCTTCGTATCAAGATGGTATTTTAGAAATTATGTTTTTAAAGCATGATGATCCAGGCATTTCTGAAATTGATATTCCATTATAAAAAGCCTGCTTTGAAATGGAAGCAGGCTTACTCTTTTTTCTTAATAATATGGTGGATATCCGCCGCCATAAGGTGGTGGAACAGGCGGTGGTGGTGGCGGGTAATATGGACGAGGATAATTAAAAATCGCACTTCCTAGAAATCCGCCAAGCAGTCCGCCGACTAAAGGAGCGCCAAAACCAAAAAACAAAGGGACTCTAGATTCATATGGCGGAATACCAGGGGCACCGCCTCGAAAATACGGAGTATGAGGGTACATGCTTTTCTCCTCCTTTGTCATGTGCCTAACATCAGCATATTCATTAGGAGACAAAACGTTTGGGCAAACCTAAAACTAGGCTTGCTCCTTTTTTACATGAGATCCAGCATACTCCCCTGCCCAGCGCGATACTTCTCCGAACACACCATGTAACGCACTCCCTTTTTCGGTTAGACAATAGATGACTTTGACTGGCGTTTCAGGAAGTACAGTGCGCTTTATGATTCCTTCTTGCTCAAGCTCTTTTAAGCGTTCTGCGAGCATTTTTTGACTGATGGATGGAATAATGTCCGTCAGGTCTTTAAACCGCTTCGGACCATCAAGCAATACATGAATGATGAGACCATTCCACCTTTTGCCAAGAAGCAAAAAAGCTTGCTGAATGTTTGGACATAATTGAAATTCCATATATTTCAGCCTTTCTTTTCATAATCGTTTGACAAACTAACGGTATACAATTTAAAATATATCTCTAGTTACAATAAGTAAGTTTCTCACTTTTTTATTTATTGTACCATACTATTTGCAAAAACGGGAGGAAATATCCATATGGCGAGCGATCAAAAAACGATTGACATTTTAAAAGAAAGAGCTTCAGTAAAAGAGTATGATACAACTCATGAAATGACAAAAGAAGAGTTAACAGAGCTTCTTGATATCACAACAAAAGCACCATCTGCTTGGAACCTTCAGCATTGGCATTTCACTGTGTTCCATAGTGCTGAATCAAAAGCAAAGCTTCTTCCAATTGCTTACAACCAAAAACAAGTCTCTCAAGCATCAGCTGTGATTGCTGTGCTAGGTGACCTTGAAGCCAATCTAAAGGGTGAAAAAATCTACAGTGAGCTAGCAGAACAAGGCTTCATCACAGAAGATATTAAAGAAACACTGATGACGCAAATCAATGGTGCTTACCAAAGCGAGCAATATGCACGTGAAGCTGCGTATTCAAACGCTTCGTTAGCTGCTATGCAGTTAATGATTGCGGCGAAAGCAATGGGATATGATACATGCGCAATGGGCGGTTTCAGCAAAGAAGCGTACGTAAAAGAATTCAATGTGAGTGGTCGATACGAACCAGTGATGTTGATTTCTGTCGGGAAAGCAGCAAAAGAAGCTCACAAAAGCAATCGTTTTGACATCGAAGAAGTATCTGATTTCCTATAAAAAACGGCACAGTCTCAGCGTCATGCTGGGGCTTTTTTATTTGCTCTAAATATTATTTTTCCATACTTATTTTCAAGTCTTCCTTTCTCATTCTTCAGTATTTACCTCTTTTTAAAAATGAAAGCGTTATATTAGTATGATATTCATAAAAATGATTGTTTTTTCTGAAAATGGTCTTGTGATCTAATCTGACAACTGCTATTATTATGAAATTACAAAATATTAGAGGAGGAAAACATGAACAAAAAACTGATACTGGCGCTACTCATCGCGATTCCATTCATTGGACAGCTTGCACTGCTCCCCTTTGTGAATCGTATTCATCCATTTGTCATCGGGCTGCCTTTTTTCCACTTCTGGCTCTTACTATGGATTGTACTCACACCCGTTTGCACATTTATCATTTACAGGATGCAACATTCAAATGGAGGAACTGACGAATGCAAGGAAACTTAACAGCTTTATTGATTACTGCAAGTATCATTTTCATCGTCGTGGTCATCGGTTTTGCCGCTGGTCGTGATAAATCATCAAGACAATCAGTCGAAGAATGGTCTGTTGGCGGAAGAAAATTTGGCGGGCTTCTCGTCTGGTTCCTTGTTGGCGCAGACTTATATACTGCTTATACCTTTTTAGGGCTCACAAGTACAGCTTATACAGCGGGAAGTGTTGCTTTTTTCGCTATCCCCTATTCAGTTCTTGCTTATTTTATTGCGTATTTCTTCTTACCAAAACTTTGGACGGTTGCAAAAAATCACAAGCTGACAACACTTGCTGATTATGCACGTGAGCGATTTGACAGTAAACTGTTATCTAGTTTGATTGCCATTGTTGGTGTACTCATGCTCATACCATACATTTGTCTTCAGCTAAGCGGGATTCAAGATACGTTAACTGTCGCTGGAACGAGTTATATTAATGTGAATGCAGTTGTTATGATTTCATTTATTTTAGTTGCACTTTATACATTTTTCAGTGGTATTAAAGGTCCTACATATACAGCCATTATTAAAGATATTCTTGTTTGGGTGATCATGCTCTTTATGGTCGTTTCCCTCCCGATTATTCATTTTAACGGCTGGACACCAATGATGAATACGTTAGCAAAGGAGGCCCCACAGCTTCTGACGATACCTGAAAGCGGCCCTAAAGGCATTTTGTGGTTTATTACCGCATCAGGTGTTTCTGCACTCGCATTATTTATGTGGGCTCATGCAGCAACTGGCGTTTTCACAGCCAAAAGCGCAGATGCCATCCGTAAAAACAGTATGTTTTTACCTCTTTACAACATTGTATTGATTTTGGTCATCTGCCTTGGCTTCATTGCCTTTTTAGTCTTACCGGAAGATACAAATCCAAGATTTGCTCTTCTTCATTTAATTCAGACGTCATATGGCGGCGTGATGCAGGGGCTTGCGTATTCAACGATTGCACTTGCTTCTCTCATTCCATGTTCGATCATGGCCATTGGGGCGTCGAATTTATTTGCCAATAATTTGTACCGTGATTTAATCCATCCAACTGTGTCACCTAAACGGTTAACGATCATTACACGTTCGATGGTATTTATCGTGATCGGTCTTGCTCTTTTATTCGGAATGCTGTTCCCGACTGCGCTTGTCACGCTTCAGCTGATCGGTGTTTCTGGAATGGTTCAAATTTTCCCAGCCATTGCCATCAGCTTGTTCTGGAAAAAACAATCGAGAGAAGCAACGATTGCGGGTTTGGTTGTTGGCATCATCGTCACCTTTACAGCCAATATCTCACAAGTCACGTTTGGTCTTTATGAAGGATTTCTTGGTTTACTAGCAAACGTTGTGGTCATCCTGATTTTGAATCCATTCTTCCAGAAGAATGTCACATCTAATTCTGTCATGAATGATCTATTTGAAAAAGATCACGACAAAACAGCGACGACCGTAAACGAAGTGTGAGATTAAAAAAGCAGTCCTCATATGAGGACTCAGATTGTAGAGAAACTCATGTTTTTCTACAATCTTTTTTATTTTCATCGTAATGATGATGGATGAGATTGAATGAAAAAGGCCTCCCACACACCTAACCTAGCTTCGCTAGATGTGTGGCAATCTTCTTCATGTTCTGACAGGCAGCTGTGAGAAGAACTTGCTCACTCACATTTTGTTTTCCCCTCAACCGGCAGTAGCGAAGCCCGTGC
>Ga0209295_1000281_pt1 | contig 35099 bp, 30 predicted proteins | sample Porto_5metaG_FD_187428 | JGI IMG/M metagenome (GOLD analysis project Ga0209295, IMG submission 187428) | Marine algal microbial communities from Porto, Portugal - Porto_5 metaG (SPAdes) (version 2) | ecosystem: Host-associated > Algae > Red algae > Unclassified | place: Portugal: Porto... | reverse complement strand
ATTTAGTATCGCCCAATTAAGTGTGCCGTCATTATATATGGTTATGACGCTGATGGATACAAGGGCAGCGAGTAGATATTTGCCACAGTAAAAACCTAGTAGGACGTGTTAAAATAGCGAATACCTTGTCAAATTTCTTAGCTTTTTCAGCGACTTTATTTGTTTGTCACAGTTCGACTTTCATACGCTTGCTATCGCTACGTCTTGGCTCAAAATTTTTCGTTAAGCCATTTATCTACAAGTGACTGGCTTATGGATCAAGCCAAAGCTCAAAGCTATATATCAAACTCATACATAAGACAAATAACCCTTTAGCATCCCTATCACAAAATACTTATTAATACTCATTAAAGCACTATAAGAGACTCTGCATGACCGTAAAGCCATCTGGACAAAATCAGTCGTCAAATCCTAATCCATCAGAAAAACCCTTATCAAAACAAGAGAACTCTGACTGCTTAAATATAGGCGATGCCGTCTATAACCTAGCAGACCATACGCCAATGATGGTGCAATATCTAACCATGAAAGCCAACTATCCACAAGCATTGCTCTTGTACCGGATGGGTGACTTCTATGAGCTGTTCTTTGACGATGCTAAGCGTGCGGCGCAAATACTAGATATCACATTGACGCGCCGTGGTACGGATAAAGCAGGTAACACAATAGCCATGGCGGGCGTACCGTTTCATGCAGCCGATAGCTATATGGCACGCTTGATCGCGGCTGGTCAGACAGTGGTCGTATGTGAGCAAATTGACGAATCGACAACTGGCAGTGCTAGCAATAAGTCTAATATTTCTGCAATGGGCGACAAGCAAAAGAAAGACAAAAGTAAATCTGCTGCTGGTAGCATCATGCGCCGCGAAGTGGTTAAAACGCTTACCGCAGGTACTATTACTGATGACGCATTGATTGCACCTAATCATACGCCGACTGTGGTTGCCATCGATATTGCGACTATGAAAACGCAAGACAATAGCCAGACGTTACAAGCAGCCGTTAGCCAGATGGATTTGGCCGCGGGTACACTGACTACCCAGACATTGGTAGCAGATAAAAACGATATAGATGGTCTGCAAACTCAAATGCTGACTGTATTAGCGCGTTTTGCGCCTAGTGAATGCATCATTAGCGAAGCGCTTATTGGTAGCGTTGGCGGCAGTATTGATGGCACTGATTCAGGGTGGCTACTGTGGTTACGACAAAATCTGGACTGCCCTATTATAGAAGTCGCTGCCAATGACTTTCATCGTGAGCATGCCAGTGACACGCTTTGTCAGCAGTTCGAAGTCCAGCGTCTCGACGGATTAGGTATTGCTGAGGCTCCACTTGCGCAAACCAGTTGTGCTGCGCTTATCCATTATGCGCGTCAAACTCAGCAACGCCACGTGCCTCAAGTGAACCAACTCATTGTTGAGTACAGCGATGATTATTTGATTATCGATGCCAATAGCCAGCAAAATCTCGAGCTATTTACCCCTGTTAGTAGCAATGGCACTTCTTTGATATCTGTACTAAATCACTGTCAGACTCCGATGGGTAAACGCCTACTTGTGCAGCAAATGAAGCGTCCATTGCGTCAGCATTCACGTATCAATATGCGTCTAGATGCGATAACTTGTTTGCTAAGCCCAGAGAGTGACTTAATTGAGTCAAACCAAGACTTGAAAGATAGCTCACTGGTTACACGTTTACGAGAAACGCTGAATACTATTGGCGATATTGAACGAATCAGTAGTCGAATCGGGCTAGTGAGTGCCAAGCCTCGTGACTTACGTAAGCTTGCCGATGGTGTCGCTAGTAGCGCTCAGCTGACTACTCTATTGACAGCATCGGGTATCAGTCATGAAGGCGCTGGCCTGCTACCAATGCTGATGCAGCAATTGCCAGATCAACTACCTGCTGTTCACTCCGTCGCCGAATTAATCGAGCGCGCTATTATCATAGAGCCGCCTGCTCATATCCGAGACGGTGGCATGCTAGCGGCGGGCTATGATGAAGAGTTTGATCGCCTTACTCATTTGCATGACAATATTCAATCGACGCTAGACGAGATGGTCGAGCGTGCCCGTCAAGACAATCAATTACCGAGTCTAAAAGTTGGCTTTAATAAAGTTAGCGGCTTCTATTTTGAATTGCCCAAAATGCAGGCGAAGAATGCCCCTGCCCACTTTATCCGTCGGCAAACGCTCAAAAGTAGTGAGCGCTTTGTCACTGATGAGCTAAAGGAAGTCGAGACAGAATATCTAAGTGCCCAATCCTTGGCGTTAGCTCGTGAAAAGCAGCTGTATCAAGAACTCTTAAATCAATTAAACCAACATTTGGCTGATCTACAACAGCTTAGCGCGGCCATTGCCCAATTAGATGTGCTAAGCAATTGGGCCCAACTTGCCATGATGTATAACTGGCAGCGCCCAATTATGGGTATACATACAAAAGACCAAAGCGAATCAGTAGCCAAAAGTCAAACCAATATCGATATTCGTCAAGGTCGTCACGTTGTGGTCGAAGCGGCATTGAATCAAACGAATGCGAATAGTAGGAACGGTAATTCGTTAAGTACAAACCACTTTGTCGCCAATGACTGCGCATTAGGTAGCGCCAATGCTGATGAAGGACACCCAGAAAGATTACTTCTGATTACTGGCCCTAATATGGGTGGCAAATCTACCTATATGCGCCAAACGGCTTTGATAGTCCTACTCGCTCATTGCGGCAGCTTTGTGCCAGCTGAGCATGCGAATATTGGTGATATCGACCGCATCTTTACGCGTATTGGTTCAGCTGATGATTTGGCAGGTGGCAAATCGACCTTTATGGTAGAGATGATTGAGACGGCCAATATCTTAAATCAAGCTACCAATAAATCACTGGTATTAATGGACGAAGTCGGCCGCGGTACTGCCACTACTGATGGTCTTGCCATTGCTCATGCCTGTGTCAATCGCCTAGTCGAGATTGGCTGCCTGACATTATTTGCCACTCACTATTTTGAGCTGACCCAATTAACGAATGATATTGGCAAGCATCATGCTGATATCCGTAATGTCCATGTAGCAGCCAGTGAAGTTGATGGTCAATTATTGCTATTGCACCAAATAAAAGATGGTGCAGCAAGCTCCAGCTTTGGGCTGCATGTTGCAAAGATGGCTGGTATTCCCACCCAAGTGCTAGAGGATGCTAAGCGCTATTTAGCAGAAAACTTACAGTTAGACCATTTAACCGTAGATAAAGCACAAACTATTGATGATAAAAATGAATTAGCTAAGTCAGTAAAGGATAAACGGGAAGAGAGTTATAATGATGCTACTCTCAATCAAGAAGTAAGTCATGCCGTCCAAACATCAGACGCAATTAGTAATCTAAAACAAAATCAGCTATTTAGCCTACAAGATGAGCTGAGCATAATTGACCCTGATAGCTTAACACCTAAGCAAGCGCATGATTTACTTTATCATCTGAAGAAAATCATTAGTCATTAAAGGGAATTGTCAAAGCGTAGTAAAGGCGCTAAAATACGCTTTATTTTCCAACTATTCTATGTAGCCCTTATAGTTGATTTAATTTAAAAGAATTACAATGCAGCTAAGCGCAGAGGTATAAATAATACTTCAAGCAAGGTTGACACAGTAATTTTTTTGAAAGAGATTGACTATATCAGCCAATCCAATAACAGGTAGACATCACTATGACCTTTGTCGTTACAGATAACTGCATTCTTTGCAAATACACCGACTGTGTAGAAGTCTGTCCTGTGGACTGCTTTTATGAAGGCCCAAACTTCCTAGTCATCGATCCTGACGAGTGCATCGATTGCGCGCTATGCGAGCCTGAATGTCCAGCCAATGCGATCTTCTCAGAAGATGAAGTACCGAAAGACCAAGAGGTGTTTACTCAGCTAAATGAAGAGCTGGCGCAAAAATGGCCGAACATCACTGAGATGAAAGGGCAAATGCCAGAAGCTGAAAAGTGGGATGGTGTAGAAGGTAAGATTCAGTATTTAGAAAGGTAATCCTCATCTTAAATTACCTATATATTGTACCTATAAAAAACCACCTAATAGCGATATGCTGTTAGGTGGTTTTTATTTTTAAGATGAGTTCTGTCGTTGTATGGTGCATGTCACGCACCGTTAATAAGATTATCCACAACAATCAATGTGTGGAGCGCACCCTACTTGAACTCGCTAATATCTATTCTTTACCCAGTTGCTTAGCACATTTTAGAGCTCTCATAATTTCTTTTACAACTTTCCTGCTTCTTAGCCTGATACCATAGACCATCATCGAGCCTATCGCTAATAAATAAGGTTTGTTTCGAACAAAAATATTTTCACCAAACTTGAAGTGAATATGAAAAAGATTGCGAAACATATAGAATGCTTTCCACGAATCTATAGCACCCTGCTGATCAAAAGGGAGCTGTCTAATTAGCTTAGCATCTCTAACTGCTTTAATAGAGTAGCCAGCTCTTCTGGCTCGTAAAGCGTAATCCACATCATCATAAAAGATAAAATACTTGGCTTCAGGATATCCTATGATATCAATGACCTCACGTTTAATCATGAAGCCCTCAAAGGCCACGTTGTCCACATCTATAGTCGCTGGCATATCATTTCTATTTTTATACTTATCACATATTGCATGTCTTTTAGGATTCAAATAAAAAGGGTTAGATAAGTTGTACTCTATGGCTGCTCTTTCGACCAACTGCCCATCTTTATACTCTCGTACTGCAATCATACAAGGATGATCCACTGCCATCAGCTGCTCTATACAATGAGAATCAGCAAATACATCATCATCCATGATAAATATCCACTCATAACCCAACTGGTGAGCCTGTTTTATACCCGTATGAAATCCACCTGCCCCCCCAGTATTTATCTCATTATGAATGACTGTAAGCGGTAAACTTCCTGTGTAACTATCTAAAAAATCTGCGGTTACTGCATCGGTCGAAGCATTATTAACGACTATCAGATTATCAATAGCGTACGTCTGTTTTTCTAATTTTTGCAAACATCGCGTTAAAAGCTGCAAACGATTATATGTCACAACGACTACTGCTAGATTCTTTTCGGTCATACTTTCTCTATTCAAAGGTTTTACCTATAAACTGACTATGTTTAGAAAAATCATTTAACCAACCTGCTAACAAACCATACACAGAGAACTTCAATTTTTTCAGAGAAGGCCGAGTGAAGCTATAAAACCATATAGTTTTTATACCAAACAATAAGGCATGTAAACTTCCATGATATTTTTTTAGATTAGCCGTGTTATTTCGACATAAGCAATAAAGTTTAATTTTTGAGTCAGTATCGTTAAACTGCATTTTTCCAAAAAACATAGGAGTACCAAGGCTAGGTGCCGTGGGATGATAAAACTCTATATCTGTAATAGTGGCTATCCTTGCGCCAGATTCTTTAGCTCGCTTAGTGTATTCAATATCATCTCCCCATATGAAGAACTTGGCCAACGGATAACCTATATGGGAGACTAACGAAGATCGCAGCATTACTCCATTAAAGGGAATAAGTACGTCTGATAATATTTTATTATTTAAACTAAGATTATCTAATTGCTTTTTATTGCGAATGATTTTTTTCATAGTAGGTAAAGTAATTGGAAATGACAATGATATCTTATCGTGATCACTTAGTACCAATGGTCCATAAAAGTCAAATTGATCTTGATATTTTAACAGCTCTTCAAGACAAGACTCGGGAGGATAGCCATCATCGTCCATCAACCATAGCCAGTCTACACCAGACTGATGGGCTATTTTAGTGCCTTCATAAAAACCTCCTGCACCGCCTGTATTGGTGTCAAGCTTATGATAAAGCAGATTAGGTTTATCTAAATATCCTGACTGCTGTAAAAGTTCATTCGTGCCATCAGTGCTGGCATTGTCTATAACAACTATAGTATGCACAGGCAAGGTTTGCTGGTCGAGGCCATTCAGAGTTCGTAATAATAGCTCCTTTCTATTAAAGGTAACGACCACTGCGCATATTTTAAGATTTAATTTCATTAATATTAAACAACTGCTTGATAAAAAGCACTTAGCTTTGTGTCACTCTCAAAGCTACGTAAAAGGGCTTGAGAAGTTTCCAGCGCCTCTTTGATAGTGACGTCCATATCTAAATAGCGATAAGTTCCTAGCCGTCCAACAAACGTTACACCATCACTTTGTTCAGCCATATTAAGATACCGCTGTAATAGCTGCTTATCGTTCATTAATCGTATTGGATAATAAGGGATATCTTCTTTACCACATGCTCGGCTGTACTCCTTGTAACAAATGCTCTCACTATGCTCTTCCCAAGGAGCAAAATGCTTATGTTCTGTGATTCTTGTATAAGGCACTTGTTCATCGCAGTAATTAACAACAGCATTCCCTTGTACATCACCTTCACCATAAAATGGCTCGAAATCTAACGTTCTATAAGCCAACCTGCCGAGCTGGTGATTAAAGTAAGCATCTAAAGGTCCAGACCAAACCATGTGATCAAAGTCACTTCTCATCCCTTCAAAATACTCAGTCTCTAGTTTTAGCTCAATATTGTGATGATTTAATATATTCTCAACTATACTGGTATAGCCATTTTTGGGCATACCTTGGTATTTATGATTAAAATAATTGTCATCGTAATTAAATCTTACGGGTAGTCGCTTAAGAGTGCTGGCAGGTAAATTGCTTGGCTCTGTGCCCCATTGCTTAATAGTGTAATATTTAAAAAAAGCTTCATATAGAGGTTTACCAACGAAACGAAGGGCTTGCTCCTCAAATGTTTTAGGATCACCAATACTTTTGTCTGCTTGAGCTTCTATAAATGCCTTAGCATCATCCGGACTCAGGGTTTTAGAAAAAAATTGATTGATAGTATGTAAGTTAATGGGTAATGAATATACTCTATCACCTGTAATAGCTTTGACTCGATTAACATAAGGCATCATCTCACCGAAGCGGTTGATGTACTCCCATACAGTTTCGTTATCTGTATGAAAGATATGCGGACCGTATTTATGTACCATGATGTCAGTCTTTTCATCTCTATAAGTATGACAGTTACCCGCTACATGATCACGACTATCAATCACAGTTACATTATGACCTGCCTCAGCTAGACTATGTGCAATCACTGCACCAGAAAAACCTGCGCCTACTATTAACACCTTCTTATGATTTTCTAACATAAATAACTTTCAACTTTTTAATGATATCTAATAAGAAACGAAGGACATTAAAACTGTAACTTCTCTTAACTAAAATTATTCTTGCATAAACATAGCTACCAAAATTATATCCAAAATGCTTTTTTAAAAAGCTATATGCACTATATCCATTAACATAAGTGTCTAAACCGATATTTTGGCTATCATATATACTCATTATTTCTTTCAACTTCTTCTTATTATTGTTAAATTCTAAGAATTTACTACTATATATATGAGGCATAACATGAAACCAAACAGCGGAAGAAAATAATAATAGACTTACTTTGTTTTTACTATTACTTATAATTATTTCATCTACTACTTCATACAGTACATTTACTATTATATCCAATTTTTTCTCATCTATCGTAGAACTAGCTGAGAGATTCCTATTAGTTCTATACACATAGCAAATATCAGGAAACCAAGCGTAGCTATCAGTTCTCAATAATAAATGGTAATTCCACAAAAAGTCCTCAGCCACTATCAAATTAGGTAAAAAATTTATATTCTCTTCTAAAAGCTTTTGACGCTTGATTAATTTATCGCAGGGGTGACTCATTAATACTCGGTAAGATATCAATACTAATAGATCTATAGTTAAGTAAGATCCATATATAGGTTGTAACCCAGTAACTTTATTGTGAAACAACCCATTATGATAATAAGACATATTGAGAAAGATTAAATCAGGGTGTTTAGATTTTATTAAAAATTTAAATAGGTTAGCTGTAAAAATCTCGTTAGGAAGGTAATCATCACCATCTACGAACCATATATAATCACCTGTAGCATTCATTAACCCACGATTTCTGGCAGCTGATACCCCTTGATTAGACTGATGTATGACTTTAATAAAACTATAACAAAGAGCATAGGAATCAGCAATACTGCCTGTTTTATCACTAGAGCCATCATTGACTACAATGACTTCGATATTATCATTAATCTGATGAACTATACTATCCAAACATACTGTTAGGTATCCCTCGATATCAAAAGCTGGGATAATAATAGAAATCGTCAGAGGCATAATTATTTTACTTATATTTTTTTAATAGGTTTAATTATTAAAGCTGTAAACCAAAGTGCTCTAGTTATACCAAACAAAGGAGTTCTCTTAATCAGCTTTGCCATTTCATATATAAGCTCACCATCCCTATCATTACCTCTAAAGCTTGTATTCTCTATCAGCGAATCAAATTGCTTTGCTACGGTTATAACAACTGGTAGCAAGCCGTAAACTTTAACAATACTGGTATCAGAAGTTATTTTATCTATAGGTAAATAAAGGTCGTTATACTCCAAAAAGTCTAATATTCGTTTTGCCCCTCTTTGAGATATAATATACCCATGAGTACCTAAACCACCTTTTACTATATTTCCAAGTCTATACGTCTTATTCAAACTATAGCGTGACCATAAACTATGAATTGAGCTAGATTCTTTATTATGCTGAAATCCTCTATAGTGACCCAACAATATAAGGTCCCACCTTATATCATTCTTATAAACTAAACTTACAACTTCTTTAAAACTACTTGCGATTTCAGCATCATCTTCAAGGATTACTGCACAAGATATATTTTCATTGACTATTTTTTGATATATATTTTTATGGCTAAGCGCACAACCAATTTCACCTAATAGTAACTCTCTACCAAATAACTGCTTAGCCTTTTTTTGATTACAATAGTGACTGACTTCAAACTCAGAGAAATTTTTGCCATTAACAGCATCAATGAATATTGGTTCTATTCCTAGTTTTTTACATTGAGTGGTTATACTTTTCTGTCTATCGATAGAATCTTTGAGGCTGACTACATAAACTTGCATCGGATATTCTCGCTATAAGTAACGCTTGGCTTACTTAATTATTTTTCTTTTTATTATAACAAGCCTTTTGAATACATTTTCAGTTAGAGTATTTATTAGTAGATGTTTAAGCTTGGCTTTCGCTCTGACATTAAATCTTAACCATGTCGCATCATAATGATGAATACAAAAAGTAGCATTGGATATTCTTATCACGCCTGTCTGATAGTCTTTAGCAATAAAATACACTGATGGATATAAACAAAGATAATCCTCAACAAATTGAAACTTATCTTTAAGCTCAAATCCATTCTCAATAATAATACTATCTACTATTGAGTTTATAGTGATGGGTTTACTTTTATCATATTGTAAGTACTCAAAACTGGATAACACTTGTTTAATCCATGTGGCATAAGGCTTAGATCCAATGACACCCATTTGGGTATGAATATCTTTAGTTTTAGAGACAATATCCAATGTACTGACTTCGAATCCAGCAAATGCAGTGTGTTTTAAAAATGGATCAAAAGCTTTAAGTACTTCAACATCTGTATCAAGATATACTCCACCTTCATAGTATAGGGCATGCGCTCTACATACATCAGCTACAAAGGCGAACTTGCCATCCTGATAAGCATCTTTAGCATAAGGATAAATGTTTATATCAAAGTTATTTTCATTCCATAATTTTATTTCAAACTCTGGTAAATGTTTCTTCCAAGTTTGCATATAAGTCTTGGCGGAGTTGGGTAGCTCATTTGGTCCAAACCAGCAGTAATGAATAACTTTAGGTATCATAATATTAATGCTTAATTAATTGATAAAAATATTTTTTATAGAATAAGGTTTTTATTCTTTATAGCAGATGGTGTCATTAATATTCATTATAGTACGATACCCCATCCTAATTAACATCGAATGGATTTCGTCATATTGCTCAAAGCTCATGTTGCCATTTTCCAAAGAATGCTCAAAATGTATTAATTTAGGTTTAAATTTATCGAAAGGAAATAGTTTGAGAATATTGTAGTCATACCCTTCCGTATCTATTTGTAAGAAGTCCACTCTATTTATATTATAGTCTTTTATTAAGACTTCAAAAGTAATGCCTTGTACAGTCTCTTTTATCATATTAACTTCTGGAATTTTAGTTTTTTTATGATGATTAGGATCTAGGGATGCAATACCATTAGCCCAATCTGGCAAGTCACTATTTTTACTTACTCTATACATAGCTAAATTCGTATTTTCTGAGTAAATTGCAACATTTACAGGTATAACTCCAGAATTCTTGGAGTAATTTTTAATTAATTCATCGTAATATTCTTTTATAGGCTCTATAACTATACCTTCGATGTTCATTTCATTTACAACTCTAAATATGGGGTCGTATCTAACACCATTATTAGCACCTACTTGTATAAAGAAAAAATTATTATCTTTTTTTTTATTTTTAGTAATAAAAGACTCAAGCAATACCTCAGTATTACCAATTTTTGTAATGTTTATACCAAAATATCTAAATAGCTCTTTAATTTTTTTCTTCATAAATAATATTCACTTTAGTGCTAAAACCTTAAGAATAAAGATTTAAAAAATGATTTGAGAATATAACGTTGCTTTTTCCAAAATATATATATAATCACCTGTGCTATAGGAACAGCTAATACAGTAGCAAAAGCTGCACCTCTTATACCGTATCGCGGTATAAGGAAGATGTTGAGAATAATATTAATAATTACAGCAAGCGAATCAAAATAAAAAAATAGTTTTTGATTTTTTTCGACAATTATAAACTTAGCCCATGCTGTAAGGAAAAATATAAAAACATTAGACCACAATAGTAACTTAAAGACTTCAGTGGCTTTCAGATATAATAAACCAAAGCTTAAATCAACTATCTGTTTCGCTAATAAATTTCCTAATATTAATATAAATATAGAGAGCCATATCATAAGCGAATAAAGATAACTAATTCTCTTGAAATATTTTTTTTTCGAGGTATTCCTAGCATTTACTATTGCTGGTAGCAAAGAAGAGCATATTATTAACGGTACAAAACCAAATAAATCATTTAACTTAACTGCGGCAGAATAATATCCTAACTCTTCACTACCCAACATATCTTTAATCATAAGTTGATCAGTTTTTGCATATATCGCTATCATAAGGCCTGATAACCACATAGGTGCTGACTCATTTACTAAGTACTTTACAGTTCTGATGTCTATAGACCATTTAACTATCTTGGTTTTTGAATTTTTTGTAAAAAATATTAGTAGCATTAATGCCACTATAGCTCCATCTATACTGTAAGCTATAGCAAAATAAATTAAGGAGGCGTTATTAATAATCAGTGCTATCTTTATCAAGCTTGATAAGCACATAGCTATGATATTTGCTATTACTACATATTTAGACTTCACTACTGATTGATAGTAGCTATCTATAACATTAAAGCTCTGAAATATTACTCCTATAGCTACAATATAAATGAGAGTACTTGAATATTTATCACTAACTAGAAAATAAGTTGCCAAATATAATAGAGGGAAAATGATAAAAGTAGCAATTATCTTTGAATAAAACGCTGTACCAAGAATTTTTTCCTTTGAATATTTTTTCTCAACCAATTCGCGGACAATTATTGTATCCATTCCAAGAGACGTAATTACTGCAAATATAAAAACATAGCTTTGTACATAATTTAGTAAGCCATATTCTAAAGGTCCTAGGTAACGAGCCAACCAAATACTTACAAACAAACCTACTATTAGTCTTATAAGTTTTTCTAAAGCAAGCCATGATATATTTTTAGCATACCTCAAATATCCTTGATGTCTTAATAATTGAGTTATTTTCTGACGTAATTTATCATTTTTCAAGAAGACTACGCCCTCTTTCATTTTATATTCGTTAATATTTCTTCATATATAAACTTTGTTTATTTAAAATTATGGATTCAAATAGCAACCCTACCTCGCCCCAAATCCCGTCACCATCGTCTGAATCGTTTTAATAACGATAAGTAAGTCTAACGTCAATGAGAAATTTTTGATATAAAAAAAGTCATGCTCAAGCTTTACCTTCGTTTCATCTTCATCACTAGCATAACCATGCATAACTTGTGCCCATCCAGAAATACCTGGCTTGACAATATGACGATAGCGATAAAAAGGAATCGTATGATTAAACCTTTCAACAAAGTCTAACTGCTCAGGTCTAGGGCCGATTAAACTCATATCCCCTTTTAGCACATTGATAAATTGTGGTAGCTCATCAAGACGTGTCTTTCTAATAAAAGCGCCAAATTTGGTCACTCGCATATCAGCATCAGTTGCCATTTGCGCACCTTTGTCCTCAGAGCTAGGTATCATACTGCGAAATTTATACATAGTGAACAGTTTATCACCCTGTCCTATACGGCATTGCTTGAATAGTACAGCACTATTACTATGATGTCCTTCCCATTTTATTATTAATGCGACGAGTAATGCGATAGGTATGACTATAGGCAAGCTCATAATGATAACCACCGTATCTGCCATACGTTTTATCAATAAATAGCTTTGTGATGGGAGAAGTGATCCTAGGTTATTCTCATATAAATGCTTAATAGGTAAGCGACCCGTTAATGACTCAGACACCTGTAAAATATTATATACAGGTGTGCCTTGCAAAGCAGTTTCGACCAATAGTTGCTCCCACTCTCCAGACAAGCATTCATCTGCAAAGTCAGCCACGACTGCATGAAATGGTAGACGCTTATGGCTACCTATTTGAAAGCACTTGGTTAGTTTGACCCAGCGTACATCTTTTATGTCTAATAAAGTCTGATAACGACCAATAGGCACATAACCTATAGTCACTTGCGTCACTGAACGCAAAAAAACTTGTGACAAAAAACAGAAAGTTAATCCTATTGCTGCACTTAGAGACAAGTAATAGACAGAGTATGGTACACGAAAGATAAGTAGTACTAAGCCTACTATTAAACCACTCGCTAATAGCGTAGGTAGCACAGTCACCATCGACTTCTGCCCTGGAAACTGAGTGAACCGATCCAATCCTACTAAGCTTAGTAGAAGGGCAACGCTACTTGCTAAAACACTATTAACCTGAGTTGCCAGTATATTACTATTTAGGATATATTCCCAAAATAGTATTACTGCTGGTAATAAACAAATAAGCAGCCAACCTATCATTATTCTTATACTTAAGTACTGCCATGGATGATGCATATCGTCTATTTATACCTTTCATACCTTAATGATACTTGTCATTACTATTACAAACTATCGGCATACTTGCATGAACTAGGTAAATATATAGGTTCAATATCACTACTACAGCTCCAAGAACCATTGCTATTTCGTAGCCACTCTACTTTTTTGCCTATCAGGACTGGTGTTACTTGGTTAGAAACTGTGGCATCGATAATAGTAGTCGATGTCAATGGATTAGTAATTTGTGCTACACCCATGTCATTGGGTAACATTAAGCCCACTTGAGAGGCACCTATGACTAGACTAGATGCTGATGCACGAGGATCACACTCATTAACACCTAGTCCAATCACCTTCCTACCTGTTTGTAGACATTCTTCTACGCTCATACGCAGCTGTCCTAACTCATTGACAACTCTAGTTGCCTGAGTCTTAGAAATAAATTTCTGATATTGAGGAATGGCAATAATAGCTAAGACACCGACAATAGCTACAACTATCATTAGCTCTATTAGTGTAAAGCCAGACTCACTAACAAAGTGACATTTTTTAGTAGATAACATAGTGGCAGCCAGATTTTTGATAATATCTATACTATGCATACCTAATGCCATAAGCTTTGAATAAAGCCTTAGATAAAGCCTAAAAGTTTTAAATTAATGTACTAAGTAACATATCTGTTTTATAAATACTGATTTACCTTACAACAATTGATAACCATACTCCCAAAACCTTGGAGGTGTCGTCAGCATATCATTATCTAAAAATACACTTGTAGTCCTGAAAAAATATACAAAGATAGCCATCAAAACAAAATAGCTCACACTAGAAACAACCATACTACCTAACGAATTAGCTTCAGTTACTTTATTAAAATAAGATGCATGTTGAAATACAGGGTTTTTTAACAAGAACGCTAGTAACCATAGCAGTGCTATCTGTGTTATCGGGTATATATGCGTGCCTGATAATGAGAGGTCTATCCCTACAGCTAATAAAGCAGCGATCGTAAAGTAACTTTCCCTCGAACGCCAAGCTACATTTTTAAAGATAACAAATACTATTGTCAACAAAAAACCTAAGCCTATCAAACCAGTTTCAGTCAATATTTGAATAAGTAAGTTATGTGGATGTGCTGCTAAATACTCATAACTGCCTAATTGATAAAACCCACAACCAATTACTGGATTTTGTAACCAGCATTCAAAAGCATTCACCCATAAGTCATAACGTAAGCTAGTAGTGCTTCTAGCTATTTGCAATCCTAAGGTTAAGGACGAACTCGCTAAGTTGGAAGCAGACAGATATGTGATAGAAACATAAGCAAACCATGCTGCAATATAAATGGAAAGTAGTTGCCAGCGTACTGTACGATTAAAGATGACAATAATGGCAAGAAATACTGTATAGGCAAGAGTCGCTGAGCGTCCAGCATTCATCAGAGTAGAGAACAAAGATAAGAATGGGAGTAAAAGATAGATATTTTTATATCTAGTATTAGAGGAATATAACCAAACTGCTAATATAGATATAATAAGTAAGTAACTATCGTATACTCTGATATTCCATGGCATTGGATGCCAAATAGAATAATAGTAACCAGTGCTAATATAATCAACGATAGATAAAGGTAGCAAAGGGAAAATCAACAAGCTAGCAAATACAATGATTTTAGTGACTAATTCATTATAATCGAGTGAAAAAAAGCTTTTATACAACAAGTAGGCTAATAATAAATCAACTACTATAAATTCATAATTCTGCCAAAATAAACTAGCGACGCATATATATGCTAAAAATAACAACTCTATCTTTGAAGTGTTCTGTCGTTTGCTAGTAAGACTATAAAATCCGAAACTGAATAACAATACTAACTCTAGTACTCTAAATTCGTTATAAAACTTAGGGGTAATACCGACTGTCAGTCCTAAAATGAATAGTAAAAAATAAAGAGCTATTAATAGCTCTTTATTTTTTATGACGGTAATTAAGTTAAGCATTAAGTACCTGAACAGCTGCCTGGACGATATTTAGCATCTAGAGTTGTAGTACATGCCCACGTACCAGTTGAAGCAGTACGAGTCAAAGTAATCGTTTTGCCATTAATCAATGTAGCATTACCGTTTTTAAGTGTACATACAACTGCATTAATAGGAGAGCCTGTAAGCGAAACAGTACAATACTGTCCACCATCGGCCGTTACACCAATAAAGCCAGCATCCGTAGCAGTTAGTGAAGGTGTTTTATTTTCATTAATGGCTACTTCCATCTGTGTCTTTGCTGGAGCGACTTCTGCTAGACCGCCTGTTGCCTGTGACTTAGCAATGTAGTTCTGATACTGAGGGATAGCGATTGCAGCTAAGATACCAATAATAGCAACAACGATCATTAGTTCGATTAAGGTAAAACCTTTTTGAGCCTTCATAAATATGTCCTTTAGGATAATATGACAGTAGAATCATTGTCTGACTGCCAGTTATAGATACAGTGTTTCTCTTACTATAAACGCTGCAGTTACTATGCCAAATTATGACTGTTATCCATTTTTTACAAAAAAACTTTAGTAGAATCTATTAATGACTATATAGATATGTTTTTTTATCTAATTTTCATTATATTTAGTCAATTATGTTACTGCTAGATTACTCAAAATTGTCAGTAGACACAAAAATCAACAATAAACATTATAAAATCTGACATTTTTTGTCAACTAACTTTAACTAGACCTTTCTTGTCAGTCATTCCATTGATTACCACTACCACAAGTACTGCCACGACATTTAATATTTTGGTAATTGAGTGTCAGAGTACCGTCACTATTCATCTGTGTACCTGACTTTGGGGTAGCAGTAATTGTCCATTTTAATATTAATGGATTAGTAACAGTAATATCATAAAGCGCTTGTCCTTGAACAGGATATGGTTTTGCAAAATCTGTTTGCACTTTCGCACTAATAGCACTGTAGCTACCCTGCGCTAACTTACGACTCTCAATTTCTGAGGCAATATTGTACATCTCACCCATCATGGCTGTACGCTTGGTTTTAATAACGTACTGTTGATAGCGGGGATACGCAATTGCCGCCAAAATACCGATGATAGCGACGACAATCATCAGCTCTACCAATGTAAAACCTTTCTGATTTTGAGCTTTTTTTAATTGCAGTAGCATATTGTCAAAAGATTTAGCTCTCATCACCAATTTTCCTCTCCAGTACCACAGTTAGTGGATGCGCTTGTTACTGTCCTATCTTTGCTTTTGCATCGCAACCCTGCACTACTGATCATAATAATATTGGCATCTAAACTTTTAAGCGTGGTGTTTGGCTCTGCCAACATACGCCATGAGTTCCCTGCAGTAGAAAAACTAGTAGTAGCTGGTGCTAAAGTACCGTTCGTACTCGCATCAACTAAACTAATTTTATAACTGTAATTACCATTATTGCTACCCGCCGGCACATATATAGTCTGGTTAGTGGGTGCATCATCATAACCGTTACTGACCGTACCATCACTGGCTGTCTTTCTAGGCTGAAAACCTTTGTAAGTCAGAGCAGTAGCACGCCAACGATTGAGTTCTATCTCAAGCTGTTGCATACGTGCTTGCGTCTGATACTCTGAATTACGAACTACATATTGCCTGTATGATGGAATAGCGATCGCAGCCAAAATTGATATGATAAAGACTACAATCATTAGCTCAATGAGCGTAAAACCTGCCTGTCGTCTAAATATTTTTTTCTTCATATGGCTGTCTCGTCAGTCTACTTCATACCATACTTTTGGCTGAAGGGTATATCGATCATTGAATATCAAATCAGGCGCAGTACCACTTCCCAGAATTAGATCAGCAGCTGATAAATTTTGGTTCAACCCGTAAGGTTTTGAGACTGCGTTAAAGAGGCCTTTATCCGTATCTGAGCCGAAATTTACTCGATCATTTGCACGTTCCGTCAAAGTTCTGGTGCCGATTAGCAAACGTTGATTGGAAAGTGTGGAGCTGCGTGGACCTAAAGTAAGCTCTTGGATACCTTTACCTGCCCTGACAAATCCACCTAGGCCATTCTTTGATGCATCATCAGTGCAGATACCATAAGGTAAACAATATAGCTGCCTTTCAGAGCCACCAGTAATCTTCGCAGAACAAGAATCTGTCGTTCCATAACTCATATCTGGATTATAGACAGTTGTATATAGAAAACTATCGATCACTTCAGACTTACCTACACCTTTGGTATATCTCACATTGCCATAACCGTCAAAGTTGGTTAGGGGAATGTACCAACCATTCTTTGTCGTACCTTGTAGGACTGAGATAACAGTATTTTTTTGTGCTACTGTGTAGCCTGTAGCATTCAAAGTTCCGATAGCATTAGGTAACTCAATTAAATTACTAGTTGCTGAACTATTGGCTGTCAAGTCGGCTATTTTTTGACCATTGGCATTACTTGCTGTTGTAAAATTACTCGCATAAAAAATACTATCTGCCTTTGTGACATCGGTATCCATGATTCCGTAGAGTCTATCAGCCTTACTAATATCACGTATCTTAGATAATGGTGAGCTACGATCACCTGAGATAACATTTACGAGTGCAAACAAATTACTACTAATAGGGTTTCGATAAAAACTAACGACTGGACGCTCGTAAAAACGATGGTTGTATTTGGTATCAGTTCCAGTATAAGGACTTTGAAGAATCCGAGTAACTCGAGTGTTAGTAAAAGATGTTTCAGGTGATGAAGTCGCTGTTGCCGTCGCAGGGGGCTTTACAAATCCTGCATTGGTAAAGTCTGCACGAAATACTTGACCTCCTAAATCTGCAAAATAGATATGATCCATAAAGCCATCATTATCACGATCTAGCGTCGTCACGCCAGCGACAATACTGTTTTTCATAGTAGCCACTGTCTTTGTTGCACCTGAGCTGCTAGAAGCCGACCAGATTAAAGCACCTGTTTTAGCATTAATGATATAGATCGCATTACCTTTTGCTGGTGATGTCAATGACAGTGCACAACCACCCAATGTAGAATCAACCAACCCTACTTGAAAAGTTTCATTTTCATAGCACATATCATAGCCGCCACCAAATACTAAAACATCAGTCCCTTTGTCTGAGCTACTGGTTTTTATCTTAGCCTTGGTAGGTTGGTTCCAAATTTGTCCCATACGGCTGAACCCTGAAGTTGCTGGCGTAATTGCAAACATCATACTAGGACTTTCGCTATTATTGAGGTTCAGACCGTATAAAGCCTCACCGCCCATACGTAAGCCACCGTAGGCATAAACCCCTTTACCATCAGCAGTATCAATATTTACTCTTTTATTTGTAAAATCATACTTATAATCAGCACTGACCATCCAAGGCGCGTCAATACCAAAATTAGGTGAACCTGTACTAGTCTTTGTTGCATCTTTAACTAATGCTGCTGATTTTTCCGAATCTATCAGCATCTCTCTTGGAATAATGACAAATTTTTCTTTACCACCGTTACCACTATTACTAGCGTTGTCAGCATTAACTAAATGCAAACCGCCTTCCGATGAACCAAATAGAACATAATCATCACGGGTAGTATTAACTCTACCATCATCATCTAATGATGCTGAATAAGACACTGAAGCTGGCGTTGAGTGTATCGTTGCTCCCAAGACTTTAACAGGCTGGGTTGCATTGGCGCTAGTTAGTGTCATATCCTTCACATTAACTGTTGTGGCTGGAAGATTGGCAAAACCTAAAAAGTTTAGCAGCTTTCTTAGCGTAGTCTCATTATAAGTTGCTGTATCGACAAAGGATGTATTACTCAATGCAGCATTATTTACCAACACTTTACCTGCAGTATTAACGCTTATCTTTTTTAAGATCGGCTTTTTGTCAGAAGTATTGTTCCAATCCTCTACATATAATGTTCTAACGGAGGCAACACCAGTAGCAGGCGTACTCAGTTGTGAGTAAAATCCACCAGACTCTACTTTATCATTAGCACCAGTATAGTTTTGATCTGACCATAGATCCTGTGCCGCTGGGTCTAGTTCCCCTGCTATATTTTTGAAGAGCTTGGTATTGCTCTTACCGTAGAGCGTGCCTTCATTTAAGCTATACTTTTTTAGGTTACCTTCCCAAATGACTGCGTTATCAGCGACTTTAGGTTGTAGGGTAGGATAATAAGCGACAGCGAGCTGGCTATCCGCGCGATAAGGATCGTCTGGAATAATAATAGTGCCTGACGGAGTAGATGGTAGTGTTTGGTTTAAATCACTAACAAAAGTTATGATGCTGTTGACGATATCTTCTGTAGACTGCGCTGAATAGAAACCACCTTCCCCAAAACCACCAACTCCTGGCAATGCTGTAGTTGACTTTTCGCCCCAATTACAGGCATTTCTTGCATCGATATCTGCAAGTTTTGTGCAGTTATAAAAATCTCGATTGGCGGTAATACCTGTTTTTGGATTTGTATAAGGAAGGTTACGGATAATTCGATCTGCTGGAGCTTTTGCAGCATCTGCCACTCTGTCGACATTGAATACCGAACCAAATCCAACCACTGCTGTAGATATTTCTCTATCTGTACCTAAAGGATTAATCGTAGGGTCACGCAATGCCTTAGCAAATGACCCAACTGCTGGCATTCCATTATTAGACTCGCTACCATCAGGTAATGTAACCGTTGATAAGTTAAAAGAACTACGATCTAGAGCCTTTTCCATCAATTTCAAAGGGCTACTCGAACTATTTGGTGCACCATCAGTTAAAAAATAAATACCTCGTCCATCACAGCTTGAGGGAGATGAAAGTGGGCTAATATAGCTGCTATTATTACTCTTAGAATCTGTAGTGGATTTATTGAAACCACTTCCAGTACCGCTTGTTTTAGTACCTAGCATATAGGCGCCAACTTCCGCATAGGCATTCGCCGTCGGAGTTCCACCGCCGCCACCCGCCGCAGCAACGACATTTCTTATTTTTTGACGTTGTACATCATCTAATAGTGCAGCAGGTAATAATATTTTACCACTACTGCTATCGCTATTCTTGACAGTCCCGTTTGAATTGAACTCCACGACATTATCATTACCACTTTGGGAAGAAAACTGACCAATACCAATAGCGACTTTTTTGGGATCCAACAGAGTGCTATCCATTAAAGTAAAAATCGCATCCTTAAGACGAGTAAGGCGATCATAAAATTTACCATCAAACTTATAGTAGTACTCATTACCACTACCAGAGGTTATATATCTAAAACCACTTCCTGTTGGAGGACTAATTTTTGTACCGCAAATTGCAAAGTTGTAGTCACTGTCTCCAGAACCGTCACTACCACCACATCGATACCACTGGCCTTGAGGAGAATAGCGATAGTAGTATTTTCTACCTGTTTCACAGTAGTTTCTTATATATGCAGGATTAGTGTCAGAAATTTCAGAGCCTTCGGTATAAGATGTACTACCTCCTGGTAAATCACAAGCATAATTGACTTGATTTAAAGTCATACTACCTGAAGTATCCAGCATCATTGTGATGGTCGTCTTGCCACCTTCAGCCGCCTTATATATTTCTAAATCACCAATTTTTTTGCCAGCTACATCGGCTTGTGCGACTGGTAAAGCAACCATAGCAGCCATGGCAACGACTAGATGCTTGAAAGGTAACGCAACTTTGCCACTATTTGGCGATACATTATTTAGTCGTTTCATGACCTCTATCCTTTATATAATGAGTAAACTGTTTATGGCGTAGTTTTTAGAATGCACTCTGCATTCAGCGTACCTCTACCGAATGGAATACATTTTGTAGAAGAAGAGATGTTTTCGACATCCGCTTGCTCATATAGCATTTTGCTTGGAGTGTTTGCTGCGAGCATACAATCGCTTAATGACTTCTTGCTACCAACTACATTGTCTTTAATACTGGTTTGTGCAAAACAATTATCACCATTAGCTTTGGGTTCGCTGTAGGATGGTAACGCTGAAGCGGATCTAATATCGAACGTAAACTTCTTACTAGTCCTGTCCTCAATCTCTTTACCAATAACCATATGTCCAAATCTTTCCGCATTTGGATCGACAGGTGCGACAGTCACGCTCATTTGAGTAACCACCGTCTGTCTAGCGCTAGTATACCCTTCAGCGCTATTGTAATCACATATCCCATTGTTCAAACCACTCCAATAAGCTGTTGGATTTGCTGTTGTACCTTTCGCCATAACAGTAGCATTAGAGGCCAAGTACTTCTTGGTACGAGGATTAAAACAGTAAATAAACTCATTGGTCGTATTTTCAGGATTTAGTAAGAAATGACCAAACACGCCTGCCGCACTTGTTACGTCAAGGTATTCAGTAGATGTTGAGCTACCATTTAACATCATTTCGAGCTTCTGGTTAGCACTATCTGAAGACTGCAATAATACTGTATTTATTTGATCACTCGTAGCAATCTTAAGATCAGTATTACTCTGTTTCACTGCTATAGCACCAGCCAGCATAATTAATACTAAGAACAGCAGTACTACTATTAATGTCGCTCCTCGCTCGGCACTCCGATGTCTAAGAGTCATTTTAATGTCTTTCATGGTCGAGCTCGATGTATAGCAGTGGAACGTCATTTCTGTTCTCCTTACCAGCTTTTACAAGCTAGTTTTCACATTGACTACACGAGCATTGCGTAACAATGTAGTGGTCTCATAAGTCGCACGTACTTGCTTTTGACGTGCAGTGTCTGTCTTCAGTTCATTACTCTGGCCTAACAGCGTGAAAGAGGTTTGGTCATCACTACCTAATATAGGAGTACTACCATGAACGAGAAGCCCCAACTTTAGCGATGTTATTGCTGGTTTATCGCCAGTAATCGACAAATAAGCACTGCTGGGCAAATAGATTATTTTTCCTGCATTAACTCCCGTATCATACTGTACACCCAATAAAACCTTAAACTGATCAGCGTTAACAATAAATTCTTGGCCTGCTTTGCCAAAATTACGCGAATCTGATCCACTAAAAGTAGCTATTGTAGTAGCTGCAGCTGCGTTGATAACTCTGCCAGCATCACAAGCGAGTACTAGATTTTTAATAGCACCGCTACTACTATCACTCGTAGCTAATCGCAAGAAATAACGTTCAATAGCGATATCATTTACCTCAACGTTTGAACCCTCACAATCACTGAAAGCACTATCAGTTATATTAGTATATTGAATAGTTAGTTGATCGCTAGCAACAGAAGTGTTCGAAATACCTGTCCATCCATCTGTACCAGCAGCACTATCACCTGCTCGTCTCGTCAGATAGCCCGTGTTGGTATATGACGCAATACCTAGATTTGCGCCAGTTAGTACGATACCTCCTTGCGCAGTTGTGGCATCTATTCTAGTAGCAGGATTACCTAAATTAGCTAAGCGAACTTTTTTCTCTAATTGCTGTAACCCAAATACACTTGCATCCTGTAACTCGCTACCACTAGCTTGCACACTACTTGTCTTAACGCTAATTATATATATCTGCATAACAGCGGCTGAGATAATCAATCCCAATACTAATGAAATCATCAGCTCTATTAGCGTAAAACCAGACTGATGGTAATCAACATGATTATAACTGTCAGTGCTTAACATCAGTAAGCCTCCATAATAAAGCACTCTGCACCATTTTTATAAGTGCCATTTGCGTTGGCACAGGCATTTGCATCACTATCGCTTAGAGTTACAGTAGTATCACCCCAGCTAGCTACAAAACATTGGCGCTCTTGATTACCTGATGTACCAGGACAGCCATTAGGCACTAGACCTAATTTAATATCGTTTCCCACTGCATATGATTTCATCAATAAACCATCACGTGTTGCTAGCTGATTAATAGTACAGCTATCTGTAGCAGCAGGTGCCCCTGTTGTATTTTTCACACAACTATCTTTCGTTATTGCGGCACCTTCTATCGTTATAGAATCAGTACTGCCATTTACAGCAGTTTTGAAAGCACTTATTCCACTTGAGTTCGCACGAATTGCTTCTGCGCCTCCTCTCATAATAGCTAATGCCCGCGTACGCATAAGGCTTTCGTCAGTAGCTTTTACGGCAGTCATTTGCATAGCAGAAAACCCAAGTACTGCAACTGCTAGTAGTAATAGCGCCACTAGCACTTCTACTAAGCCCATACCATGCTGCTTACCTAGGTTTCTCATTAGCAAATACCTCCTAACTTGTTACTAACACTTGCTATTGTGCTAACTATAATGTTTCGAGATGTAGTTGCTGAATTGCTATCACAAATAACATAAGTAACATTTGTACCGTTAGACGTCGTTTTATCTGGCTGGAAAGTTACTGTAGTAGTTGTATTAGGAGTGATAGAGACTGTACTTTTAGAATTAACATTATAAGTGGCCAGTACAGTGCCGCTAGTGTTTTGTAATGCAATAGTTTTAGCCGTATTATTGTATACGACTCGAATATTTTGACGACGAACAACACTTTCAACTTTGGCTTCTTTTAAAGCGTTTGTGAAAGTAGCCGCCGTCGACTTAACCCGCTGGTCTGCAAGCTGAGTACTAATATTAGGCGCTGCAATACCTGCAATAATGGCGAGTACAGCAATGGTTACCATTAGTTCAATCAAGGTAAAACCTGAACTAGTATTTTTTAGCTTAGGTGATAATTCGTTCAAAGATGCGTTCACATCATATTCCTATTTAAAACTGCAATTAACTATCTTTCGTCTGTATCTCACTAAAATTTATTGTAAGTATCTTATATTTTTAGCTCACTACTATTTTTATACTTATTACCCTAATAACATGCAATTTTCGTTCCACGATATATAACTAATAATGTTTAGAAAAGTCGATATTTATCAATTGATATATGTAACTTATCCATAGATATGTAAAATCATTATCGACGTATATAGCTACAGAAAACAAATTAATATACATAGCTATAATAATATAGCGTTAAGGAAATATATTAGCAATAATTAGATATTACTGACAAAGATATATTGGGTTTAGGATTTGCTGCCATGTGCTAATACGTAAGCAGAAATTTGATAACTACTGTTGCTGCCACCTTTTGCTGATTTTACTGCTACAGGTGGAATGAACGCTCGCGTTAATGCTTGTAAGCTTGCACCTGTAGTAGATACGTCATCAAATAGTAATAAACGTTTTGTATGAGGCTTTTCGATTAGAGCAAAGGCATTATCTAAGTTACTAAGACGTTCGGCACGAGTCAGTCCTTGCTGACTAACTGTATCGTCAATACGCTCGACGCCTTGCCATACAGGAATTTGCCAATGTTTAGACAATTGGGCAGATAGAATACTGACAGGATCGAACCCACGTTTGACCAATCGTTGACTTGTCGTTGGCATAGCAACAATCACGCTGTTATTGCGATGACAACCGTGTGGACGCGGTAATTGACGTATGGCATGTAATAATAACGGCAACTTCGTCATATCTTCTTGATGCTTAAATGCTCGGATAGATTGACGTATTGGATACTCGTAGTAAGTGGAGGCTTGGATAGATAGAGATATACTAGGAGCGATATCGACTTCAAAAGGTCTTGGTAACCAAGTGATATCGTTGTGACAGTAAGCACAAAGTAAACCACTGCTCAAATAGCTGTTTGCTTGATGACGGATATTAGTAAGAAAAGAGTGTTTCTTTAAAGCTGTCCGTGTAGGCGGCGTATCCGTTATATGATGTAGGCTGGATGGCGCTTGATGATGCAGTAGTTGAGATTGTGGAGTACTACGATAAATACGGCATAGTTGGCAGCGCATATCTATGTACTCTGCCAACCACAGTCCAGTTTGATAAGGCGCTAAATGGCGCATAAACTATTATTTGTCATAACTTATAATAAATTCCACCTATATTAGAGCCTTTCTCAAATTGATACCTTTCTAAATTAAAGCCCTTTCCAATCGTTCAGTACGATACCAAAGCCGATAGAGGTATTTTCATGATTATAATCAATAATCGACTCACCATATCCTTGGAATAGCTGAACCATACCATTAACATTCTCTGAGATAGGATAGATATAGTCGATTTGCGCAGCACCTTTATTGGTACCTGGATTGTAGCGCAAGGTACCGCTAATGCTCTGATCAGCCGGCAAATCATACAAGAATTTGATATCACCGTATCCCATGTAGTCTTCGATATCTGGATTATCGTCATCACTACTACTTTCATTATTTACTCGAGCCCATAGGCGCGGTATGACTGAGAGTCTGCCCCACTCTGCACCCGCCATGAGATAAGCACGATTCCATGAACGTGATAATGGATCATCTTGTCCATTCGAGTGATGGACAGCACCTGCGCCCAACATACGCAGACGTCCACCAAAAGGCAGATCTGCTGTCACAGGTTGGGTTAAGAATATTTCAGGTTGATAATCGGTAGCACGGAATGGACGCGAGTTGTCTTCGTTATAAACTTGCCAATGTGATTCTTGGGTATAACCAAACCATAGGTCAGCACTGGTATCAAACAAATCTTCTGCGACTTTTGTTTTTAGGGATAATTGGAATTTTAACTCAGTCTCACGTATATCATTAGAATCAAAAGGATCTGTTTCTTGTGATGGTGTGCTTGGATTCAAATTGGGATCGAAGGTATAGAATAATGGCAACAGATACGTCGGTCGATATGGTCTGACCGTCCAAGTACCACGCTCACTGTTTTTATCTAGGTCGTAAGATAGACTGAGTGGCGAGAATTTTTCGATATCTGTTTGAGTGACACCGACATTTTCTAAAATCTGTGCCTCGCTATTCATTTCAGCATCTACTTCTATATTGCTACTTGTCTTTAATTTGCTGGCTGCTGTTTGCTGATTGGTCATTAAGATGGTATCTGCATTCTCAACTGTCGTCCCACTCATCGCCGTTTGAGACTCAACCAATATCACTTTTGGATTACCTGAGACCGTACTTTGGAAGGTCTTTGCCAAATCAATTGGTTGTTTGGTTGAGGTATAGCTTGGCGTTTTTCCTTGTTCAGCTACCTTATCAAAACAAGCTAGGCGAGCAGCGCTAGACTGGACTTGAGTACATTCAGAAAACAGCTTTGCTTGTTGAGCAATAAATTCTTTGCTAATTATTTTGCCACTTTGTGTATTCGCATTAGAAGATATCGCGCTGTTATCAAAACCCTGCGATAGATTGAGATCCTCATATTCAAACGCAGCTTCTGGTACTGGCAGTTCGTTATAGGTTTGAGAATCATCAGCAGCTTGTACTTGTATCGCGGTACAACTCAACGCAAGCGCAACTGCAATACGAAGAGTCATATGTGCATTCTGGTAAGACGGCTGTTGGTGACGCTGAGTACTAGTATGGGCAAACATAAGTGTCCTTTATCTAACTAGCATTAGCGCTAGCAGAGTATATGAGGTAATTAATATAGCCATTAGCGTTATCGCTAAAATAGAATTGACTGAGTGGGTCAGCTAATCGCAGATATTGGGGGCGGAAAAAATGACAATTAGCGGCCCCTACTGCATTGTTTCCTTATTGTAATGAAAATATAAGCACGATACTAGCTTTATCGATAGTTAAAATAAGCGACCATCAATATAATTTCTTATATAACAAATACTTAATAAATATTCTATAGTATGAATTTAATGGCATCAAAAAAGCCAGCATACTTTCTTAGTACACTGGCCTTCTTAAAACTCTTAAGAATTTTCGAAATATTACACTGGTTTCTTAAGTGTTAATTGTTAGTTGTTCAACGCCGATAATGTCTGCTCAAATTCTGAGCGACCAGTTTCTCCAACCTGCTGATTAACCAGCTGACCGTCTACATAATACAGTAGCGCTGGCGGACCAAAGAGTTGATAACGAGACAACACGGCTTTTGAGTCTGCTGTCGTCTCAGTGATATCGAGCTTCACTAATTGCCAATCTTGCATTTGTGCTGGGCGATTATGAAACAGGTTCTTGTCCATAATGCGGCACTCAATACACCACTCTGCTGTCAGATCGACAATAACATTCGCATTGGCTGCGACAATGGCATCTAACTCTGCAAGCGTCGTGATCGTCTTATCAGTGGTACTATCACTATTCCCTGGTTGACCAGACGTTGACTGTACCATCATCGGTGCTACACCCAATGACGCTAGAGGATGTAAGCTATCGTCATTACCCAATGCAGCGCCGACTATTAAACACGCTGCCCAAATACCAGCGATAAGGCTTAGTGCTTGGGTCAGCATACGACCTTTACCTAGCCAACTCCATGCCCATGTTGCCACGACCATAAACCACAATGCCCATACCATCAGCATGACTGGCGATATAAACACGCGCTCAATCAATAGCAACGCCACGGCAAATAATAGTAAAGCAAAGCCTTGCTTGACCCAATTCATCCACTCGCCTGCCTTTGGCATAATCTTGCCTTGAGTAGCACCGATTAGGATAAGCGGCGCTGATAACCCAAAACCTAGCATGAATAAAGCGGCAAAGCCGAGCAACGGACTACCAATGGTAGAGACCGCCAATAATGCCCCAAATAATGGTGCAGAAACACAAGGTGACACGACTAGCGCTGATAAAAACCCAGCGATTAAACTGCCGCCTGTACTACCAAGCTTACTGTCACCTGCTTGGCTTAAGCCTTGCATCTTTCGACTGATCGCTTGTGGTAATCGCACACTGAAAAGACCTAACATGTATAGTGCGAGAAGTATAAAAACAATAGCAAAGCTAATGAGAATAACTGGATTCTGCAGCCAACCAATAATACCTAAAGACTCACCGAATACTGCGATAACAGCGCCCAAAATACCATAAGCAGTCGCTACCCCAATCGCGTAACTGGTGGTCAAGATGACACCGCGTTTGACCGTTGGGTTTTGTTCGCGGGCTACGATATTGGCCACAATAGGCAGCATCGGTAGGACGCAAGGCGTCAAAGCTAAGCCTAAGCCTGCTAAAAATAATAGTACTAATGCCAGCCAAGGGTGAGAAGCCAAACCAAAAGGATCGCTATCAACGAAACTGTTGCTCAAGGTACTTTCGCTATTGGCCGTCTCGCCTATTACGCTGCTATTTGCTGCAGAAATCGTATTCGTCGCCGCACTACTATCTAAAGAATCATACTCTACATTACTGTCATCAATGAGATCATAGTCAATAGCACCATCGTCTGTCAGTGCTTGCGCCTCATCAGGCAAAGTATTATCAAGAGCTGTTGAGCTTGCTTCCTCTGGTGTCGCCGTAGCACTATTCTCTGAATCGGTCGAGCTCGCACTACTCTCACTATCTGCTGATACCTGTGTCGATGCAGCTGCAATATCGACAGTCGTATTAATCTTTTCAGGTGGATAGCACAGTCCTGCTTTTGCACAGCCTTGCCAGCCGACGACGATAGCGGCGTCTTCTATATTCTTGCCACTATTGTTTGTCAATGTGGTGGTAGCGACCATATTCGCTTGGTCAAATACCAGTACTTTGCCAAATGTCGGATCATCTATCGAATATGGTGTCTGGCTAAAGGTAAAAGGTGCCGCTGTCACGCCAGCGGGTAGCGTAAGCTTAATTTGCTTTTTATAGACGTAATGTTCAGGAGTGATATCAAAATTAACAGATAACCGCGTACCTGCTTTAACAAGGGTACTATCTGTACTTACCTGAAACGCTTGATCTACTGGCAAAAACTTTGACTTCGATGAGCTTTCACTACTACCGAAAAGGTCGCCTAACCCTGCCGCTTGTACCGTCGATGTCGCTGATAAACCTGTCAGCAATGAGCCACTAGCGATGGCAAGCGCTAAGATATGGGATTTTTTCGAATGGGTAGATACGCTAAATGATGAAGACTTTGGTGATGTCTTGATGGACATGAATGGCTACCTATTATTACCGATATTTTAATCAATCTGCTCGCTATTTATCTGCGTGTCGCAGCAATGTCTATCTTGGTTTTAACTTTTTCTGGTGGATAGCATAGCCCAGCCGTTGCACACCCTTGCCAACCAATAATAATAGGCGCGTTTTTGGCGCCCTTACCATTACTCGTCGTCAGCGTCGTGGTTGCAATGACGCTTCTTTGCGTAAATACAGGAACCTGACCAAAGGTCGGATCATTGATTGATACTGGTGATTGATTAAAAGTGAACGGCGTGGCACTTATTCCTTTAGGGAAGCTCAACGTAAGCTTATCCTTATAAACATAATGCCCTGGCGTAATTTCAAAACTGATCGACAACCGGGTGCCTTTGGAAGTCGCTTTGGTATTACTGACCACCTGAAAGGCTTCATCCACTGGTAAGAACTTCGATTTTGCCGAGGAGCTATTTTTAAATAAGTCATTTAACCCTGCTGCCTGTGCACTGATCGATGTCATTGACAGAACCGTTACTAATGAAGTGCTTGCAACGGTTAGAACCAATTTATAGAGGTTTTTAGAAAAGTATTTATTAGAATTTTGGATCAACATAGATGATTACCTTTAATTGCAGTGTGCGATGACTGTTTTGCTGAGCGCCTAGATATATTTATAGCACTGGCTATCGAACTTGTACTAAACAGTAGGCGATTTATCTACTGATAAAAAATATCAACCAATAAGGGAATATTGGTTGATATTTATAAATTGTTGAAAGTGCATGGATGAACGAATGTTTCATTCTAAAAAGCTATATCAGTATCAGAATTTGTTCTCTATACGTCTGTTATTAAGCTTTATAGCTGAGCATAAAGATCTGCATCTTGACCTTCACCACCTTGTTGACCATCAGCCCCTAACGAAAATAAATCATAAGGGCGCCCTTCACTACCTGGTGCAACATATTGCATCTCATTTTCCCAGCCATCGGTTGGATAGCCACCTTTAATATACCCACCTTCAGGATAGTTTTTTGCATCAGCTGGCGGTGTCGTAAGCGCCTCTAACCCTTGAGCAGTCGTCGGATAACGTGAATTATCAACCTTGTACATATCTAGCGCATTTGAGACAGTAGCAAGCGCCGTTTCAGTTGTTTTCACACGGGCCTTATCACTTTGACCGACGACTTTTGGTACCACTAATCCAGCAAGAATGGCTAAGATCACAATAACGACCATAATCTCGATAAGAGTGAATCCTGTTTGACCAGACTTTTTTGTCGCACTGCGCTGTATAGCTGAAGAAGCAGTCTTTTGGTCATTTACAATATTTGAATAGGATTGCGTATTCTGAATAGCACTTTTTGGCGTCATATTTACTTGGAATTTGTCAGTCATAGTCATCGCTTTGGTCATCACAGTTATGTAAATAGTAAAAGTGGCGTTCTATTATGGCTCTCATCAACGATATATCAATGAGCTCTGAAACTATTGTCACTATAAACCATGGTTTTATTTTTATCCAGCGCTGCGCCTAGTTTGAGTTTGCTATTTCAGCCGAAGCTAAATATTGAATGGCACCAACTGTATGACTATTGATTCGTGCTTACTATAGCGCGGCGCTGGTGTTTGCCATAGCAAAAATAGCGTTCGTTCAACAATATACAACAGTAAGCAAACCTTAAGAAAGTTAGTCCAAGGTTTAGCAAGCAAGTTAGGTGATATAAATAGAGTAAAAGAGAACTAAATAGAGGTTTTGGAGATTGGCAGCTAGCTATACATAAAGAATGATAAATTATCGGCTAGCGAATTAACTTAGCCTGCTAAATCGTTCATATTAACAATAGGTAGCATAACTGCCATCACAATAATCATGACTACTACGCCCATTAGTACTAGCATTAGAGGTTCAAGTAATGATAATAAGGTGCTGATAAAATTGGTTGCTTCTGCCTCCTGCATATTGGCGGCACGGCTCAGCATATTTTCAAGCTCGCCTGAGTTTTCTCCACTTTTTATCATCTGTACCATCATCGGTGGAAAGTAAGTAGATTTCTCTAGTTGGCTAGACAAACTAGAGCCTTCTGTGACCCTATCAGCTGCAGTGATAATGGTTTTTTGGATATGTAAATTGGTCGTGACCGCAGCCCCAATATGTAATGCCTCAATCAGTGGAACTCCTGAGCGTACTAGTATCGCAAGGGTACTGGCAAAACGCGCGGCATTCAGACCTTTGGACAATCTAGCTAGTATCGGTAATCTTAGTACCACGCTATCGATAGTTAATTTACCTGCTTGCGTTTGGGCAAAACGGTAGAATAAAAATGCGGTACTTACCAATACCAACAGTATTAACCACCACCACTGAGTAATGATATTCGATAGTGTGAGAACGATTTGAGTAATTAAAGGCAGTGCTTGCTCAGACTGTTCAAAGACTTTGACAATTTTGGGTACGACGAAGCTCATCAGCCCCATAATTACCGCAATTGCCATTACCATCAGGACAATTGGATAGACCATAGCCCCTTGGATTTTCTTTTGGAGGGCAAAACGGTTTTCGGTGTAGTCTGCTAGCTGATTGAGGATAAGGTCAAGATGGCCAGATTTTTCGCCTGCAGCAATCGTAGCGATATATAACGGTGGAAAGCTAGCAGCTTGTTGCAGAGAACGTGCTAAGCTGAGCCCTTCCAAGACATGTGAGCGTACCGCAAGCATTAGGGATTTGATATGAGTCTTTGGAGATTGTTTAGCAACCGCTGCCAAGGTTTCCTCAAGTGGGATACCCGCTGCTAGTAGCACAGATAGCTGACGTGTCAGCAATGCCAGCTCGTATGCAGACGGTTTTTTGTAGCGGTTTTTGCTCTGACTCTGTCTGTCATTGACCGGGTTGACTTCAACGGGCGTCCATTGCTTATCACGCAGCTGCTGGCGAATTTGCCGCGCAGAATCCCCCTCTAGCAAGCCTTTTTGGACAACGCCATGGTCGTCAAGCGCTTTGAAATGATAGGCAGGCATGGCAACAGATATCCTAAGAGGCTTACAGGTAGACAGTTATAATTTACGACTTAATAAAACTCTATTAATTTGACATGCGATGCTTAAAAAAGTGGCGTTGAGTCATTACTATCAGGCATTAAACCTTGTAATAATAAGACATCCAAATGCTGCTGCTGTAGCTTTTTATCGAAGTCATTGACCTCAGCGATTAGCATTCTTTCAATACGTTTATCACTCGCAAAAACGCTCAAGCGCGCACAAATAACGGCCAACTGATAAATGCGTTTTTTGCAATAACCATCAAGACCTTGTAATAATCTAACCATATGCGGGGTTTCAAGACTGGCGTAATCATAGTCAGCCACGACTTGCTGGCCAAGGGCTGTGACGCCATAAGTAATCGACAAGTGAGCACAATAATAACAGCTGAATAAATAACCAACCACATGGCCGATATAATAGCCTCGATCGTAAGTAAAACTACTCACGCCAAAGTGACCAAGTACATAACTGTTGAGGCTACCTTGGTCGCGAATTGGCTTGCCGTGCTTTAACTTACCGACCGTAGCAAAGCACAATGGATTGCGACCATCTTGAGTCGTCAGCTGCCAACCGGCGGGCTGCTGTGCAGGCATATGACGCACGATATCTGCAATAATATCATCGACCACATGCAGCTGCTGCCAGAGTCTTTCGAGCGTATCCGTATCCATCAACCCACGTTTATCGAGCTGCTGCGCAAGTAAATATTGCTGATATTCTGCGAATTGCGGTTTCAGGGTTTGTACTAAATAAGTAGGACGCGTATTGGCAGATGCCATATATAACAGTCGAGTACGCTCATGCTGAGCACGATAAAGCGCAACACGCTGCGTAGCGACATTGGTTTCTTGAGCCACAGGTTTTGCAGCTACTGTAAGACTATCGGATGACTCAGACATTACTGCTTCAGTTGCTACCGCCTCGATATCTGACAAGGTAAACATCGTCAATAATGCCGCCTTATCAGGTGTATCTACCGGCTCATTTTTCGGCGCATCTTTGCCGACATGCGGGTTCTCTATAGCAGTGTTTTTATCAACATTACTTTCTATTTTAGCAGTTGCAGCAACCTCTTGTTGGCCATTGCTTCCTGCATTTAGCTTTGCGGTCGGTTCAGTCATAACATACCATCAGCAGCGAAAATAAACATCGTCTCGATCCTTTTATATGCCTATCGTATAAGGACATATAACGCGCTACAACATCAACGCTTTTGTCTCGACGACTCATCAACCCATAGTACCTGAACACAGACTCAATGTCAGCTGCCCTTAACTAAAATAGCCATAGCAAGTTACCAAAGGTATTATAGATATAAGTGACTCAACGTTTATAAACAATATATATTCACAAATTAAAAAAGCGCCAAGGACATATAGATGACCTTAGCGCTTATCGTCGAGATTCTACTTAAATAACTTAAATAAACAGCAACTGAAGCTATGCAAGATTGTTCTGTCGATATTGCTGACGGTATGCTTTTGGAGAGACACCATACACACGTTTAAACGCCTGACTAAAAGTCGAATCTGAAGCGTAGCCCACCATCTCGCTAATACGGCTAATACTGTTTTGCTGTAAGCGTAAATAACGAGCCGCCAATCGTAAGCGGTAATCGATCAGATAAGTCAGTGGTGGCATACCAACGGTGTCTTTGAAACGCTGTGCAAAGCTAGAACGTGACATCCCTGCTACTTCGGCAAGCTGATGAATAGTCCAGCTTTCACTCGGTGCCCCATGCATTGCGGCTAGCGCCTTGGTCAAAAACGGATCCTTCATGGCTTTAAGCCAGTTTTCTGTGGCTTCAGGCAAGCTTTCAATATAGACGCGCAAACACTCAATCATCATGATGCTTGCCCAATGATTGATTACAGCCGTTTTTCCCATACGCTCACGCTCAGCTTCTAGTGTTAGCAGCTTAATCTCTACATCAATCACTTCAAACCGACCGTCAGCAGCATCATTGAGCTCTGGCAATATCGGTGGCAGTACTGACAACAGAGGATTAATCATCTCTTTGTCGTATTTGCATTCGATCAGTATCAAAGATGAATTGGGGTCTCCATCGCCATCGATATCAAGTGTACGCTCGGTGCAATTACTCAATAGTTCATCAAGCGACTCAGCAACATCGCCATGGTGATTGAGTGCGTAACTCACATGCTTGTGCGCATTCGGAATCATGATCATGTCGCCAGCGCGAGCTTCTCGTAGACCATTACCAACATCGATGCAAAAACCGCCAGACATCACTAAGTAAAATAAAATGGTGTCTTTTCTAGTAATAGAATAAGACCAATTGCCAGTGCCATTTAGACGATAATACTTAGTCTCAAATAAATGCACGTTTTGCAGCAATACACTTAGTGCGTCCATCAATCAATTCCTCAATAATGCAGATTAATAACGATTCATCTTAAAAAATAATAGTATTCTTAATAACAAGTTCTGTCAGTTTCCTCTATACCAATACTTGCTCCAATAAATAATTTTTATTAAATACGATGGATGTGATAACACTTAAGCATAATGCATCATTTAAAACGTCATGTCTATTTACTTATTAGAATTACTAAACAATAATAAAGGAGACACAGTCACGCTAGGCCTTAAGGAAAACCTACAGGAAGTATTGATAAAAATTTGGGGGATTATCTAGTATTGAAGGTGCTATCAAACTCTATCTGTTTAATCTTATAAAGGTAATATAGAGATAAAATCGAATAGGCATAAAAAAATCGCCATCAAGGGCGAGTGCTATTACTTATATATTTTTAGATTGAGATATGATTTTTATGTAGATAAATACAGAATAAAATATGGGGCGACTGATGGGACTCGAACCCACGACAACCGAGATCACAACCCGGGGCTCTACCAACTGAGCTACAACCGCCATAACTATTGCCAAAGAATAGGCAAGATTTGCAGG
>Ga0209295_1000280_pt1 | contig 35128 bp, 43 predicted proteins | sample Porto_5metaG_FD_187428 | JGI IMG/M metagenome (GOLD analysis project Ga0209295, IMG submission 187428) | Marine algal microbial communities from Porto, Portugal - Porto_5 metaG (SPAdes) (version 2) | ecosystem: Host-associated > Algae > Red algae > Unclassified | place: Portugal: Porto... | reverse complement strand
ATAGTTTAGAAGAAAATATAACAATGGATAAATCAAGTTCTACAGGACAATTGTTATTTCATTTATTCGCAGCATTTGCAGAGTTTGAACGTAATTTAATTTTAGAACGTTCTTCAGCGGGGCGAATTGCAGCTCGTGCTAGAGGACGCTATGGAGGTCGACCCGAAAAATTAAATAAACAAGATTTAAAATTACTCAAAACACTTTATGATAATGGAACACCAATTAAAACTATTGCAGAACAATGGAAAGTTTCACGTACCACAATCTATCGTTATCTCAATAAGTTAAATAACCAAGAAAATAAAGATAAATAATATTACTAAATTTTAAGAAAGATAAAAATTAGACAGGATACACCCTAATCATACAAAAAGAATTGTTGAAATTATAACAATTAAAACGTATGATTAGGGTGTATATTAATTGTGGAGTGAAAATAAATGATTTTAGGTTATGCGAGAGTATCTTCGATAGATCAAAATTTAGAAAGACAATTGGATAATTTAAAGACGTTTGGTGTGGAGAAAATCTTTACAGAGAAACAGTCGGGAAAGTCAGTGGAAAATAGACCTGTATTTCAAGAAGCACTCAATTTTGTCAGAATGGGAGATCGATTCGTTGTGGAATCTATTGATCGTTTAGGACGTAACTATGATGAAATTATTGAAACTGTGAATTATTTAAAAGAAAAAGACGTTCAGTTAATGATTACCAGCTTACCTATGATGAATGAAGTGATTGGCAATCCATTACTGGATAAGTTTATGAAAGATTTAATCATTCAAATATTAGCAATGGTTTCAGAACAAGAGAGAAATGAAAGTAAACGTCGACAAGCGCAAGGAATTCAAGTTGCGAAGGAAAAAGGCGTATATAAAGGGCGCCCCTTACTTTATTCACCAAATGCTAAAGACCCACAGAAACGTGTTATTTATCATCGCGTGGTGGAAATGTTAGAAGAAGGGCAAGCAATTAGTGAAATTGCCAAAGAAGTTAATATTACAAGACAAACAGTTTATAGAATTAAACATGATAAGGGATTATCTTGATAAATTGATTGTCAATGCAACTGAGCGTTTCTCACAGCATTCTAAAACGCATATTAACCTTCGTTTCATAAATTGCTACATCAAAACCAGAGAAAGTAATTTGAAAAGCGGTTTGTCTTCCTTATGTTGCCCCATCAACTATTATGAATTTTTTGAAACTCATCGTTAATTCTCCTTAATATAATCCTGAAAACCACAATATACTCTTATGTTAACAAATTACAATAAAAACCTAAAAAAGCAAAAAATCATAAAAGTAAAATAGTAAATTTTATCATTTTTTGTATTTTAATCCTCAGAGGCGTATATTAAAAGTATAAAGAATTGGAATATTAAGAAATTATACTTATTAAAAGGGTGATGTTCTTATGTATTATACTAATAGTAATTATGAAGCTTTTGCGCGTCCGAAAAAACCAGAAAACGTTGATAAAAAATCAGCATATTTGATTGGATCAGGTTTAGCTTCACTAGCAGCAGCATGTTTTTTAATTCGTGATGGTCAAATGAAAGGTGAAAATATCCATATTTTAGAAGAATTAAACATCTCAGGGGGAAGTTTAGACGGTATTAATATGGAGCATCATGGATTTGTTGTACGTGGTGGTAGAGAAATGGAAAATCATTTTGAATGCTTATGGGATTTATTTAGAAGTATTCCATCATTAGAACAACCTGAAGCATCTGTGTTAGATGAATTTTATTGGTTGAATAAGGAAGATCCTAACTATTCAAAATGTAGAGCCATTTATAGTGGAGGAAAACGTATTGAGACCGATGGCGATTTCACATTATCTAAAAAAGCAATTAAAGAAATTTTAAGTTTATGCATGAAAAAAGAAGAAGATTTAGAAGATGTTAAAATTTCCGAAGTTTTTACTGAAGATTTTTTAAACTCTAATTTTTGGTTATATTGGAAGACGATGTTTGCTTTTGAACCTTGGCATTCAGCAATGGAAATGCGACGATATCTTATGCGTTTTGTTCACCATATTGGTGGTTTGGCAAATTTTAGTGCTTTAAAATTCACTAAATATAACCAATATGAATCTTTAGTATTGCCAATGATAGAATATCTTAAGTCATATGGTGTGCATTTTGAATACGGTGTTCAAGTTGACAATATATTGGTCGATTCAACATCATCTAAGAAAATTGCACGAGAACTTCTTATAAACAAAAATGGTAAAACAGAGTCTATACCCTTAACTTTAGATGACCTTGTTTTTGTAACAAATGGTAGTATTACTGAAAGCTCAACTTATGGGAATAATGACCAGCCTGCTCCACCAACGAAAGCATTGGGAGGTAGTTGGACATTATGGAAGAATCTAGCTAATCAGAGTCCAGAATTTGGGAGACCTGAAAAATTCTGTGATTATATTCCAAATAAAAGTTGGCTAGTATCTGCAACAACAACAACTAATAATAAAAAAGTTATTTCTTATATTGAAAAGTTAAGTAAACGTGATGTGTTATCTGGTCGTACCGTTACAGGTGGGATTGTAACAGTAGCTGACTCTAGTTGGCAACTTAGTTTTACAGTCAACCGCCAACAACAATTTAAAGAGCAGCCTAAAGATCAAGCCAGTATATGGATATATGCATTGTACTCTGACGTCAAAGGTGATTTTATTAAAAAACCAATCACTGAATGTACAGGTAGTGAAATATGCCAAGAGTGGTTATATCATATGGGAGTGCCACAAGATGAGTTAGTTGAATTGGCACAAACAGAATGTAATACAATTCCTGTTTATATGCCTTACGTGACAGCTTACTTTATGCCAAGAGCATACAAAGATCGTCCATTGGTTGTTCCTAATGGCTCTAAAAACTTAGCATTTATAGGTAATTTTGCTGAAACAGAACGTGATACAGTATTCACAACTGAATATTCTGTACGTACGGCTATGGAAGCTGTATATCAATTATTAGAAGTAGACAGAGGTGTACCTGAAGTGTATGCTTCTGAATTTGATGTACGTGTACTTATGGATGCTTATTATCAATTAAACGATCGTAAATCATTACCTGAATTAGTTAATAAGAACTTTCTTAAACGTTCAGTTCTAAAAAAAGCGATGGAAAAAATACATGGCACATTCATTGAAGAATTATTACGCAAACATAAGTTATTATAAAAGTGGTTCTGTTGCAAAGTAACTTTTAAAAGGCATACTATTAAATTAACTAAAACAAGGAGGTTTTATCAATGAAAGCAGCAGTTTGGTATGGTCAAAAGGATGTACGAGTTGAAGATCGAAAATCTAAAGAGTTACAAGATAATGAGGTTAAAGTTAAAGTGTCTTGGGCTGGCATTTGTGGGACAGATTTACATGAATACTTAGAAGGCCCTATATTTATTTCAACAGACAAACCTGACCCGTTCCTTGGCCAAAAAGCGCCCGTTACATTAGGCCACGAATTTGCAGGCGTAGTAGATGGTATTGGTTCTAAGGTTACAAAATTTAACAAAGGCGATCGTGTTGTTATTAATCCTACAGTTTCAAATCGTGAAAAAGAAGAAAATATTGACCTTTATGATGGTTATTCATTTATAGGCTTAGGTTCTGATGGTGGATTTGCAGAATTTACAAACGCCCCAGAAGAGAATGTTTATAAATTACCAGATAATGTTTCTGATAAAGAAGGCGCCCTTGTAGAACCGACGGCTGTTGCAGTTCAAGCAATTAAAGAAGGCGAAGTTCTATTTGGCGATACTGTTGCTATTTTTGGAGCAGGGCCAATCGGTTTATTAACAATTATAGCAGCCAAAGCAGCTGGTGCTAGCAAAATATTTGTTTTCGATTTATCGGAAGAGCGACTTAATAAAGCTAAATCAGTAGGTGCTACTCATACGATAAATTCTGGTGAATCAAACCCAAGTGATATTATTAATAAATACACTAATAATGGCGTGGATGTAGCATTTGAGGTAGCTGGTGTAGCGCCAACACTTAAATCTGCAATAGATGTTACTAAAGCAAGAGGTATTGTTGTTATAGTTTCTATATTCGGCCATCCTATTGAATGGAATCCAATGCAATTAACAAATACAGGTGTAAAACTTACTTCGACAATTGCTTATACACCTACTACATTTCAACAAACAATAGACTTAATTAACGAAGGTAATTTAAAAGTAAAAGACGTCGTTACTGATGAGATAGAGCTAGATGATATTGTAGAGTCAGGATTTGAACAACTTGTAAACGATAAATCACAAGCAAAAATTCTCGTTAAATTATAATATAGATTATAAAAACTAATGAAAGGAGAATCTCTAATTTGAAGATTCTCCTTTCATTAGTTTTCTTTCTGTGATTAATTGTTTTTACTACTTCATTTTTATTATTCTATAAATAGTAGACCTGCTAACACCTGTTTGCTTCGCAATTTCTTCACCCGTATGTTTTTGTTCATCATATAAGAACTTGATTTCTCTTTTCTTATGGTCAGGTAATGAAGGGCGACCACCCTTTCGACCTCTTGTTCTTGCTGCTTCTAGTCCTTTTTTAGTTCGTTCACTTAATAAGTTAGCTTCAAGTTCCGCAAAAGCACTCATCATGGTAAAGAACATCTTGCCCATCGCATCTTTCGTTGATACGTTCATATCTATAATATGTAAGTCAATGCTGTTTTCATCTAACCATTGTGATAACTCAATTAATTGTTTCGTTGTACGTCCAAGACGATCTAGTTTATAAATCACTAGAATATCTCCCTTACGTAAATAATCTAAGCATTTATCAAGTTCTGTTCTATTCGTTTTACGGCCACTCGCTTTCTCGCTAAAGATACGTTCACAACCATATTCCTCAAGTGTATCAATCTGTCCATCAAGACTTTGATCTTGTGTTGATACACGTGCATAACCAATTTTAGCCATTTGAATACCACCTCTTTTAATCGTTTTATGGGTACTTATTAACGAAATCTAATTCTCGATGCAAATAAACGCGTCTCTCATCGTCTAAAAACTCATGATTTTTGATATTTATGATACATTGATTATAGCACAAGTTTATAGACTTAAATATCCAAGAAAAACCTCCTAATTTATAGTTAAGAGGTTTTGTGTCAAAAACGAAGGTTATTAATAAAGTTAATTTAATTAATAAGCAAAACTGGGAAGTGCTTTGTATAAATTCCCTAAAAATAGACACTATGAATATTATACAACATATAATTTTAAAAAAATCAGTATATTTCAATTGTAAAAGTATCGAAATAAGGTTGATTTTTCAGAAAATTGTGTTATTATACAATAAACCAACTAAAAGGAGTGGAAATACTATGAATACAAATTTTGATAAATTTGGAAAAGGCATTGTTGTAGCTCAGTCAGAGAGATTGAAACAAGATACTACTGGTGGCGGTGGCGGATGCTGTAGTAGCTCCGTTGTTGTTAAAGATTAATAGGATTTCAAATATAATTATAAGAACTTTTAAGTAGAAGTAGCATGAAGAATTACTCAATTCTTCATGCTACTTCTTAACTGACAGAGGGGAATTTAAATGGACGATTTTAAGATAACTAATTTTATTTTATATGAAACAACAAACAAAAATATAGTTGTTCAAACAGAAAAGGGTATTGTAGATATAGAAAATGATAAGTTGAAAGAATTTATTTATTGGTTAGATGTAAGAAGTGTATCGTCAATCAGTATAGAACAAATTAAAAATAATTTCGAAAGCGATTACAAAGAAGTTATAGAGTTCTTAGAACATTTTGGTTTATTAATAAGTAAGAGTAATATGACCTATAATATACAAAAAATTATAATATATTCAAACAATGATGAATACCTGAGCATACATAAATCATTTTTTAGAAAAAGTTTAGATATATTTTCAAATTTAGAAATAATTTATTTGAATGATAACAATTTCAATTTAGAAAATTTGAATGATAAAACCTTATTAATCTGTTTTCTAAACCCATATTCTAAAGAAAAGGCTTTATATATTAATAATAAAGTTAAAGAGAGCAATGCTATATTAAGCATGAATTTTTCATATAATAACAAATTTTACTTTGATAACTTATATTCAAATATGTGGAAAAACCCTTGCCATAGATGCTCTATAGAGAATTTAGAAACACAATTAAGAAATGAAAAGTATTCTACTAATGGTAATTACCAAAGCTTTATTGACATGATGTATTCTAATCATACAGATTTCAATGTGGGTTATAAATTAGACAATAGAGATATTTTTAAAATCATTGATATTTTGTGGTTTAATTTAGAACAAATTTGTATTAGACCAGAAAATGGAATTCTAAGTATCAAACAATCATATGAAGATATTAATGAGATAATAGAATATGACGCAGTAGAAAAAAACTTAAGTCGAGATTTAGCAATTCATTGGGAAGTGTGTGATTGTTATGGGTAATAATATTTGGGATTATGATTTAGATAAATTAATAGATCCGAAATCTTTAAAAGATGTTAAAAAATTTCATCAAAGTACTACTTTGGCTAATAGAATGAATTCTGTCAGGCCTATTAATGACAAATTACTAGAATGGTTGAAAAAAGCAGAGTACTCTCAAAGTCTACCTAATATTTATGAATATGAGGTTATGTTAACAGAAGGAACAGAGATAAAAAATGAAAGTAAAAGAAAATATAGTAAAAGACCTTTAAACAAAGAAGAAATCAGTATAATAATGAGTAATGCTTTTAGTTTTAATAAAGGATATGACCACAAAAAGTACCCTTCAGCTGGAGGATTGTATACTATTACACCAGTATTATGCGTTTTAGATAAAAATAACGATTTTTTAGAATGTGGTAGTTATGTTTACGATAGCAAAAGAAATTCTTTGAAAAAAATAAATACATTTTCAAATTGTGATCTAAAAGAAATAGTAAATATTTTACCACCGCTACCTAATAAAGAAGTTATCTCTAATTATTTCATAGCATATGCAATAGATATTAAAAAAGCGATTGCTAAGTATAAAAAAAGAGGATATAGATATTCTCTTATTGAGATAGGGTTGATGGCACAAACATTGAGAAATACATTAGATAATTTCAATGATGAACTAGGTGAGCTTTGCTGGGCAGGGTTTGATGACAATGCATTAAGTTCTTTAATAGGCCTTAATGTAAGTGATTTCCCAGTCGGTTTAATCCAATGGTTTGGAAAGTGAGGAATATTTCATAATGATTATTTCAAATAACACAAATTTACTATTCAATACTAGTATTGTTTTTAAAAGGTCATTATATAAAAACAATATAAAATTTTCTCATGTTATTGGCGACTATAGTTTGTCTACTGAAGGACAAAACACTACTTTTTATGGAACAAGTTCAATGTTATCTGCTATTGGGGAGTTTATTGAAAGAGTAGGAATAACTCTAGGTCACTATGGATTAAGCGAGGTTATTGAAGGGTTTGATTTAAATAGTGGAAAGAAAATCAAAATTGATAAAAATCTCATTTATTTTACAGGAAAGAAAAAAAATGACTCTTGTGGATTAGCCTCTCACATCACCTCAGAATTAGCTATTAAAAATGGTTTTTTAGAATTTGTTGAAAGACAATCTCTTATAGAACACTGCATTTTTAAAATAGCAGGGAAAAAAATTGAATCGCATATAATTAATGAAACGTCTAAAAAATATATTGATTTCTTGAAAAAATTTTTGGATGAAATTCTTCTATTTGAAATATCTATATTTGAGGAAGTACCAGTAGTTTTGAGCTTAGGATTTGGAAAACAACAAAAAGCAATTGGTTTGTCTGCAGCAAAAGATTTAGATACAGCTATAGAGAATTCATTAGAAGAAATGTTGCAAACATTTTCAAATGTAAAAAACAAAAGAGAATTTGATGATTCATTGAAAAAAACAGATACTTCTGATTTGGATTTATATTCTCAAAGATACGTAGATATCTCTCCAAGCGATTTTAAAGATTATTATTCATTTTTATTTAAAAGTGACTCTTTAAATCATTATAAAAAGAGGAAAGAACTTAAAACAAATGAACTCATTAAAAAGTTCTATGAGAAGAATGGAATAAGGTTGTATTGCTTTAAAATTAATAATGTATTTGAATATACTAATACAAAAATTATTAAAATTTATAGTCCTGATGGATACCCTTATATGTTACCAGATTCTGAAAACGATAAGTTCAATAAACCAATTTACACAAATGTAAATAGAGTTCCAGACTATACTTTGATTCCATTTCCATAAGAAAGGTGATCTACATGAGAGAAACAAAAGCTTTTTTTATATATTATTCTAAAATTGTTTCTAAAGATAAAATAACATTATTTTGGAGTATCTTATTTCCACTAGCACTTGGATTATTGAGTTATTTACCTCAACAAGAGTCTTTTAATACTATTAACGAAAAGTCAGCTTATTTGTATATTTTTTGGGCTTTTACCACAGTAATAATTTTCATTAATGGTATAGGCGCCCAAACCTCAGTTATACGACAACAAGGGTTGCTAAGAACTTTTTTCTCCATATCTGGAAAAAAATATCCATTTTTATTATCTATTATATTTTCACAAGTATTAGTAGCGTTTTTTGCAATAGTTATTTCAACTATTACCCTTGGATCAATTATGGGGATAATTTCTTTGACCTTACTCTTAAATATGATTATCTATTTAGCTTTAATAATTCCATTAGCTCCAGCCTTTCTTATAATCGCTTATATTCCAGTTAGAGCTGAATCCCTTATGACAATTGTAAATATACTTACAATTGCATTGTTTTTCATTGCAAGTAATACTTCAAATAATTTTGGAGGGCTGGAATGGATAAATCCTATTTACTATTTTAGAGAACTATCCCTATATATTAGTAATATAGTTAATAATACTTCTTTATTTATTTATTTAATTTACTTATTATACTTAGCTATTGGTGTTTTTTGTCTATTTAAATTGGATATCAATTCAAAAACTCAGCGAACTTAAAGGGGATTATATATGTATAAAATTAAAAACCTTAATTTTAGTTATAGAAAAGATCAAAATGAAAAGACGTTAAAAGATGTTACATTTAATCTTCCAAATGGATGTTTAAATGTTTTAGTAGGACAAAACGGATCAGGCAAAACTACTATAATGGATTGCATAGCAGGAATTAATGATTCTGAAAATGAAAACGAAATACCAGCACAGAAAAGTATCGTTTATATGACTCAGAATATGTTTTTATCCCCACATAGTTTAGGTAATGATATTTTAAATTTGATAAAAGGTATGTGTAGTAAAGAAGAAAGCAAAAATTTTGAAATGAATTTTAAAAATCAATTAGAAAAGAATGAAATAGAGAAATTTCATCATTTAATGAATATGACAGTTGGAAAAATGTCAGAAGGAGAAAAAAAATGGCTCTATATTACATTACTTTCGATTTTAAATAGAGAATTATATCTTTTTGATGAACCCACAAGTGGCATTGACCCTATGTCTAGAAAATTGATATTAAAAAGACTAAAATACTTGTCTAATAATAAAAGTGTACTTATATCAACTCATCAGCTTCAAGATTTAAATAACTCTGATAGTGAGGTAATATTTATTGATAACGGTGTAAAATTATATGAGGGTAATTTTAATGAGTGGTTAAGTAAACTGGAAACTAACAATCCAGATGAAGCATTTGAAAAAACAATTGAGATGAACTCAAAACTGTCATGATTTATTTTAAGATTAACATAATCGATGATTATCAGAAGTTGCTTTAATATAAATAAAAGCACTATAAGTTAAGTCACTTATAGTGCTTATTTAATATATATTTTTCAAACAATCATTAGCCACCAAACAAACGACTCCAGAAGCCTTTTTTAGTTATAGCAATATCTTTATCATTTTGATTAAATGAATCATCTTGTTGACTCTCAGATATATCTTTAGGTTGAACCTCTGGTTTCTTTTCTTCTTTCTGATATTGATCAGTATTTACAGAATCCGAAGTATATGATGCTTCTTGTACATCAAAGTTTTCTCGATCATTAGTAGATTTATCAAAGGAATAATTTAATTGTCTCTCTTCCTCTAATTGATGTTCCAATTTTTGAATCTTTTTATTGCTTTCTAAAGCTAAAATTTGTTGATTCTCTAATAATTTATTTAATGTATTAACATTGCTATTTTGTTGGTCTAGTTGTTTAGTTAAATTCTCAATATACTTTTCATCATTTTTAGCTCTAGTTTCAAAGATTTCTACCTGCTTTTCTAATTCGTTTACTTTTGTTTTTAATGTCTCAGAGCCATCTGAATTATTATATCTATTCTTTTCAGTCTCTTCAGTGTTTTCATAAGTTATATCTGCTTTTTTATTTTCTTTATTTTGAGTTGTTCTTTCTTTCTTAGTGATCTTTTCTACTATTTTCAAATAATCATTATCATCAATATAATTCACTCCATTTTCTTTTTCAAAACATATATTCAAATTTTTAGCATTATTAACAACAGTTTGTTTAGTTACATTCAATTCATCAGCAACCATTTTTATAGTTTTCATATTATCCACCCTTAGGTACCTAATTTACTACCTAATTTTACCACCTAACGATTTTTATTTCATCTTTTGCCACCTAATTTTTACTACCTACGCACCTAATTTACTACCTATTTACTATTTTAACTATCTAATTAGCCACTAAAGTAATAAATTTTGTTGTTTTAAGGTCATAACATGCTTCTAATCTGTACTTAAAACGCTTTATATACACCTTTAAAAGTGTTAATATTATCTTATGAAATTTAAAAAGCCAATGCTATTGGCGTAGCATCGGCTCTGGTAATTAAAACGATTTGCGTTCGTTTATTTATATATTTTTTTGATACTTGTATTATATATATCTACTCGTCTAAGTGCAAGCACAAAACATATAACTTACGTAAAAATTGTTTATTACCTCAACTCTAAATAAAAGGAAATGAGGTTTTTATTATGTCTAAATTTAAAAAAATATCTGCAAGTGAATTCGAAACATTACGTTTTTATCAATTACCAAAATTTTTATTTGAAGATGAATACTTTTCAAAAATGCCCACAGATGCAAAAGTTATGTATGCTTTATTAAAAGATCGCTTTGAACTATCAAGATTAAATAACTGGGTAGATTCAGAAAATAATATTTATCTTTTATATACCAATAAACAGTTATGCTCAATTTTAAATTATGCAGAACCAAAAATCATTAAATTAAAAAAAGAATTAGAAAAATACAATTTAATTATAAACGAAAGACAAGGTTTAAATAAACCCAATAAAATTTATTTACTTGAACCCACATATGACAAGGAACTAATAAATTCTAAGTTCCAGAACAAAGAATTTATTAGTTCCAGAACTAATAAATCATCAGTTCAAGAACTAATAAATTCTAAGTCAAATGATACTGATTTTAATAATACTGATTATATTAAGACTGAAAGTAATGATACGAATGACTTGTATGATATAGCTAACAACAATTTTATAAACCATCATTCGAATCATACAAATCATCAACAAACAGAATTTAATAATGATGCTTTAAAATTCCAAGCACTTGAAGAATTACCTACGCAAATCAAGACTTATTTAAGTAATTTTGAAATTAAAGACATCCGTATTATTAAAAGTGTTTTACTCAAAGGGAAAAAGTCATTTAATAATGCACATAATACATATTACCGTTTAGAAGACGTCGAATTTGAACTTGTGAGTGTTTTAAAACGTTTTAAAGCCATGTTGATACAAAAGAATGAAACGGTTGAAGCTATGCAAGGCTATTTAATGCAATCAATTAAAGCTGAACTTGAAGAAATACATGCATTAACTATGCGTCGTCAAAACATACCTCAATACAATATATTTAATAAATAACTCATATAATCTTACAGCAATCAAAACAACATCAAAATTTGAAATTAAGTCAATAGAAAACGTACGTTAACCTATGTGTAGGACTTAAGAAAAATATAAACATTTTAAACTAGAAGAGGGCAAAGATAGGACCTTATTTTTACAAGAAAGATGTTGAATAATTGCTAACCAATTTCTATGACAATTTTTAAATTTGCATGTAACTGGGCAGTGTCTTAAAAAATCGACACTGGATTTACTCAAATTTTATGTTGTGAAATCAAAATATATTTATTTGGCTCTCATTTGCGTTTTAAGAGCTTATGTAAGTTTTTAGGTTAAAAACTATATGAAATACCCTTAATTCTTTAAAATGCCCTTTAAAATTAAAAATAAAGGTCTTCCAATTTTTAATAAATACTTGGACAAAAAATAAAAAAGCTAACTCAAAATGAGCTAGCTTTTATTTCAATGTAGTATTAATTTTTATATCTGTGCTACAACACCGATTAATTAAAATTAAGATAAAAAAATCGACGAAGGTCGATGTCGGTTTTAGCACGCGAACTGAAAGTTCGCATAAGTGCGCCCTTACGGGAATTAACTAGATTATAACGACGAAAATAAACTCTGTAAAGCGAAAAACATTGTTGGTTTAAATGGTCTTTGAATTCATCCATATTCGTTGCTTGTGATTGGTCTATCACCTCTCTGATTTCATCTTTCCATGAATATTGGGCTGTTGATTTTGTATTAGGATCAGCAATTGCTTTTTCTGTTTGTGTGTAACGCAATCGTGCGGTATCTTTCTCTGGCACACTTAAGCCATGTGCTCGACAGACCTCATCATTCAAATCCCTTAAATCACGTAAGGCTTGTTTATTGTTGTTAAATTTCTTGCCTGTTTCAAGATTAATTGCATTAATCACAATATGATTGTGTATATGATCCGTATTATTATGTGTGTACATAGCGACTTGATGATTAGGCGCTATTTTCTCAGCGAGTTCTAAACCTAACTGATTACATTGTTCGGGTGTGACTTCGTCGGGTTTAAATGATTGGATAATGACATGCCCTTGGTTACCATCAGTTTTACCATACAGTTCGCGAGAGGCTTTAAAACTCGATTTGGCATAATCCACATCACAATTTAAGCCACTTTTTTCTACAGCTCGTTTCTCAGCATAGTTGATAGCCCGTGACGTTGATTTGGTGGCACTTAATTTAGTTGTTGCCATCATCATCACGTCGTTTTCTTTTATTTCTTTAATTAAATAACCAATGTTGATTACTCCAATAACTAACATAATTATGGCTGTTGTATATGAATGGTTATAAAAATTCCAAATTGAAAAGCCTATAGCAAGTATTAATACAAATAAGCTCGTTACTATTTCTAAATTCTTTTCCATATGTCATTCAACCTTTCACGTAATGCATTAATATTATGTTCTAATACTTCGTAGTTTGGTGCTTCATGTTGATGTTGGTTGCAATATTTGGCAATCATTGGCTTTGCTAGCCACTCTCGTGGCAGACGCGCCTGCTTGTTGGGGATAATCCCCAAGCCCCTTAAGATTTTTTTGGCGAAAAAAATAGTGGCTAATTGATAGCCACTATTAATAAAGAAAAAAGTATTATTTGTTATAAATATATTAATTAAGTTCAGAATTAGTCTTTAATATTTTTAGTAAAAAAGGTAATAATGCTAAAAGTAGTGTTATTGATGCAAATAACCATGCATGACTTGCCCCTTCTATGAGTTTATCTGAATTTGGTGAATTACTGATAAATAATGAAGTGACCGCTGTATAAAAAGCAATACCTATGTTTTGAACCATTCTTTGTGTAGCTCCAACAGTACCTTGCATATTTTGAGAAACAGTTCCCATTATTGCCGAAGTATTAGACGGTAGGAAAAAGCCTCCACCTATGCCATATATTAATAATAATAAGCTTATTGTCACTGGATTTAATATATATTGTAATAGTCCTAGACTTGTATATGCCATAATCATAATAATTAATCCTATAGTCATTAAGACAATATTGCCAATACGAGAAATTAATTTACCAGATATTTTTGAAATAAGTACTAATCCTAAAGGAGAAGCAAGGTTAACTATTCCTATTTGCCAAGATGAAAGATGATTAATTTTTTCTAAAATATATGGAGGAATTATAAAACCTAAAGATGTTGTACCTCCAAATACAAATATTGCAAATATTGGAGATGAAAATGATATATTCTTGAATAAATGTAAATCGATGATAGGATGATTCGTTTTTAATTCCCATATAATAAATAGACAAAAAGTAACAATAAAGATTAAGAAATTGCCATATACTGATATATTAAAAATTGAGTTATAAGACCAAGATGTTAAACTTATCAATAGACAAAAAATAGATAGAAATAATAATAAATTTCCACGTATATCTAAATGAATAGACATACTTTTTTGTTCTTTAATATATTTTTTTAAAAATAAACAACCTATTAAGCCTATAAATATAAAGGGAATATTGATCCAAAATATCCATCTCCAATTACCTATAGATATTAAAAGACCTCCGATACTTGGACCTAAAACAGGGCCTATTCCTAATAAGATACTTAACATTCCTAATGCAGGGCCTTGTCTATTTTCAGGAATGGTTGTAGTAATAATAGCTGTAGCAGTTCCTTGTAGCATTGCTGCACCTATACCTTGTAAACCACGAAACAATATTAATTGTATGATGTCATTTGAAAAACCGCATAAAATAGAAGCTATTAAAAAAATAGTTAATCCTAAACTATATATATTTAAACGACTGTATTTATCACTTAATCTCCCAAATATTATAATTGTGCCTGTTAATAATAAAGTATACAGTGTGACACTCCAAGTAATAAAAGAAGTATCAACATTAAAAGATTTTGATAAAGTAGGTAATGCGACATTGATAATTCCGCTATCCAGGGTGGATAAAAACATTCCTATTCCTGCTGTGAAAACAACTAAATGATCGAAATACTTAGAAGAATTCATCTATAATACCTCCTCATTTAACTAATTTAATCATACCCATATAATATTTCGATTAACACCGAAATATTATATGGGTATGATTAAATTGTACTAACAGAAAGGGTGTATTATATGTATGAAAATTTTTCTGAGAATGTCCTCCTTATTGGACATAAGACACGTTTAACTATGTTAATTGAATTATCTAGTGGTATATCTCTTCCAGCTGGAGAATTAGCTAAACTAGCTGGTGTAAAACCGCAAACAGCTAGTGAACACCTTTCAAAATTAGTAGAAGCTAATTTAATTTCAGTAAATACATGGGGACGACATCGTTATTATAAAATTGATAATGATAAAGTTGTTGATGCTATCAATGCTTTATCTGTCATATCTCCACCTATGAGTAGCAAATCGTTAAAAGAAACAACAAAAAAAGAAAAGTTATCATATATACGTACTTGTTATGGTCATATTGCTGGACAAATAGGTGTTAAATTTACTGAAGCTTTATTAGAAAATGATTATCTTAAAGAAAAAGAAGAATATTATAAATTGACTCAAAAAGGGAAAAATTGGTTAAAAAGAATTGGAATGGAAACAGAAAAGAGTATGTATTCTAAATCTATTCCAAAACATGTAGATTGGACTGAAAGAAAAAATCATATGGCAGGACCGATTGCATTACGAATAACTGAAAAAATGATCGAATTATCTTGGATTGAAAATAGTGAAATTAATCGATGTCTTAATTTAACCAAAAAAGGAAAAAGTGCGTTTAAGACATATTTAAATATGGACCTCCCATAATAAAAAAAGAAATATTTTGACAAATAAAACGTTTTTATGTTTATGTACTTATTGAAAAGTGTATTAAAACACTTATATTTCAATTTTTCTCTGTGTCGAGTGATGTAGTTATTACAAAATCTTATATTTTGGAGGTCCATAATGAATTCTAAAGTGATTAAGTATACTGCTGATTTTGATGAAAAACGATATTGGGAAAGAGTTAAACGAAATTTAGGTTGGTTAGGAAATACTGATGAAGAAGCCAAAAAGCGTCAAAAGAAAATCAGTGAAGTCGTAATAGGTATTGCTGGTTGTGGTGGTATAGGAGGTGCTGTAGCCGAAAGATTAGTAAGATTAGGAGTTCGTCATATAAAAGTAGCAGATCCAGATCATTTTGAGCTTTCTAATATTAATAGACAGTTTGGTGCATCTTTGGATAATATCGGAAGAAATAAGGCAGAAGTAGTTGGAGAATCTATATTTAATATTTCAAGAGATGTTAATGTTGATGTTTATCCTGAAGGTATTAATAATAATACTGCTGCTGATTTTGTAGAAGGCTGTGATTATGTTTTAGATAAAATTGAATTATTTGAATTAGAAGCTCGCTACGCATTACATAAAGCTTTTCAAAAGAATGAAAGATGTAAATTTATGTTAACTGTGCCAGTGTTTGGTCATAGAGCTTTCTTCTTTAAATGGACTAAAGATTCAATGTCAGCTGAAGATTATTTTGATATCAAGCCAGGTTCAGAGCTAGATGAAAAAAACACAAGAAAAATAGTTTATTCCCTTTTTCCAGAATACCCTCAATTCCCATCCAAAGAAAGATTAGATGATTGGCTAATTAATAATAAAGAATGCCCTATTTTTGCTGGATGTCCCCCTTTAGCTCAAGGTCTTTTAGTAGAAAGATTGAGTTTTGAAATCACTGATTTGAAAGATATTCCAGAATATAAAGATTTACCGTCAACTCCAAGTTATTCTATGTTTGATTCAGCCTCTTGGGAAACAAAAATTGTTGAAAGAGAGGAAAATAAAATTGATTAATAACTTGTTATCGATGAAGAATGTGAATCTTGTTGATATTAATACTATTTTTGAAAAAGCAGATTATTATGAAAAATCTTTAAAAAATGGAAAAGTAATTAAAGATTTAGAAGGTAAAATTCTTGCTACACTTTTCTATCAACCAAGTACCAGAACTAGAATGAGTTTTACGAGTGCCATGTATCGATTAGGTGGTCAAGTCATAGATATGGGTGGTCCTAAAGTAGCACGTAATGATGATTATTTTGACGAGAGTATGTCAGATACTATTAAATATATTGAACAATATTCAGACATCATGGTTATGCGTCATTTTCAAAATTATACTGTTGAAAAGGCATCGGAAATCACCCATATTCCTATGATTAATGCTGGGGATGGAACAAATGAGCACCCTACACAAGCTTTATTGGATTTATATACGATGTCAAAAGAATTAAATGGTTTAAAAGATAAAGTTATAGGAATAGGTGGGGATATTAATTGTAGAGTGATTCGTTCTATTGTTATGGGTCTAGAAAAGTTTGATATTAAGAAAATTGTATTTCTATTGCCTAATGGCGAAGAATTAAATAGCGATATTCTAAATTTATTAAAAAATACTGATTACTCTATAGTTCATAATGTAGAAAGAGTATTAGAGCTAGCTGATATATTAGATATTATACCTTTTGAACTGCCAGATTTTAATTCCGCTTATTCAGAAAAAGTTGATGAAAAACCATCATTAGAAAATAATTTGATAGTATCTAAAGAAAAATTTAATGATAAGAATAGAATCCCTATTCTAAGTCCTGGACCAAGAGAAGCTGAACTTTCTTCAGATACAGATAACATGGATAATGTGATATTTACTAAACAAGCATATAATGGTTTATTAATAAGAATGGCTCTTTTGTATTATTTTTTACAGTGATTAATAGCCATTTATAAAATGAATAATATATACAAAAGTACTACCCATAATAGTTAATTATGTCAACTCAAATAAACGACCTAAACGCTGTTAAATCAGCATTTAGGTCGTTTTGTTCGGATTATAGGTTATACATATTTTATATATACCCCGAGTGACATGTTTTCATGCATCTTCATAAAGATAACTTTTGTATCTTTATGAAAAATTTCACATTACAAAGTATCGTGTTAAAATGGTCGTTTTTGTTATACTTAAAAAGCACTTCCTGTGCATGAAAGGAGGTGTGATGTACAAATGACTATTGCACTTTTCGTCGTAACAATTATCATTTGTCCAGTTTTGACTGGCATCATCGCAAATTATTTGTATGATCAATTCAAATGATAAAAAGAATACCCCCACAAAGCTTTGGACGGCTGTGGGGGTATTTGATGTACAAACAACATCGCACTTTTCGTTACTTCTAGTATATTATTTCTTATGACTTTTGTAAAATGAAAGCTACATATCTTTATAAAATATCAATTTAAATCAATTGTCGTGTCATTGTCGTCTGTCTGTCGGGCGATTGTCGTGGCTATTTTTTAAGATGAGGAGTAATTTAATACTATGAATCAATCAAAAATCGCAAAATTAAGAAAAGACAAATCGTTAACGCAAGAAAACTTAGCCGAAAAGGCCTGTGTCACAGTAAGAACTATTCAAAGAATAGAGGCAGGTGAAGAAGTTAGTAGCGAAACACTTAAAAATATTTCGAATGCGTTAGATGTTACCATCAATGAACTCTTTGAATCGATTGCGTCGTCTGATAAGGAGGAGGAAATCATGGAAATAGCTAAAGAACAACAAAAGCAGTTTCATTATCGTAGAAATGAACAATTGACGTTTCGATTCATCGCATTTGGCGTTATTTTTGTATTTTTAGGTTTGTTTGGTATTTTTGTAGGAGGATTAAACGGGTTAAAACAAGACATTTATGGCATTGTCTGGATTTTTATGCTGTTTTTAAGTTTAGCTATGATGCATTATGTTTTAAATGTATTGATATCAAAAAAATTAGATGAAAAATATCCGATGACTGTTGGTATGAACAATAAAAGATCTAATATGAAACAGCAACCTGTCAAAAATGGTTGGGAATTTATGGCTCGATATTGGTGGATCATTTTTCCAATTGGCGGCTTTTTAAGTTGGCTTATTCCTGAATTGACAGGAAAGTAAATCTCAAACAATAAAAATATAGTTGGGAGGCATCGCTTTTTATTATTTGAGTGTTCACAATTGATATCGACTTGTTTGAAAAGGTTCTCATTTTTGAGTATGGGGAGTCAGTAACTTTTTATGCCGAGAAAATTGATTGTCATTGAGAAGAACCCTTAACTAAACTATATCGACGAATGTCGGGATAGCGTGAGCTATGCTACCGACCATTCGATAAAATTCGGGATTGTTAAGGGTTCGGAGGCTCAATGACAATCAAGGAATTGGAATAAATACCAGCGACGATGTGATGAACGATGATAAATAAAAAGGTACCTATACGGTATCTAAGTGATATCACGATCATAACTTTGGAAAACAAACCATTCGATGAGTTCATAGGGATCGAATGGTGTAGGTGGATGTGTATATACCAATAAGTTGTGTCTCTGGCAGTGAATATAAACAGCGCTAGCGAGTCGATTTAATGTATTCAGCTCATCCATATCGGCATGATTTTGGTCGACTTTTTCAAATAATAAAATAACTTCAACGATGTCATAACCGATTTGTTCAAGGTACATTTGAATATGATGATACATATGAAAGGTCTCCTTTATAATGAATACGCCATATCACAGTATTGTGATACGGCGTTGATTGATGTGATAGACATTCAATATTGATTTTTTTGAGTAAGACAAAGCTATTTAGATTTATTTCTGATCTTGAACATAGCGGCTATCGGGCGCATCAAACTGAATGCCTTTTGTTTTTTTGCCTACCGGTGTAACCAGATTCAACTCACCATCGTTTTGGCTTATAAATGCATATTTTTTATCATAGACATCAGCGGTACCACCTGCAATATCAAAGGCGATCATATGATGGTTAGGATGTTTGTCGGTTGTGAGGTAATCGATCGTACCTTTGTTTTCATCTAAAGCATTTGATATACCACTTTCCGTCATGACTTGTTCAATATCGCCAACATCTTCAGGTTGTTTTGTGTTACCAATCCCTTGGGGATGAATGGCAAATGCTTCTCGTGTCGAATGGTTCCCTGTTTCATCTTCTGTCACTTGGATACGCACTTTTTGAGGTTGAGGGGCGTGATAAGTCATATTATCTAAATGTTTTATGGCTGTTTCAGGTTGGGTTTGAAAATCACTTGCTTTGAGTTTAAAACCATCATGATCCTTCAGTTGTTTACGATCCACAAGTTTTTGTATTTCTTGTTTCATTTCTTTTTTCTCATATTGAAAAGCAGCACGATCATCTTTTTTGGCCATATCAATAATAGCTTTATCTGATTTGTCTTTAAAATCACCTAACGTGCGATCAGATGCTTGATCACTACTATAAACGGTTTGTTTGCCATTTTGTGTCACAATATAAGCTGTCACGACGGAATTTTTTGTCGGTGTTGGATTGTCTTCTTTTTTGACGAGATATGAGATGTGTTGATCTTGATGCATCACGTCACCTAATTTAACGTGTGTTTGATTGGCTGCTTGATTATGGTGCCCACATCCCGCTAATAAGAAAGCGAGACTGATCATACTAATGATACTTTTTTTCATTGTGAATACTCCTTTGTGTTTTGGATATAAAGAAGCGATAGCTCTTCATATTGAAGACCTATCGCTCAGTTAACTGATTAAGCTTGGTGAGAAGCACGGCGAGCGATGAATCCAATACCCGCTATCAGTGCGATGATGCCAATCATTGTTGTTATGCCAGTATGAGATTGACCTGTCTCTGGTAACGTTTGATCTGTTGTATCATGTTGTGTTTGTTCAGTATGTTGTGTTGCTGCTTGTGTTGTGCTTTGATCGTGTGATGATGTGTCTTCATAATGACCGAAGGTTTTGAAATCTTGACCACTGCTGTCGGTACTGTGTTTAACTGTACCATCTTTATAAAGACGTGTGATGCCTGCACCGCCGACGCCTGATTTGTTATTGGTTGTCACTTCGTAATAATCACCATGGTCTTTCGGTTGACCATAACGAATTAAATCAGGTTGATTACCGTGCTGTTTGTCGACTTGTTGAATAATGTCGACGGCATTTGATCCATTGATGTTACTTTCAGCTTTTGCCTGAGGGGCATGTAAACCCGATAATAAAAGTGTTCCCGCAATGGCAGTCGTACTAAGTAATTGTTTTGTTTTCATAGAATCGCTCCTTGTTGAATCAATAATATTGATGATTACTTGATCTTAATAATCAAAAATAAACCATCAATCGAGACAGCGTTAAATACATCTAATTCCTCCTTACTATTTTTGAAACGCTTGATATTTGTAGTACATGTGTAAGACAACGCCGATGGCGACAGGGACGATAATAAAATACATGATGATCATGTAGGCACCGACAAAGAATAAAAGAAAACCTAGGTACCCCATGGCGATAAACCAAGCACCATTGCCCATCTCTGCACGACGATTCCGTTTTTCAGCGTCTATATTAGTCGCAGTCCAATGTCCATGGCGACGATTGTAGTTAAACGCATAACGATCATCGGCGTAGACTTTGCCTCTTTCTTCACGAATCCGTTGGTTATGACGTTTAGTAAAGCGATCTTCATGTTTCACTAAACCCCAATAAAATCGCGTGAAGCTGATAGATTTCACAAAACGGATGTACGTTAATGTGAGTGGGGATAATATCATGACGATGAAGGTATATAGATGCACGAGTTGCGTCATGATGGGTGGTGCTGAGAGTGGGACAAAGAAAGGTTCTTTGCCAATCTCAAATGGAAAAACAATCGATACGAGGATGATATAAAACCAAAACCAACGTGGGACGATTTGAAAGACCGATTGAACAAAATGTAAGAAACTTGAAGTATTCAGTTGTTGAGTATTCTGATACAAACGGAGATGATTGAGTTGTTTGAGTGATTGAAACATAGACCTTAAAGTGCTCCTTTCATGTAAATCATTTGTAGTTGAATCAGTTCGGTTGTGAATTGCGCAAAGAGCGTGTCAGGTGACACTAAACGTAATGCATGACGATATGTAAAACAAAAATGAATTGCTTCTGAGGGTGCCATTTGGAATGTCACAAGCATTTTGTGTGCGTCATTTTTGAGGACGTATGTTTGATAATGATGTTGTAATTGTTGATAAAGTTGATGTGTCATTTCATATGTGACACTCGTCGGTGTCACTTGATCATCGGTCATGGTTTGATGACTCATATAATAATTTTGCGTATGATGGTCGTATAGTAAATGTTGATGTTGATCGTTTAAAAAGTCACGAATATCTTCTAAATCTCGTTGAATCGAACGCGGATGAACGTGAAATGTTTCAGCCAACAAAGGCACATTAACATAACGGTGATCACGTAACTTAGTATAGATAGTTAATGTTCGTTGAACCTTGTTTCCCACAATCTTGTCCCTCCTTATGATTTTGATTATAAGCAAAACAGACGACGGGTATCGTCGTCTGTAAAAAATTAAAATAGGTATCAAATTGAATGATGTTTATGGTGTTTAAGATGATTATTGCATCTCATTTTTGTGATTCATGTTGTGACAGATAGTGTCGTTTTGAGACAGTGTTAAATGACATGATAGTAATACGATTGGATTAAAAAATAGTCACGTAAGTCATGAGAATTGAGCGCAACAACGGTTAACTCTAAACCCAATTTTAGATCATCACGGAGGTAACGATAGATGTTTTGAAAAAGTTGTTGCATCGTTGTGATTTCATTTTGTGTGGCACGATGTTCAAAGATTTTTTGACATATGATAGCGACCTTCACAGGATCTTTTTGATGTTTGAACAAGTACTGATTAATGTGTTGATATACCATTTGTTTCACCTCTATTCGAAAAAATTTCAACGTTTCAACTAGAACGATAGCCATCGTTCCTATGGTTTTGAACTTTGAAAAACGTCTCAATTTTTTGAACGAACATCATCTTCAAAAAGCAAACATGCATTAAAATAACGAAAGTTACCGGGGCTTTTTAAGGTTACCGAGCCCATAACGGCGCGGTTGAAATTTAAAAAATCATCAATTTTGCTTAAAATTGGCTATTTTTTACTAAAAAAGTTACCGGGGGCTTTTTCGGGTTATTTTAGCTCCAATATCGAAAGTAGATATTGGAGCTAATCCCTTGGGGATCTAAGCTCAACGCAGTTGGAGCAAGTGAGCGAAGCGAGCGGTAAGGAAACCTCAGCTATGCTGAGTGACACCGAAGGTGGCATCGTTGTCCCTTATGCTCTTTACCGGGTAACTTTTTAAAAGGTGCTCGGTATATAAAAAAAGTTAGTTCCGGAGCACAAAAAGTGCTTTGGAGATTACTTGTTTTCTTTGAAAAATAGGAGTGAATAACGAGCTATTTTGAAAAGTTGAAGGCGTGTTTGAGATGTCATGGCATTTGATTTTATGTGTGGTTGAAATCGTCAGTGATCATATGAAAAAGAAAAAACGAGAACATGTTAAGATGTCAAAAAGAGATTTCCAATATTAAAAATGGGCGATTCAAATCAAAAAATGTGTGATACTTTTTTGTATATATGAAGTAAATGAAATGATGTATAGGCGTTTTTGGGATCGGTTTTAAAAGTTGAAAATTGACAATCAATGATCGATAAGAGTGACCCAAAAAACTATTTTTTGATATAGTTTATTGCCATTTTTTTGAATGTCTAAGGTCATTGAATAAATCCAAATAGGACATTAAAATCGTTCAATGTTGTTTATTTTTACGTCGTGTTTTTAATGATTCATGTGTTCAAAAAAGGACACCAACAGACCATCATTTGTGTCATGTTTTTGAATTGGGATGCGATGATGGTTGGTTCAAAAGGCACTTAAAAAATATGATGGTTTTGGATGTTTAGTTTGATTTTAAAGATATCATTGTGGTCAAAAAGAAAGACAGAATGAGGTTGTTTTTTCAAAAAAGGAAGGAACAAAAATGACATTGTGCATGGATATATCATTAAAAAAAGTGTCATAAAATGAACGTTCAATGTGATGAATTTGAAACTAAAACAAAAAGAAGATGGATGGATTCAAATGATTGTTTAAGGTTAAAATTGATGTATTAACGCTATACATTTTGAAACAAATGAAGACGAGTGATATAAAAAAATGCGTACAAACATCAATTAGATTAGTAAAATAAAAGGCAAATGAAAAAGTCATTTTAAAGGATGAAATGAGGTTCATGAAAGGTTAAAAAATGAACTGATCCATTTTTAAAAATGAGATTATTTAAACGTAAAAATGATAGCTATTGAACTCAATAAATATGAAGCAAAAATGATTCAACGGACATTATATGACCTTCTTATTAATTATACTGGAATCATCAAACATGAATTATCGGAGGTTATACTTAATGAAAAAAGTGAGTATGTTAGGAGCAACAACATTAGCAGGGACTCTATTATTTACAGGTGTTGGTCATCAAGCACATGCTGCTGAAAGTGAAGTTAATGCGGATAATGCTATTGATATTGGAAGTGCTGTATCAAAAGCCAATGGCGGTGAACCAGAAAATGTTAATTATGATAAACCTGAAGATAAAGGGGATTATTATTTTATTAGCTACGGTAATAAATCTGGCTATGGCACAGGTGGTGTAAGGGTTTATAAAAATGGTACCGTTGAATCTTCTTCTGGTGCACCAGCATCAAGAGATACAGGAGAATTTGATAGAGATGGTAAATACGAATTTGCGTCTGATTTAAAATCAAATCAAATGAATAGTCAAAATCAATCATTAGAAAGTAATAACCAAAATAAGCAGCAAACATTAAAGAAAAATGACCAAAGTGGACAACAACCTCAGTCACAATCTAAAGCGTTACCTGAAACTGGTCAAGAAGATATTAATGGTGGTTTAGTGACAATAATTGCGGCAGTATTGTTGGCCGTTGGTTCATTACTTACTTTCAAACATTTTTCAAAATCGAATAAATAGTATTATCAAACACAGAGAATCAAGTCTCTGTGTTTTTATGTAAACATACAAATGACTGAAAGAGACGTAAGATCACTTATCGGAAGCCATCTGTAATTGAATTATAAGAGATGATATAATATAAAAGTCGTCGTTTTACTTCTGTGCTGTATTTAGCATGGAAGGAGGTGACACCATGTTCAGCATCATATTTGTATCTATAGTAGCTCCTATTATAGTAGGGGTTATAATCACGTTGTTTTCACATTGGTTGAATAATCGTGATAAATAATCAAGCGACGACACAGTAATAACACCAAAAAGAGCCCGATAACTATTCCAGTAGTTATCGGGCTCGGTGTTTACCATGTTCAACACATATTTGTTATCTAGATTATAACATCATAGTGCAGAGGAATGCAAAATAAAATAGATAAACTCTTTAAGGAGAGATAAAATGAAAGATGAAGTAAATATAAAAAATCCGACAAAAGCAGAGAAAAAGATTATAAAACGGTTACATCAAAAATATAATGCCAAAAAAGTGAAAGAAGAAAAAAATGTTATTTAGATTTTTGTAATAATAGATCTATAAACTCACATTCCTTTCAGAAAAACGGTGTTTTATCATCCATCTCTGATGAAAATAAAGAAGTATATAGTACTTATTTACCTTCTGTTACGTTTTATGAAGAACCTGAAGACAGTTACTTATTTAATGTACATATAAATAAAGCAAGTATATTTAAAGGATTCTGTGATGAACATGATACTAGGCTGTTTGATCCTATAGAAAAAGGCGCTACTAGGAATATAGAAGAATATATTTTTCTAAATGCTTTTAGAGGATTAGCTTATACTCATCTTCATGAAAAAGAGGTTAGAATTTCTAACATTGAATTTTCAAAAGAAGTTATTGAAAATCCAAGACTAAGTCAAGAGACAAAAGAATTATATAAAAAATTTGCACAAAATAAGCATTTACCTGATGATTTGTATAAGTATGAAAATATGAAAGAGAAAATGTTGTCTGTTTTTTCTAATGATTACACGGTAGATTTAGAAACGCTAAAGAAAAAATTTGATGTTTTTTATATAGAATTAACTGGAAAACAAGAATTTTTAGGAACAGCAGCAACTGCAGTTTTTAATAAAAATTCTAAATATGTAGTCTGTTTAGGTTTTTTACCACAATTCAAACCATATCCTAACATTTTTTTTGTAGTGACATTTAAAAGAGATAGAAGTGTAGATGAACTTTTAAGAAATATAAATAATTTGAATACTCAAAATCTTGAGAGAGAGTTAAAAATAGTTATACAAAATACACTAGTTTTTACATCTAGTAACATTGTATTGAGTAAAAATAAATATTTTAAGATGAAAAACCATAATCAGTTATATTCTTTAATAAAATTTCATATTAGAAGTGTAAGTGGAAGAAAAACCGATTTATTTTGTGATTATAATATAGAATTATTTGATTAATAAATATTATAATTTTTAAATGGTGATTTTTTCTGTTTTTTGAGTGTTTTAAGTACACCCTAATCATACAGACACAGTTATTGAATTTATAACAACTGTCACTGTACTTGGTATATGAGAATAATTTTACTTAATAAATGAGAAAGCGCAGTACACTCACTGCTTTAAGATTGGCTAATAAGATATTATTACTAATATAAAATTTGATTCTTGTTTAATTATGAATACTAGACTTATGGGTTGATTTTTAGTTTAGAAAGAGTTATTATATTTTTTGTACCGACCGGTAGGTTTAAAAAATAAAAAGTAAGTATCATACTTTCTTTTAGTAATAAGGTGGTAAGTAGTTATGTCAAAAAAACTTGAGATATTAACAATTGCCCGTGAAGTTATACATTCAAAAGGTTACAAGGCTACTTCTATCAGCGACATATTAAATGCTGCTGATATTGGAAAAGGACAATTTTACTATTACTTTTCCTCTAAGAGAGATTTAGGTTTAGCAGTAATAGACGATTTAGTTGAAGATTGGACTGAACAACTAATAAACAATAAACTTCATAAAAGTGAAAATCCTAAAGAGAATTTAAATGCTATGCTAGACTGGACCTTTAAATATCATGATGATATGAATTCAAAAGCTGGATGTCCTGTGGGAAATCTTGCAATTGAAATGAGTGAACATGACGAGATTTTCAGAGAAAAAATACAAGTATTTATTGATAAATGGATACTTTCAATGAAAGAAAATCTTGATCGCTTGAAAGAACAACAGTTTATAGAAAACTTAGATACAGAAAAACATGCGCAGGCTATTTTTTCAGCTATTGAAGGTGCAATTATGTTGACTAAAGTACAAAAGAGCGTTGAATATTTAAAAAATGTGATTGAAATTATAAAATGGCAATATAATTTATCATAATTTATCATTTTCATATTATCGATTGTTAAATTTTGACATTCAGATAATATGAAAAATCATTTAATGAATGGAGGCAATATAAATGGCTGAACAAGTGGATTTTGATGTTGCAATTATTGGCGCTGGACCAGCAGGTATGACAGCTGCTGTTTATGTATCACGTGCAAACTTAAGTACTGTAATGATTGAACGTGGTATGCCAGGCGGTCAAATGGCAAATACAGAAGAAGTTGAAAACTTCCCTGGTTTTGAAATGGTCACAGGACCAGATTTATCAACAAAAATGTTTGAACACGCGAAAAAATTTGGTGCTCAATATCAATATGGTGATATCAAGTCAGTTGAAGATAAAGGTGACTACAAAGTCATCAACCTTGGAAATAAAGAAATAACAGCACGCGCAGTGATTATTTCAACGGGTGCTGAATATAAAAAAATTGGTGTACCAGGCGAACAAGACCTTGGTGGCCGTGGTGTAAGTTATTGTGCTGTATGTGATGGTGCATTCTTTAAAGGGAAAAAATTATTCGTTATCGGCGGCGGAGATTCTGCAGTTGAAGAAGGAACATTCTTAACGAAATTTGCTGATAATGTAACTATTGTTCACCGTAGAGAAGAATTACGTGCACAGAAAATCCTACAAGATCGTGCATTTAAAAATGATAAAATCGACTTTATTTGGAGCCACACATTAAAAACAATTAATGATAAAGATGGCAAAGTAGGATCTGTAACGTTAGAATCAACAAAAGATGGTTCTGAACAAACATTAGATGCAGATGGTGTGTTCATCTATATCGGTATGAAACCATTAACAACACCATTCTTAGACTTAGGTATTACAAACGACGTAGGTTATATCGAAACAAATGAAGATATGAGCACAAAAGTATCTGGTATCTATGCAGCTGGTGATGTGCGTGATAAAGGCTTACGTCAAATCGTAACAGCTACGGGTGATGGTAGTATTGCTGCACAAAGTGCCATTGCTTATATTGAACATTTAAATGATCAAAGTGAGATACTATCTATTTAATCCTTATTTTTAAAATGAAAGACTAATTTATTGCTTTTAAATTTAGAATAAGTTATTGTATTTTATGTACCGACCGGTAGGTATTTTGTATTAGGAACTATAATAATCTACCGAGGAGAAGCACAACAATTGAAAATAACACATAAAAAGATTTAGCTTTAAAATAATTGTACCAACTAGTAGGTACACAATTAAGGGAGTTTTTGAAATGTTACAAAATGATAGTTTATACAAGAGGTCCAATACAAAAAGATTGGTTGAATTCACAAAACTTTCTCATGATTCTTTTAAAAGCTTTATAGAATTTGATCATCAAGTTTTATCAGAAGGTCATTTAAGTAAAAAGTTTAAAGAGGTTATCTCAATAGCAGTAGCACATACAACAGGCTGTCCACATTGTATTGATCACCATGTTAAGCAGTTTAAAAAATTAGGTGGTACAAAAGAAGAAATGGCTGAATCAATTATGGTAGCAACTGCATTAAAAGCTGGTTCTGCTATGGCACATAGTGTTAATACGCTAAATGCATATGACGAAATTGAAGATGACGAACTATATAAAGCTTCTTATTTTAAAAGGTTGAAAGAACTTGGACAATTAGATGGAGAACGTTTTAAAGCATTTATAAACTTTGATCAACAAGCAATGAAAGCAGGACTATTAACTGTTAAAGAAAAAGAATTAATTGCAATTGCAGTGGCACATACAACAGGCTGTCCATATTGCATCGATATTCATACTAAATCTGCTAAAAAAGCAAAAGTTACAAAAGAAGAAGTTGCGGAAGCAATATTAGTAGCAACGTTATTAAAAGCAGGTTCTGCAATGTCCCATGGTGTTAATGCCTTAAATGCATACGATGAATAAATAACTTACGTGGCATACCCCATTGATTATAGGAGGAAATTATAAATAACAAACAACAGTTCGAACCTTTATTCCAACCATTTAATCTAGGAAATTTGAATTTAAATATTATCAGCTAATAACAAAAATCATGAAATAAAAGAGTGAAATCTTGGTGTTTATAATTTGAATGTGACTTTTAACGTAGATATTGAAATAGAAGATTTAAAAATCGAGGAATTGATGCATGATGCTTTATCAATTTCTGTAGTAGGAAATACTATACAAAGTAAAGTTCAAATAAACCCTGAGTATAAACGTAAGTAGAGTTAGTAATTGAAAATGAGAACTAACTGAATTCAATTAAAAGGAGATTTAAAAGATATGGCAACAATAACAGTAACTGAAAAAACATTTAATAAAACAATTGAAAAAGGCGTAACACTTGTAGACTTTTGGGCAACTTGGTGTCCGCCTTGTCAAATGCAATCACCTGTATTAGAAGAACTAAGTGATGAGTTGGAAGGTAAAGTAATAATTGGAAAAGTAGATGTAGATGAAGAAAAAGCTTTGGCTGCTAAATACCAAATTCAGAGTATACCAACACTATTAATCTTTAAAGATGGTGAGTTAGTTAACACTTTAATTGGTTTTAATCCTAAACCAAATTTAGAAAATGTATTAACTAAATATTTGTAGTTAATTTTAAATTGGAGGAAATTGATAATACAAAAATAACTTTAGAAGGAGCTCTATAAGGATGGAAAAAGTGATGAGTTATAATGACTTATTGTACAAAATAGATAGAAACGATAAGCTACTATTATATGTAATGTCTGAAAATTGTAGTGTTTGTCATGCTGATTTTCCTAAAGTAGAGGCATTAGATAAAAAGTATAATTTAAACAGTTTGAACATTATGGTTAATGAGATACCAGAAGCAGCTGGTCAATTATCACTATTTACAGCTCCAGTTGTTATTTTATTTTATAAAAATAAAGAAATGCATCGACAAGCAAGAATTATTGATTTTGAAGAATTAGAGTATCGTATTAAACAATTAAATGAAATTGAAAATTAGTACATGTCAAAATGCTCTCCTAAATTCTTTGGGAGAGCATTTATATCATCGATGATTACCGAAAGATATTGTCATGCACAATAATCAATATGAGCCTTTCAGTGTTGAGGATATTGAGGAATATGATGAAAAAATGCAATCATATTATAAAAATAGACCAATCAAAGCACCATTTTCAACACGAACAGTCAAGGGATAGAGTGAGCATATCAATGAGCACTTAGCTAGAAGCTATGATCCTAATATGCTTGATTATTTAAATACTCAAGCATATATATAAATAATTTTTATAAACGAGTGTACAGAAAATAACCATTTTCTGTACACTCTCTTTTTATACCTAGATATATAGCTAGTATACATATTTTAGTGTTCAATAACCCAATAGGAAATCTATGTTCATAAATATAGTTAGAATTAAGTTATGGTACAATGAAAATGCATATAGGAGGTTTGTATTTTGAAAATAGGTTATGCAAGAGTGTCAACTGGTTTGCAAAATTTGAATTTGCAGGAAGATCGATTAAATCAATATGGTTGTGAAAAGATATTTAGCGATCATATAAGTGGATCAAGAAGTAAACGTCCTGGTTTAGATAAAGCTATTGAATTTGCGAGGTCAGGAGATACGATTGTTGTTTGGAGACTAGATAGATTAGGACGTAACATGGAAGATTTAATCACATTAGTTAATGAACTTAATAATCGAGGCGTGAGTTTTCATAGTTTAGAAGAAAATATAACAATGGATAAATCAAGTTCTACAGGACAATTGTTATTTCATTTATTCGCAGCATTTGCAGAGTTTGAACGTAATTTAATTTTAGAACGTTCTTCAGCGGGGCGAATTGCAGCTCGTGCTAGAGGACGCTATGGAGGTCGACCCGAAAAATTAAATAAACAAGATTTAAAATTACTCAAAACACTTTATGATAATGGAACACCAATTAAAACTATTGCAGAACAATGGAAAGTTTCACGTACCACAATCTATCGTTATCTCAATAAGTTAAATAACCAAGAAAATAAAGATAAATAATATTACTAAATTTTAAGAAAGATAAAAATTAGACAGGATACACCCTAATCATACAAAGAGAGTTATTGAATTTATAGTAACTCAAACGTATGATTAGGGTGTATATTAATTGTGGAGTGAAAATGAATGATTATAGGTTATGCAAGAGTATCTTCGGTAGATCAGAATTTAGAGAGACAGCTAGATAATTTGAAAACATTTGGCGTAGAGAAAATATTTACAGAAAAACAATCTGGGAAATCTATTGAAAATAGACCCGTATTTCAAGAAGCACTTAACTTTGTGAGAATGGGCGATAGATTTGTAGTGGAATCGATTGATCGCTTAGGTCGTAATTATGATGAAGTGATTAACACAGTTAATTATTTAAAGGATAAAGAAGTTCAATTGATGATTACTAGTTTACCTATGATGAATGAAGTCATCGGCAATCCTTTATTAGATAAGTTTATGAAAGATTTAATCATACAAATATTAGCAATGGTTTCAGAACAAGAACGAAATGAAAATAAACGTAGACAAGCGCAAGGTATTCAAGTTGCGAAAGAAAAAGGTGTATATAAAGGGCGTCCGTTACTTTATTCAGCAAATGCTAAAGACCCACAGAGACGTATTATTTATCATAGAGTTGTAGAAATGTTAGAAAAAGGACAAGCAATTAGTAAAATTGCGAAAGAAGTAAATATAACAAGACAGACTGTTTATAGAATTAAACATGACAACGGTTTGAGTTAATAAACGGTTTTTCAATGCAAATGAGAGCTTCTCACAGCGTTCTAAAACGCATATTAATCATCTATTATGAGATTTTAATAATAAAACAAGAAAAGAGAGTGTAAAAACGCCCTCTCTTTTCTTCTATATTCTTTTTCTCAAAAATGTTCGATTTAGGTGTTGATATATCCATTGAGTGTGCAGGATCAGTAATAACTCAAGAACAATGTCTATTAGTCACTAAAAAAGGTGGTTTAATTGGTTATCAAGAGCAAAAACAAGAGGAACAACAAGGAGATCAATATCAAGAAAAGCAATAAGAACCAAAACGTAATAGAGGTATACAAAGATAATAAAGCCTTTGTCTCTTGAGACAAAGGCTTTATTAGATACAACGTTATCTTAACAGGAATAAACGTTGTATTAGTAATAATTCAAGTGATTGAGGAATTGCTTGTTATGATTTTCAAGTAGGGGCTTACTCCCCCCCTATTATTAGTTTTTATAACACGAATTTATAATATAAAACAATTGTTTGTATTATTTTTCTTTTGGTGGCCAAATGAAGTAAGTAATACAAATAATTAAATCAATAATGATTATAATACTCCAACCATGTATTACGCCATTAAGCGCTTCAGTTTTGTCGTTATTGTTTACTAATATTTTTATTAGAAATAATAGGGACATGCCAATGATGTAAGATAATAAATGTTTCAACCAAGTTTTTGCATAATAAATTGAGTAATCGTAACCGGTTAATTTATTTGGTTTATTGCCTTGTCGCATTATGTAGTATCTAAATTTGTCATCGAACCATTTAATCATACTTTTACCAAAGACAAGTGAAACTGATATATATATATACTGCTGCAATAGCGTGGGGGAGTTCTGCTTTAGCTCCATTTAATAAATCTATGGTTGTTACGATTAAAAGTAATAAATCGATAACAGGAGTTAATGCTAAAATTAAAAAACCTAGCTTTTTAAGTCTCAATATATATCTAATAATTAATCCTAATATTATAACTATCCAAAAAGAAATTTCACAAAAAACAATTAGCCAAGCTATATAGTTGATAAAGAACACCTACTTTAATTTGTTTTTAAAATTTATTTTAGCATAGCATTTTAGGTTAGGTATGGCATTTATGCCGAGGTTCTATTGCAAAGTTAAAATTATACGCACATCTATACAAAACTATAAAAGCAAATATTGTTTTAACAGTAAAGAGTTTTGTTAGTATTAATTATTTTTCGTTTTTCAGTATAAATATTATATGATTTTTAACTTTGTAACAGAACCACCTTTCTACACCTGACTTGTATATGTTTTATTCTCGATTATAAGTACTTGACTAACCGTAGGAAGTAGAATTACACTTCAAGTAGAATTACATTTTAATATTAGGGAGGGCTTTTTATGAAAGCAGCGGTAGTAACCAAAAATCACAGAGTAAGTATTGAAGAAAAACGTTTAAGAGAATTAAAACCTGGAGAAGCATTAGTAAAGACTGAATATTGTGGTGTATGTCACACTGATTTACATGTTAAAAATGCAGATTTCGGTGACGTAACAGGTGTAACGCTGGGGCACGAGGGAATTGGACGTGTCATTAAAGTTGCTGATAACGTAGATTCATTAAAGGTAGGGGATCGTGTATCTATAGCATGGATGTATGCAGCATGTGGTAATTGCGAGTATTGCACAACTGGTAGAGAAACATTATGCAGGGATGTTCTCAATGCCGGATATACTGTTGACGGGGCAATGGCTGAAGAAGTCATTGTTGATGCGAATTATGCAGTTAAAGTTCCCGAAAATCTTGATCCAGCGGCTGCTTCATCTATTACCTGTGCAGGTGTGACAACATATAAAGCAGTAAAAGTGAGTGGCATCGAACCAGGACAATGGTTAGGCGTATTTGGTGTGGGCGGATTAGGTAATTTAGCATTGCAATACGCCAAAAACGTAATGGGAGCGAAAATCGTTGCATTCGACATTAATGATGATAAATTAAATTTTGCTAAAGAGCTTGGTGCTGATGCAATCATAAATTCAACTAATGTTGATCCTATTGAGGAAGTTAATCGTCTAACGAATAATAAAGGATTAGATGCAACGGTGATTACTGCTGTAGCTAAAACACCTTTTAATCAAGCAGTGGATGTTGTTAAGGCGGGGGCACGTGTGGTAGCAGTAGGACTTCCAGTAGACAAAATGGATTTAGATATTCCACGTTTAGTGCTTGATGGAATTGAAGTCGTTGGCTCATTAGTTGGTACCAGACAAGATTTAAGAGAAGCATTTCAATTTGCCGCCGAAAATAAAGTTATTCCTAAAGTCCAATTAAGACAATTATCTGAAATTAACGATATTTTTGATGAAATGGAAAAGGGAACAATCACAGGTCGAATGGTTATTGATATGAAAAGCTCGAACTAAAAGTGAACATAAACATACTAAGATTAGCTATGAAGAAATCGGTTCTGTTGCAAAGCTAAAAATCATGTAATATTTATACTGAAAAACGAAAAATAATTAATACTAACAAAACTCTTTACTGTTAAAACAATATTTGCTTTTATAGTTTTGTATAGATGTGCATATAATTTTAACTTTGCAACAGAACCAGTCATTTTATGTTATATCTTTGCTTATTTTTATAGTATCAAGACAAGAAGAAACTCGTTTCACTCGCTTCAAAAACCCTTCTGATTTTTAGAGAAAAACTCTCTTATTTCATCGTCTTTAATAAAATAATATGCCATCTTTCCATCTTTATAAAAATCAAGCACCTCATTTTTATATAAAAGTCTTAAATGATGTGAAGTTGAAGCAATACTCATTTTCAATATCAAAGAAATATCACAAACACACAACTCATCTTCTTTAATCAAAGATAATATGATTTTCAATTTTTTCTCATCACAAATTTTTTCTAAAATGTTAAGTAATTTCTTAGATTTATCATCTTCTAAAAAACTTAAAGCATTGTTAACTTTATCCTCATGTACACAGATCACATCACAAGCATTTTCATAGCTCATATAAAATCACACCCTAAATTAAAATATAAATCCTAAAATTGTTTGAATAGTGTCATTTTCTATAATGATAAATAAACCTAAAGCTATATAAATAACAGCCATAATCCAACGACCAAAT